>JAEEGL011727367.1_pt1 | contig 51409 bp, 46 predicted proteins | sample 9134231 | NCBI WGS metagenome assembly JAEEGL01 (sample SAMN16246548, study PRJNA631951) | gut metagenome | biome: gut microbiome; feature: rumen; material: fiber-attached | host: Bos | place: Iran: Karaj | collected 2018-10
CCGTGCCCCACAAGCCGCGAGAGCCAATAACCTGCTTGGCATGGGGCACGTTCAAGCCCTCGCCGCGCAGGTCACGGGTCGGATCGAGAAACACGCGGATGCGGTTTTTCTGTACATCGGAAAAGAAGAACTGCCATGCAACGACCGCCGCCGCCACGCCGGCCCCGCCCGCCGCAACGATATACGCCCAATGCAGCCGGACGCAGAACAGGATCGCCGCCGCCACAACGAGCAGTACCATTGCGGTGCCGAAGTCGTTTTGCAGCACGACGAGGATAAACGGCACCAGCACGTACAGCGCGCAGATCGCCACATCATCGAGACGCTTCAACGCGCCGTGCCGCTCATAGCGTTCGGAGGCGGTCTTGGACAGAATCACGATCAGCACGACCTTGGTGATCTCACTCGGCTGAAAGGCGCGCGTGCCGAGCTTGTACCAGCCGAACGCGCCGTAGGTGTTTTCGCCCGCGACGACGAGCAGCAGCAGCAAAACGAGACAAACCAAATAAGCCGTTTTTGCAAACGGCTTATACAGATCGTAATCGAAGATCGCCAGCGGCACCGCAACGAGCAGCGATATCAATATATTGCCGATCTGACGGGACGGGAACGCAAAGTGCATCCGGTCGATATAATCCGAAAGCTCCTTTTCACTCCCGTCGAACGGGTCGCAGAAAACGTTCAGAACCGTCACAAGACCGAACAAAACCAAGGCGGTAACGAGAATGATCGTCAATACATCCACCTGATACGGGGTTTTGGTTCGCGTCTTACGCGTCATCTGACGATGTATGCCTCCTTCTTCGGCGCGGCGATACGCTCCGCGTTCCGGTAATTCATGCTTGTTTCTCTTTACAGAAGTGATTTTTCAAACGCGTAAAACGAGTCTCTCAGCTGCGGCAGGCCGTCATACATATCGCTGTACACCTCCAGCAGCACGTCCCCGTCGAAGCCTTTCTTTTGCAGAGCGCCGATCAGCCCCTTGAAATCGAACCCGCCGTAGGGCGGCAGAAGATAGCGCACCCGTCCGTCCTCCATGCGGCAGTCACAGCAATGCACCGCGTCGATGCGCTCGCCGATCGCCTCGGCAAACGCAAACGGATCGACGCCGCTGCGCACGGCCTGCTTCACATCGAGCGTGAAGTGCAGCCCGTCGGTTTTCATCGCATCGAGCAGCCGCAGGGCAAATTCCGGCTCGCGGCAAAAGCACCAGCTGACGTTTTCGAGCGTGAGCCGAATGCCGTAGGACAAGGCCATTTCACTAAGCTCGTCGAACACCGGCGCGATCCGGAAATATTCGAGGTTCTTTGCCGCGCCGGAAAGATGCGCCGCGCCGTGCATACAGTAGCGGTGCGCGCCGAGCATTTTGCCCGCCTTCAGGACCTTTTCATAAATCTTTTTGGCGTCGCCGCTTTGCCGCGGGTGCAGGGAAAACAGCTGCGTTTCAAACATCGAGCTCATCGGGTGGATGCTGCAGACCGTGACGCCGTTTGCCTTTGTCCGCTCCGCCAGCATCGACACAAACTCCGGCTCGTATTCGCAGAACGAGTTCAAAAAGTATTCCGCATTCCTGACGCCCCATTCATGATAGAGCGCCGGCAGATCCTCTATCATTTTCAGGTTATAAAAGCTCGCGGTGGACATTCCGATGCGCATACGATACATTCTCTCTTTTTCATTCGCGGCACATACTGCCACGAATTGTATTGTATCATTCTTTTCATAGAATGGCAAATGATAACAAAATATTTTTTCTAACCAAAATAATTTTTAGAAAATGGGTTTACAAATGCCGCGAACGGGTGTAACATGAGGGTGGCGGATATCGGCGCAGGGCGCCGTCCGAACATATTTTATAAGGGAGACCGCACAATGATTGATCTTACCATGAACCGTGAAAATTTAGCGCGTTCCATTGCCCGCGCGCGTGAGAAAAACATCATTATCCCGACCTTCAAGCAGATGCAGCACCCCGAAACGATCCCGCAGGCGATCGTGGACAAGCTGCCCGCCGTCGGGCTTTGGGACGTGAACCCGCTGAACCTGTTCCGCATCACGTGGAAGAACAACCCCGTGGCAAAGGGCGGCGACGGCAAATTCGGCGAGGTCAACTACATCGAGGTCCCGCGCGAGCTTTCGGGCGTGAAGGCGCGCATCGTGATCCTTATCGGCAAGTGGTTCCCGACCGGCTGCCACAAGGTCGGCGCATCGTTCGGCTGCCTTGTGCCGCGTCTTGTGACCGGTCAGTTCGACCCGACGTATCACAAGGCCGTTTGGCCGTCCACCGGCAATTACTGCCGCGGCGGCGCCTACAACAGCGCGCTGCTCTCCTGCAACAGCATTGCGATCCTGCCCGAGGAAATGAGCGCCGAGCGTTTCGAATGGCTCAAGACCGTCGCGGGCGAAATCATCGCCACCCCCGGCTGCGAATCGAACGTAAAGGAGATCTTCGATGAAACGCACCGTCTGCGTCAGCGTCCCGACGTGATGATCTTCAACCAGTTTGAGGAAATGGGCAATCCGCTGTGGCACTATCAGGTCACCGGCCACGCGATCGCGGAGGTCATCGAAAAGATCAAGGGCGACAAGGGCCGCTTTGCGGGCGCGGCGTTCACCTCCGGTTCGGCCGGCACGATGAGCGCGGGCGATTACCTCAAGGAGCAGTACCCCGGCAGCAAGCTGGCCGTCGGTGAGGCGCTGCAATGCCCGACGCTGCTGAACAACGGCTTCGGCGGTCACCGCATCGAGGGCATCGGCGACAAGCATGTGCCGTGGATCCACAATGTCAAGAACACCGATATGGTCATTGCGATCGACGATGAGGACAGCCAGAAGCTGCTGCGCTTGTTCAACGATCCCGAAGGCCAGCGTTATCTCAGGGAGGTCGTCGGCGTTCCGGCAGACTTTGTCGAAAAGCTCCCGCTGCTCGGCATTTCGGGCATTGCGAACCTGCTGTGCTGCATCAAGATGGCGAAGTATTACGAGCTGACCGAGAACGATATTCTCGCCACCGTCGGCACCGACTCGTCCGTCATGTACCAGAGCCGCATCCGCGAGCTTGAGGAGGCCGACGGCGCATACGATTTTGTCAAGGCCGCCGCGGACTACGCCGAGCACCTCAAGGGGCTTCGCACCGACAGCATGGAGGAGCTCACCTACGTCACCCGCAAGCGCATCCACAACCTCAAATATTATACGTGGGTCGAGCAGCAGGGCAAGACCGTCGAGGAGCTCAACGCACAATGGTACGATCCGGACTATTGGAAGAACGTCCACAACCAGATGGACGAGATCGACAAGCTGATCGACGAGTTCAACGAAGCCACCGGGCTTTTGAAGAACCTGTAAGCGCATATTGCAAAGACCCTCGCCCAAGAACGGCGAGGGTCTTTTGTTATCCCTATCATGCCTTCGGCAGCGGCAGCGTCCACGCCGCAAGCGACGTCTGCGCGACGGTGATTTCCCCGATGCCGTCAGCGTCAGCTTGGAACCGGCCTTCTCCTGCCGGTTCACCATGCACCGACGCGATATGTCCGACCGACAGCGACAGCGTTATTCTGTCAAGCGCCGCATAGTCCGACGGGAACACGGGCAGCGCAAACGTCGCTCTATCGCCCGGCTCGTTCCACGCGGGCGGAGCGTAATAGTCAGCATCGCCTTGCGTGTAGGACAGCAGCAGCCCGTCGTCCTCGGCGCCGCGTTCATGTATTGCGGCGCTGTGCAGCAGCGCGCTCTGCTCGATCTCGGAAAGCGTGCCGGGATCCTTGATCGTGAAGCGCACATACAGACCGGTCCTGCGGAACTGCGTTTCGGCGGTCAGCGTCACGCCGGTCAGATCGACGGTGCGGTTGCTCATGCGCCCGTCCTCCCGCACGGTCAGCATGGCCTTGCCGGACAGGGCAAGCGTCTGCGTTTGCGGCTCGGCAACGTCCGACAGCGCCTCGGCATTGACCGAAAACGCGTGCTCGATCCGCGCGACCGCGCCGCCCGGGCTCATGTCGTCCACATTCGCATCGAGAATATAGAATCGCTGCGTGATCGTGACCGTGCCGCTTTCGGGCAGCGGCTCCTCCAAAATGTACTCCGCCATCGCAAGCGCATAGGCGTCGGTCGATGCCATCGGATTCACGCCCCAGCCGCTGCAGAAAAGCAGGCGCGGCGCAACGCCGCCCTCCGGCAGAATCGCCCCGTCGTCGGCCATGGCTTCGAGCCAAAAGGCTTGCGGCGCGGGTGAGAATGCCGCCGCTTTGGGGGTATACAGCCGCGTCTGCACGACGAGCCGCCGCCCGCTTGCGATCACATCGACGGTTTCGGGACGAATATCCTTAAGCCACGCCCATTCCGCGGCGTCGAACGGCTTCTGTCCTGCCGCCATGCGGTTTTCCTGCAGCCTTTCGGCGTTGGGCAGATCGCTTTGCAGCGTCACCGTATAGCCGAGATCGGTCACGTTCGCGCCGGCGATCATGGTTTCAATGTCCTCGACGCGGTTTTCCCGGCGCTCGACGTCGGATTGCAGCAGATACCGGTCGATACTGAAATTCTCCCGCGTAAGCCATACGCCCGCCGCGCCCGCCGTTGCCGCAAGCAGTAGTACCGTCGCCAAAGCCGCGATCCATACCGTCCTTTTCGGAAAGCGAATCGCTATGCGTTCCCGTTCGGGCTTGATGATCCGCGCCCGAATCGCTTCTTTATGGATTACGTTCGCCTCAATCGCGCGGCGAAACGTTTCTTTTTCCTGCGTGCTCATGCCGTTCCCTCCTTTTGCATGGCTGTCCGAATATGGTTGCGCGTGTGCAGCAGGCGGTTTTTGACCGCCGATTCCGTCAGGCCCGTGGCTTGCGCGATCTCGGCTACGCGCATATCGTACTCATAGTAGAGGATAAATACCTTTTGGGAAAGCTGCGGCTCCCGCTCTACAATCGTCCAAATCTCGTCCGCAGTCAGCCGGTCGAGCGATTCGCTTTCCGGCGCTTCGTCCCCTGCCAGCGGAACGACCGTTTCGTCCAAGGACTCGGTCATAAAGCGCGCATGGAAGCGGTAGTATTTTGCAAGCTCCTTGTACAAAATCGTGTACAGATACGATTTCGGATCGTTCACCGCGCCCGTTCCGTGGCGGCGGATATGCTTATAGAATCGCTCATAGGTGTTTTGCAGCAGATCATCCACGTCCTGCACGCGCTTTGCCTTCAACACGCAGACCTTCGCAAGCTCCGAAAACGTCGCGTCGTAGACCAGATTGAAATATGCGTTTACGTCCTCCATGCGGCTCCCTCCCTTCTCGGCTTTGATTATACAAGGCAGATGTCACCGAATTGCGGCAAAAGTATGAACATTTCCTCAATACCCCGCCGCGCGGTCGATGATGCTGCCGTCCACGGCGTTGATCGTAAGAAACGAACGGCTCTCGTTTTTCGCCTCTACCCATGTATACGGCGTGTTCGCATCAAGCTGCCCGGTATGCTCGCTGTGCCCGAGGAAATCCCATGCCGGGACAAGCAGGGCCGTGTCCTTATCCTGCTCGCGCACCGCGACAAGTCCGAGCCGCACGGAGCCGATCACATACCGGTCGCTGCGCGACGGGGACGGCTCGGTATCGACGGTGTTGTTTTTCAGCAGTACCATCCGTTCAAACTGCGCCTTCACCTTGTCAAACGGCAGCAGCGCCGCGCTTTCGGTCACGGTTTCGAGCACTTCGAGCGGGCTGTCATAGCGGAAAGCGAACACGCCGTCGTCGTCGATCATCACATAGACGCTTTCCTGTTCGAGCGCCATCATATAGGCCCCGGCAGATTCCGCATTGGCAAAGTTCATCGGGTCGCCGCGCACCGTGCGCGTAAACACACAAGTCCATACCGGTGTCAGATCGCCGGGATCGTTGTAGAACGCGTTCGCCCCGTAGCTTATCGCGAGCGCAAAGTCGTCCATGCCGAGCTTTTCGAGCAGCGCCGTCGCCTGCGCTTCGGCCTCCGCCTGCGTGACGGAAAGGTATTGCGCCGCGTCGATGACCGCGTCTAAAAAGTTCGGGTTGCTGTGCATATAGTCGCGCACATAGGCAAGGCTTGCCGTTCCTCCTAAGTCGAGGCTGTTCCATATCGAAAACGTCGCCCACGACCCGGACGGGTCAAGCACGTTAAACGATAAGTACGTATCCGTCGTTTTGATCTCGCCTTCGCTGTTCCACGCGCGGGTCGGCTGCAGCGTCCAGTCCGGCTCGATGCGCGTCGGTTCATCCGGTGCTTTTGCCATCTCCCGATTCCATTCGGCCAGCCGTTCTCTTGCCTCTTCCACGGTGTCGAGATCGTTATAGGCGTTCATGCCGCCCTCGTCCCAATGCGCGATGTCGTCGATCAGCTTATCGATTCTCTCGCGCCAGTATGCCTTATCCGGCACGCCGTCCCAAAAGAACGGGTCGGGTCCGAGCAGTACCGATGCGAACCGCTGCGCCTCCTCCACGGTAAATTCCCGCGGATTGACCCGCAAAATCGGCAAAGCTCCATCCGGCACGACCACATCCGCGTCCACCGACACGGACAGCCGCCCGCCCTTGCTGACAAGCTCCGTCCGGTACTGCGCGGGCGCGCCGAGCCGCTCGGCAAGCGGCGTTTTGTCCTTCGTCTCGGTCTGCGCCGCGGCAAGCATCGTTTCCGTGTTTTTTCCGACGATGATCGGTTCCTCCGGCGTCGGCACGCACGCCATGAGCAGCAGGCACAGCAGTCCGATCGCCGCCCGCCGCAAGATACATACAGGTTTCATGTCATTTCCTTTCCGCAAGGCCCTTGCACTTTATAAGAGCCGCGAAAAGAAAAACGGTCGCAAAAAATCCCGAAAGGCATTGACCCTTCGGGAAACGGTTTTCCGTTATTTACTTTTTCTGTCACACCCGGTACACCCTTCGCAGCCGCATCCGCAGCCGCCTTTCTTTTTCCGGCGCACCGACAGGAAGATGGCTGTGCCGACGAGCGCGGCAAGGAGCACGATCAATACAAGATCAACGAAATTCATACTCTACCTCACAGCAGCATCCCGACAAGGTGGACGACCGACGTGACGACCCATGCGACGACGCATTGCCACACGACGATCCCGACCGCCCACTTCACGCCCATTTCGCGGCGGATCGAGGTGATCGCGGCGACGCACGGCGTATACAGCAGCGAGAAGATCAGCAAGCACGCGGCGGAAAGCGAGGTCAGCGCAGCGTCGATGCCGCTGCCGAACAGAATTTCCATCGTGGCGACGACGCTTTCCTTGGCGATAAAGCCGGTGATCAGCGACGTGCAGATGCGCCAGTCGCCAAGGCCCAAGGGGCGCATGACCGGCACAAGCCAGCCGGACACGAGCGCCAGAATGCTGTTGTGCTGATCGGCGACCATATTGAATCGCAGATCGAAGCTTTGCAGGAACCACACCACGATTGTGGCAATCAGAATCACCGAAAACGCACGCTGCAAAAAGTCCTTTGCCTTTTCCCACAGCAGCCGCACGACGTTCTTCATGCCGGGCAGACGGTAGTTCGGCAGCTCCATGACAAACGGCACGGCCTCGCCGCGAAACAGCGTACCCTTATACAGAAACGCCGCAAGGATGCCGAGCAGAATCCCGAGCACATACAGCCCGACCATGATCAGCCAGCCGTACTGCGGGAAGAATGCGGCGACAAAGAAGCCATAGATCGGCACCTTGGCCGAGCAGCTCATAAACGGCGTCAGCAGGATCGTCATGCGGCGGTCGCGCTCGCTCGGGAGCGTTCGCGTCGCCATCACCGCCGGCACCGTGCAGCCGAAGCCGATCAGCATCGGCACAATGCTGCGCCCGGAAAGGCCGATCTTTCGCAACAGCTTGTCCATCACGAATGCGACGCGCGCGATATAGCCGCTGTCCTCCAGAATCGACAGGAAAAAGAACATCGTCACAATGATCGGCAAAAAGCTCAATACGCTGCCGACGCCGGTGAACAGGCCGTTCGTGATCAGGCTGTGCAGCGCCGCGTTGACGTCCGCGTTTGTCAGCGCCGTATCGACGACGCCCGACAGCGCCGTGATCCCCTGATCCAAAAGATCCTGCAAAAACGCGCCGATCACATTGAAGGACAGGAAGAAGATCAGCCCCATGATCAGAATGAACGCCGGGATCGCCGTGTATTTACCGGTCAAGATCCGGTCGATGCGTTCGCTCCGCAGGCGTTCCTTGCTCTGCTGCGGCTTTCGCACCGCCGCTTCGGTCACCTTGGCGATGAACGCAAAGCGCATGTCCGCAATCGCCGCGCTGCGGTCGAGCCCGCGCTCCTTCTCCATCTGCAGGATGATGTGCTCGGTCATTTCGGTTTCATTCGGATCAAGTGCCAGCTGCTGTTCGATCAAGGCGTCGCCCTCGATCAGCTTGCTTACCGCAAACCGCACGGGCAGCCCCGCCGCCTTCGCGTGATCCTCAACGAGGTGCGCGATGCCGTGCAGGCAGCGGTGCACCGCGCCGCCGTTCTGCGTTTCGTCGCAAAAGTCCTGCCGTAACGGACGCTCCTGATACTTTGCGATATGCAGCGCATGGTCGATCAGCTCATGCACGCCCTGGTTCTTCGCTGCCGAAATGGCCACCACCGGCACGCCGAGCAGCTTTTCCATGGCGTTGATATCCACGCTGCCGCCGTTACTGGTGACCTCGTCCATCATGTTCAGCGCCACGACCATCGGAACGTTCATTTCCAGCAGCTGCATCGTGAGGTACAGGTTGCGCTCGATGTTCGTTGCGTCCACGATATTGATGATCGCGGTCGGCTTCTCCTTGAGCACAAAGTTTCTGGAAACGATTTCCTCCGGCGAATACGGCGACATCGAGTAGATGCCGGGCAGGTCGGTCACAAGCGTGTTCGGATGGCCCTTGATCTGTCCGTCCTTGCGATCCACCGTGACGCCGGGGAAATTGCCGACATGCTGATTCGCGCCGGTCAGCTGATTGAACAGCGTCGTTTTACCGCTGTTCTGGTTGCCGACCAGGGCAAACGTCAGCGTCGTCCCCTCCGGCAGCGGATCGCCGCTGCCCTTGGGATGGAACTTGCCGCCCTCGCCGAGACCGGGGTGAAAGCTCACATGCGGCGTATGCGCCGTCTTGCCCGGCTTCGGTTTTGCTTTGCAAGGCTCTATGCCGATCTTTTCCGCATCGGCAAGGCGCAGCGTCAGCTCATAGCCGTGGAGCATCAGCTCCATCGGGTCGCCCATCGGGGCGTATTTGATCAGCGTGACCTCGGTTCCCGGGATCATGCCCATATCCAAAAAATGCTGTCGGAGTGCCCCTTCGCCGCCGACCTCGGTGATCCGCGCGCTTTGTCCGATCTTCAATTCCTTTAATCGCATCTGTGCAAATATCCTTCCGCTAGAAGTGTCTATTCCCCAACAGCATCATAGTTTGTACGTACGGGTTAGTCAACGCAAACAGCGCGGAATTGCACGCATGGCTTGTCACAAAAAGTTTCCTTGCCTGGCCCCTGCCGCCATGCTATGCTGTATTAGGAAGGAAAATATTCCCATCCTCTGCTGTGAGGTTTTCGATATGAAACGCTTTATAATGCTCATTTCCATTCTTATGCTGCTGTGCGGCTGTGCGGCGCCTGCGCCCGCGATCAAGGTCGTGACGCCAACCGAAGCGCCGTCCATTGCCGTGACGGAACCGAAGATCGACGTTGTCGCCACCGCGCTGCCCGCCGTCGTAGTCGAGCTGACCGCTGCGCCGCCGACCCCGACGCCGGCCCCTTCCCCGTCGCCGGTTCCCACCCCGACGCCCGTTCCCACGCCGACCCCCGAACCGACGCCCACGCCTCCGCCGTTTACGGCGATGACGCTGCGATCCGAGCTGCGCCCGCGCAAGGGCTATGAGCGCGGCCCGAAAACGTCGATGCTGCGCGAGACTGCGACCGGCGCTTACGTGATCTACGGTCGCTTCGGCGACGCCGACCCGGCCTATTACCCCTGCGACGAAAGCGGCACGGTCGTGCCGGGCGCCGAGGCGCTGACTCGCGCCTGTATGCTGCCGATGTATACGCCCGATAAAGCGCCTGCTGAGAACGACAAATGGATGCTTGCGGTGTTTTTGCCGTCGCAGAGCGTCGTCGCGTTTCGCTCGGAGGACGGCGAATGGATTCAGGAGCGCGTGATGATCTGCTCGTCCGGGCGTGCCAAGCACGATACCCCGACCGGGGAGTTTGCGATCTATGATCGCTATGCCTATAAGCTGCTCGGCACCGAGGAAACACCGTGCTACGGGCTCTATGCGTGCCGGTTCCGGCCGCATCACCTGTTTCATTCGGTTCCGATCAGCGCCGACGCCGGACGCGACAGCGAGCTCGGCCACCGCATGACGAACATGAAAAAATACGAAAAGTTAGGCACCGTCGCCTCCGACGGCTGTGTTCGTATGACCGTGCGCGACGCAAAGTGGATCTATGAGCTGACCGAAAACCGTTCCGTAACCGTGCTCGTCACCAAGGCCGTCGGCCCGACGCCCGAAAAGCCGCCCGCCGTGATCTGGGAGGAGCCGTACACCGACAAGAACGGCTACGGCTGGGACCCGACCGACCCGCACCCGGACAACCCCTATCACGCCGTCTACGGCACCCCGGCGCCGTAAGCCAATAAAGGCAAAAACAACCCCGCAGACAAATCGCTGCGGGGTTGTTCTGTGTAATGCGTATTACGCATCCTGCACGACAATTGAAAAGTTTTCGTTCGTCATAGCGATGCCGTGCTCCTTGAAAGAAGCGTACAGCTGCTCGGTCAGACCGTTGCGCATCGGCCAATAGTTGTCCGCGGTTGCCCACGACAGCAGCGTATAGTTGACGTGGCCCGCGGAGTAGCCGGACACGACAAGCAGCGGCGCGGGATCGTCGAGGATGTAAGGTATCTTTGTCGTGGCCTCCATCGCGGCCTCGCGCACGGCGTCTGGACCGTAGGCATTCGAGATGCGGAATGTGATGTTGGCGCGGCGCTTTTTATATGCGGACTGGTTCGTGACCGGCTCGGTATAGAGAACGGAATTCGGAATATAGATCGTCGCGCCCTCGTAGCTCAGCAGCTTTGTGTTCAGAAGGTTGATCTCCTTGACCGTGCCGGAGCCGGACGGCGTTTCGATATAGTCGTCCACCTCGAACATCCGGCCGGACAGCAGAATGATGCAGCCCGCAATGTTGCTGAGGATGCCCTGCGCCGCGAGCGTGACCGCCGCGCCGAGCACGCCGAACAGAACGAGCACGCCCGACAGGGAAATGCCGACGGCGTTGCTTGCGATCAGAATGCTTGCCAGAATCAGCGCGAACCGCACCACCGTGACAAGCACGGTATGCAGCGACTTGCTGATGCGCTCGGACTTATCGAGCCGTTTGGTAAAGAGGCGCATGAGAAAATGCGTCACGATCAGCAGCAGTAAAAAGAGGCCGATCCCGATCAGCCATTGCTTTAGACCGAGGCTTTCGACCGAATCCACAAATTCCTGCAGCGCCTCGTCGCTGCTCGGCACCGTATCAAATACCATGTTAGGCATACCGTTTCTCCTTCTCGGCAGCTGCGCCGCCCATCTATTCTTCAGCATACAATATCCCGCGCCAAAAGTCACTACCGAATTTTCGAAAATGCGCTGCCCGTTTTTCCGCCGTTATGCGTTGTTTTGCGCCGCGGTATTGAAAAAACCGGCGAATTTTGCTATACTGCCTGTAATACAGCTTGTGCAAAACCGTATCTTGCACGGGCAGACGGGAGAATCCATCATGAAAACGGATGTTATTTTGATCGACGGCAGCGAGGAGAGCTTTGCGCAGGCGCTGCGGCAAACCGAGGCGGTTGCCCGATATCGGGATCTGACAAAGAAGCAAGCCATGCGGCTGCAGCTGCTGGCCGAGGAAATGACCGGCATGCTGCGCTCCATCGTCGGCGAAGCGAAGGCGGACTTTTGGATCGAGTCCAAAGGCAAGGACTTCGAGCTGCATCTTTCCACGCTGACGCGGATGGACGCAGATAAGCGCGAGGCGCTTTTGAAGGCCTCGACGAGCGGAAAAAACGAAGCCGCCAAGGGCTTTATGGGCAAGCTGTGGGATCTTGTCACGCAGATGTCCGAGCCGGTCTTTGCGCATGAGCCGAGCGTGTATGACTACGGCTTTGTGCATACGGATTCGGGCGCGTTCGACGCGCCGGTCGGCGTCGGACTGCACACGGCTATCGGCAGCTGGTCGCTGCAAAACTATAAGGAAACCATCGCGGCCAACGGCGAAGAAGCCGCAGACGCATGGGACGAGCTTGAAAAATCCATCGTGGCGCGGCTCGCCGACGAGATCCGCATTTCCATCAACGGCAACGCCGTCGAGATGGTGATTTTCAAGCGGTTCGCACCGGAGGCGGACGCATGAAAACCGACAGCATTGCGGTAGACAACCAAGGCACAGGCCTTGCCGAGGTTCTGAAAAGCACGGAGCAGCTCGGCTGCTGCCTCGCTCTTTCGCCCAAGGATCAGCTGCATCTGCGGCTGCTGGCCGAGGAGCTGATGAGCATGGTGCGCAGCATTACGGGGACGTTCTCGGCGCAGTATTGGGCGGAAGCGGAGGATCGCCGCGTTACTCTGCACCTTTCGGCCAAGACCAAGATGGACGCGATCAAGCGGTATCAGCTGATCAGCGCGTCGAGCTCCGGCAAAAACGAGGCGGCGCACAGCTTTATCGGCTTGCTCGTGAACGCGTTCGAGGTCGCGCTGAGCACCGAAGCCGACGGCATCGGATTCGATTTTCATGGAAACCCGATGGAGAGCCTTCCGCATGAACGGCAATGGGACGGCTTTGATCAGTCCATTTTGAAGCGCCTTGCCGGCGAAATCAAGATCGGCGTGCTGGCCGGCTCGGTCAATATGACGATCACCAAGCAATTCTGAGCAGGCAGCCGTCTTTTGCGCCGCAGTTATTGACAGGCGTTATATCAATATGTTATAATGTTATAACGAACAAACCATAGGAGGTATAGTATGGAACAGGTTCAAAATACTGCGGAACAGCAGGGTCTTGCAAAAAGCGGTTTAATTTTCAGCATTCTCGGCACAGCTTTTTCCGGCTCCGGTATTCTCGGTCTGATCTTTTCGCTGATCGCGGGCGGCAAGAATAAAAAGGCCACAGCAGCAGGCGCAACCGGCGGCATGGTGAAGGCGGCGAACATTCTGCAGAAGATCGGTCTGATCGTCTCGATCGTCGTGACGGTGCTGTATGTGATTTCGTTCATCGCCGGCGTCGTACAGGGACTTAACGGCTGAACCCTTTCGTTTTGATCCGTCCGCTTTGCGGGCGGATTTTTTATTTCTACGTATGTAAACCGCACGCAAGAATCCCGTAAAGTAAACGGCAAAGTCTTGATTTTCGCTTGACAGACGCGGAATCTGTCTTTATAATCATTTCGAAAAGCGACTTTAATACAGTACGGGATACTGTGAAGGCGATCATAACGGGATTCGGCGCAAAACTGCGCGCGAGCCATGTCTGTTTATCCTGCCTTCACGGTGCTCCGGCGCTGTGAAGGCTGCTATTATATCGGGAGGTTAAACAGATGCAAAAGCAAGGGGCAAGAAAGCTGACGGTGAAGATGCTGGTCGCAATGGTCGCGGCGGTGGTGTGCGGACTCGGCGTGATCGCATTGCGCGAATCGCTGACCGCAGCGGGCAACACGGCGGCATGGAACACGATCAACAATCTGTTGTTTGCGGATATTTCCGCGGCGGGCAATGAAAAGGCGATCGGCCTGTTCTACCTGATCGGGCAGCTCTTTGTCAAGGCGCTGCAGCTGGTTATCGTACCGATGGTGTTCACGAGCATCGTGCTGGCCATGCTTCGGATCTCCGATTCGAGAAAGCTCGGCCGCATCTCGTCCAAGACCATCGGTATGTTTTTACTCACGACCGTCGTTTCGATCGTCCTTGCGGCAATCGTCGGCATGGTGGCGTTCAACCTCGGCGCGTTCCGCAACACGGCGCTCGATATGGCGGGCAGCGTGGGCAACACCGGCAGCAACCCGCTATTGATCATCCTCAACGCCGTACCGAACAACCTCGTTTCCGCGCTGTCCAATAACGGGGGCGTGCTCGCGATCGTCGTGACCGCCGTTGCGGTCGGCCTCGCGGTGAATGCGCTGAAGGAAAAAATCACGGTTCTGCCGAAGCTCTGCGAGGAGATCAGCGAAATCATCAACAAGGTGCTCGGCTTTGTCGTCGATCACTTCGGCCCGATTGCGATCTTCTGCCTGATTACCCGCACCTGCGCGGCCTACGGCGTATCGCACCTGCGTCCCGCCATCGCGTATGTGCTGCTGACTGTGGCGCTGCTGCTGCTCGTCCTGTTCGTCGGCTATGCGCTCGTCGTAAAAATCTTCACGGGCCTTAACCCGCTGCCGTTTGTCAGGAAGATCGGCAAGGTCGCGCTGTTCGGCTTCTCGACCTCCTCGAGCGCCGCCACGCTGCCGCTGAACCTGAAAACCACCGTTGAGGAGCTCGGCGTGCATGAGGAAATCGCTTCGTTCGTCCTACCGCTCGGCATGACCGTCAACATGGACGGCACCGCGATCATGCAGGTCATTGCAACGATCTTCATTGCGGGCTGCGCGGGCTATGAACTCAGCTTCCCGACACTGCTTCTGATCGGCGTCCTGGCGATTATCGCTTCGGTCGGCACCCCCGCCGCTCCGGGCGCGGGCGCGGTCATCCTGTTCACGATCCTGTCCGGCGTCGGCCTCGACAGCGAACTGGCGCTGATGGCGTACAGCCTGATCCTTGCGATCAACCGCCCGATTGAAATGCTTGTCACCGCGCTGAACGTCGTCGGCGACAGCGCGTGCGCGATGGCGGTCGCCAAGAGCGAAAACGCGCTCGACGAAACCGTCTACCGCGCATAACCATGGCGGTCGAATCCATTTGCACAATCCTCGGGCACGACGAAATCGCGCCCGATACCTATTCGCTGCGGCTGCGCCCCGACGTACCCGTTTCGATGCAGCCCGGTCGGTTTTTGAATCTTTCGATTCCCGGCGTGCCGCTGCGCCGCCCGCTGTCGATCTGCGAGACGAACGGGGATGAATTGCGCATCGTTTACCGCGCCGTGGGCAAGGGCACGCGGCTGCTGCGCGATTACAAGGGCGAAACGCTTTCGGCGCTGCTGCCGCTCGGCAACGGGTTCACGATTCCCAAACCGGGCAGTGAGCTGTTGGTGCTCGGCGGCGGCATCGGCTGTGCGCCGCTGCTGGGACTGATCCGGACGGCGGCTGCAAACGGCGTGCATGTCACCGTCGTGTTCGGCTTTAAAACGCCGAAGGAAGCGCTGTTCTGGGATGCGCTGCGTTCGCTGCCGGTGCGCGCCTATTACGGTTATGACAGCGAGGGCGAAAATGCCGTCTTGCTTGTGCAGCGACATCACCTCGACGCCATGCCGTTTTGCGCATGCGGACCGCTGCCGATGCTGCAGGCGGCAGACAAGGTGCTCAAAAGCAGCGGGCAGTATTCGCTCGAAGCGCGGATGGGCTGCGGCTTCGGCGCGTGCATGGGCTGTGCCGTCGAAATGAAAAGCGGGATGCGCCGCATCTGCAAGGACGGTCCCGTGTTCGACCGGGAGGAGATTCTATGGGCGAGCTTACGGTAACGCTGTCGGGCGTCACGCTCGATAATCCCCTGATTCCCGCAAGCGGCACCTACGGCTACGGGTTCGATTATCTGGATTTCTACGACATCAACGAGGTCGGGAGCTTTTCGATCAAGGGCACGACGCTGCACCCGCGAAACGGCAATCCCCTGCCCCGCATTGCGGAATACGGCGGCGGGATGCTGAATGCAGTCGGGCTGCAGAATCCCGGCGTGGACGCGGTCGTGACCGAGATTTTTCCGGCGCTCGAAAAGATCTACCGCGGCAAGGTGCTCGCCAACGTCGGCGGGTTTTCCGTGGAGGAATACGCAAAGTGCGCCGCGCGGTTCGATCCGGAGCCGCTTGTCGGCATGATCGAGCTGAACATTTCGTGCCCGAACGTCCACGGCGGCGGCATGAGCTTCGGCACCGATCCGAAAGCGGCGGTCGAGGTTCTGAAGGCCGTCAAGCGCGTCACGTCCAAGCCGGTCTACGTCAAATGCACGCCGCAATGCCCGGATCTTGTTGAAATGTGCAAGGCGCTCGAGGACGCGGGTGCGGACGGACTGGTGCTGTTGAACACTTTTTTAGGCATGCGGCTCGATCCGCGCACGGGCAAGCCGATCCTTGCCAATGTGACCGGCGGCGTCAGCGGCGCGGGTATCTTTCCGATGGCGCTGTACCGCGTGTATCAGGTTTATCCGCACGTGCATATCCCGATCATCGGCTGCGGCGGCGTCGCTTCGGCGGACGATGTGATCGAGATGCTGTCGGCGGGCGCAAGCGCAGTCGAGATCGGAACGCAGAATCTGATCGACCCGATGTGCATCGTCAAGATCAAAAACGACTTACAAACGCGGCTCCATCAGCTTGGCGTTTCATCCATACAGGCATTAACAGGGAGGACATACCGATGACGGGAGAAGTCATTATCGCATGTGATTTTCAGGATCAGAAAAAGGCGCTGACCTTTTTGGATCAGTTTACCGATGTCAAGCCGTTCGTAAAGATCGGCATGGAGGTGTTTTACGGCAACGGCCCCGCGATCGTGCGTGAGATCAAGGCGCGCGGACACCGCATTTTTCTCGACCTCAAGCTGCACGACATTCCGAACACGGTCTATAAGTCGATGCTGAAGCTGGCCGAGCTGGACGTGGACATGGTGAACGTCCACGCCGCCGGTTCGATTGAAATGATGCGAGCCGCCCGCCGCGCGCTCGACGAAAAAGGCTCCAAGGCGCTGCTGCTTGCCGTCACACAGCTGACGAGCACGAGCGAGGACGTGATGCGGCGCGAGCTGTGGATCGACCATACGATGGAGGACACCGTACGTCACTATGCACAAAACGCCAAGGAAGCGGGCTGCGACGGCGTTGTTTGCTCGCCGCTCGAAGCGGGACTGGTCGCCAAGGCGTGCGGGCCGGACTTTATCACCGTCACGCCCGGCATCCGTTTTGCGAATGACGCCAAGGGCGATCAGAAGCGCGTAACGACCCCGGCGCTCGCGCATGAGCTCGGCTCCACGTTCATCGTCGTCGGCCGTTCGATCACCGACGCCGCCGATCCGGTCGAGGCCTATCACCGCGCAAGCCGGGAATTTGCGGAGGGCATTGCATGAAACGCGAAATTGCTGCCGATCTTTTGAAAATCAAAGCCGTCTTTCTGCGGCCGAATGCGCCGTTCACATGGGCAAGCGGCATCAAAGCCCCGATCTATTGTGACAATCGCCTGACGCTGTCGGACATTGCGGTACGCACCGATGTGGAAAACGCGCTGGCGGAGCTGATCCGCCGCCACTATCCCGATTGTCAGGCCGTGATGGGGACGAGCACCGCGGGCATTGCGCACGCTGCCATCGTCGCCACGATTCTCGAGCTCCCGATGGGCTACGTTCGCGCAACGGCGAAGGATCACGGCCGCACGAACCAGATCGAGGGCCGCTGCGATCCCGGCACCAAGGTCGTTGTCGTGGAGGACTTGATCTCCACCGCGGGCAGCGTCGTCGATGTATGCGAAGCGCTGCGCGCCGCCGGCGCCGAGGTACTCGGCATTGTCTCGATCTTCACCTACGGGATGCAGAAAGCCGCCGACCGCCTTGCGGAGCACAATCTTGTCAACGTGTCGGCTTCCGATTACGACACGCTGCTGACCGTCGCCGCCGAAGCGGGCTATATCCGCGCCGAGCAGATCCCGGCGCTCTTGGCTTTCCGCGACAATCCCGCAGACGAAAGCTGGATCAGCCTAAACTGACCGCCATACCCTTTCAAAACACATAACGCCCCGCTGATCGGTGCTTCGATGCGATACCGACAAGCGGGGCGAATTTTTTATGGCAAAGAGGCTCTCTGAACGTTCAGATTCTCACATCCACTTCTTTTTCTTAAAGTACCAGATGCAGGCGATCACAATGCCGACCGACACAAGAATGACGGCGGGATAGCTGTATTTCCAGTCCAGTTCCGGCATATATTTGAAGTTCATGCCGTACCATCCGGCGATCAGCGTCAGCGGCAGGAAGATCGACGTGATGACCGTGAGCAGCGTCATGATGCGGTTCTGCTTCACATCCATCTGCACCTGCACAAGATCGCGGAGCTGCACTACGTACTCCCGCTGTCCCGATACCATGTCCTGCAGCCGCATGACGCGCTCGGTGAACATGTGGAAGTAACGCAGGTTTTCCTCGCGGAAGAAGCCGTTTTCGTTCTCCTCCAGTTCCTGTCCGAGGTCGATCAGCTGCTCATAATGCACGCGAAGATCCAATAAGTCGCCCCGGATATCGTTCAGCGCCTGCGGATAGGCCTCCACCTTGCCGCGCAGGATCGCTTCCTCGATCGCGTTCAGCCGCTTTTCCATCGTTTCGAGCAAGGGCAGATCCTGAGCGATGATCGTTTCCAGCAGGTCGTACAAAAACCGCTCCAGTCCGGGCAGCCGCCATTTCTTGCTGCGGCAGATCTGCGCCACCTTCCGGGCGATATAATCCCCTTCCTCGACCAGCACCACGCCGCGCTCGTTCAATGCGAAGGAGAAGGTATGCCTTGCGCCGCTGATCTGCTCCCGATCCGGGATCGAAAATGAGCCCGTCAGCGAATCCCGGTTCACCACGGCTTTCGTTTCCCGCGGCGCATCGAGATCCATCTCCATGTCTATCTCGATGCCGAGCTCTGTGCCGATTTTCCTCCATTCCTCGCCGTTCAGAACGGCAACAAACGGCACATCCTCCGGCAGCGCCTTGACCTCCGCCAACGAGCACGGCATCAGCGATTCATGGATGGCATAAAACATAGTTTACCTCACATTACAGTTTTCGACAGCCGCCTTGCCGCCGTCTGACAGAAAGTCATTATAACAGCTTTTGCCGCGAAAGAAAAGCCCCTGTGCTTGCGTTGTGCACAGAGGCGTGAATGAAATGTCGTTATACCCAATAAAACATTTTTAGGACTTATTGGATATAGTGATCTATACCATTCATCCCTGTTTCAAAGGTAAATATATCTTATTCCTTGCCATACAAATCTTGCCGAAGCAGTATGTGGTTTTTTTCAAACTCCGGCAGGATTGCATACCCGCCATCGAAGGCAATTTCCGTATAGGCATCGTCATACGGCACGCGGAGCGTGTGAAACGTAAGGTCATCGCTCAATGCCATTTCAAGAGCAATGCCCGCGAGCGTATCAAAATCTATATTTGTTCGAATATTTTCGGAAATCATACCCATGAACGGATATAAAAACGTTTTGTCAAAGTTATTAATCAAATAATCAAATGTGTTCTTGATTACCGCCAATTGTGATTGAGCGCGACCAAGATCGCCCTTGTTATCAGATGTGCGATCCAACAGGTGAGCGATGACCTGTTCACCTGACAACGATTGAAGGCCGGATATCAACGATGAGCCAGTATTCTCGTTGATATATGCGGCTTCATTCTCGGTCAGAAATACAGGGATGCCGCCGATGCCGTCCGCTAACTGCGCAAGCTCCTCGGTGCCGGTATATACATAATTTTGGATATCGAGCCCGAAGGACTGGTTGATTGTGTTTGTCAACAAGCCGATACCGCCGAGGCTGTACGCGGCGTTGATACGCTTCCAACCGTAGCCGTCGATCTGCACAAGCGTATCACGCGGGATGGCCACAGACGTAAACTTCATTTGCAGCTGATTATACGACACAATGAAAATCATGTCTGTCGTCAGTTCCTCGTCAGCAATTGTGCCATTCTTGACGACGACAAGAATACTGATGATAAACCGGTCGATCTTGTCCTGCTCATAGATCGGAATTTCCTTGATCTCGCCGGTCTCATAATAGTCCACGTCGGTCGAGAGCGCCGCTGCAAACGGATCGGGTGTCGGCGGAACCTCGGTCGGCAGCGGTTCGCCGCTCACTGTCGGCGCTGCGACGACCTCTACCCGGTTCCGATAGAACTTGCTCATGTACGTTCTGAACAAGATGCCCGCCACTATGCCGAGCACGACAAACGCAGCCAATAGGCCGAAGAACACCCGTTTCAAAATACGATTCGGTTGATTTGTCTTTTCCATACGTTTCTCTCCCGTCGAACGCTTACAGCAGCGAGATCAGCACGCCGATCACGACGGCTTCCACTGCCACCAACACGCCGAGAATCGCGATCCCGACGATCCATAAGGTTTTACTGATTTTCAATTTTCATACCCCCGCAGTCTTGCAGTATCAATTTCAGACAGCGCCGGTGCGTTACCATCCGCGTCATACTCCGCAAACAGCAGCATGTCCGCTATGTTGCGGCCGGCCTTACCGTCGCCGTCGGTGTCCACGCCGGACGGATGGTTGATGCACTTACCCATAAATACCATGATCGCGCTCGTACCGCCGTCCAAATTCATCGCTTCCTGACAGCCGAGCTCCAGCATGAGATCGGCCATCTCGCCGTTGTTCATACCTATGGCAACTTTGTTGTTTCGTCCATCCACTGCCACGACGACATAGTGTCCCGGCTCGTAATAGCCGATCATAATGCGCGGGTGGCGCGTACCATAGTGCGGGAAGTCCATAGCATACGCACCTTCCTTCACCAGCGGCGGGCCGAACTGCCACGCATGGACAATGCCTTTCTTTTCCTCCTCCTTGAGGTTGAACCGGTCACGCTGCCAGTCGAATACCTTGATCGAGCCATCCGCATACACGACACAGACGCCGTAGTTGTAATTCTCTCGCCGGAGGTTCTTGACCTTCACACCGTTGTGGATCGTCAACCCGTAATTCATGCTGCCGTTGACTGCCAGGATCGCATGCTCGCGCTGTGCGAACTTTTCACCGTCCTCGCGGCCCGTGTTGAACTTGCCGCGACCGAAGCCCGTGCGGAAACAGCTAAGATTGCGCATCCAGATATCCGCCACATAATACACCTGCTTCAGTTCCGGATCATCATGCTTGCGCACCGCAATCCGCAGCTCGTCCGACTGGTAGCTGTAATCCGCATCCTCGCCGGTATCATAATCCGGAAAGTTCACGGTCGCCACATCGCCCTCCATCGGAGCGCGGGTCGGCACCGGCGTCGGGGTCGGCGTGGGCGTAGGCTCCGGTGAAGGCGTCGGTGTAGGCGTCGCAGTCGGCGTTGGCGTCGGCGTGGGCGAAGGGGTTGCGGTGGGCGAAGGGGTCGGCGGATCGGTAGGCGATTCGGTCGGCACGGCAGCTGTTTTTTCCAGGTTCATATGGCTGCACAGCAGTGGTATATTCAATATGCATCCCGCCAGCAGAATGCATACGACAAGCTTCCATTTCATTGTATTCCTCCGTTTATTCGTCATATCGGACGAATCCCCTAATTATGGTATTTTACAATAGATAATACCCGAAACGCAAGCAGATCATCCCTGTATTTACAGATTCGTGATAAAAATATTACATTTGCTGTAAATCCAATCCCGACTTATTGGGTTAAGTTCTCATTCTTTATCTGCCGCATTGAGAAGCAGAACCGAATGTGGTTTTCTTTCCATTCTATTCTCATCTCAAAAGCACCAAAAATACCTGTTTTTCCTCCCGAATTACACTTTCCTGTGAATCCTTTTATGTTAGCAAAAGTCCCGGCACCTACTCCTTAGAGAGTCCCGGGACAATTCCTATTTTTCAAAACCAGATGGATACCTATACATTACGATATTCTCAGCTTGCTTTGATCCACATCTTCCAGCGCCGGAGCGTTGCCCTCGCTGTCATACTCTGCAAACAACAGCATATCCTTGAGGTTGCGGCCGGCCTTGCCGTCGCCATCGGAATCCACACCGGACGGATGGCTTATGCATTCGCCCATAAAGACCATCATTGCGCTCGTACCGCCGTCGAGGTTCATTGCCTCCACACAGCCAAGGTCCTTCATTAGATTCGCCATTTCGCCATTGTTCATGCCGACAGCCTTTTTGCTGCGACCGTCCACCGCAACAATGACATAGTGGCCGGGTTCATAATAGCCAATCATAATGCGCGGATGGCGTGTGCCATAAGTTGGGAACTTGCTCGCCAGTTCGCCGTTCTGCACAAGCGCAGGGCCAAACTGCCATGCATGCATAATCCCTTTCTTCTCTTCATTTTTAAGGTTAAAATGATCCTTATCAAGGCTGAAAACCTTCATTGAGCCGTCTTTATATAAAAGGGTAACGGCAGTCAACGTTGAATCGCCCTTCACAAGCCCTTTTGTTACCTTGCCTCCATTGTGGATAACAAGGCCGAGGTTCATACTGCCATTGACAGCAAGAATCGCATGCTCGCGTTGCGCGAACTTTTCACCGTCCTCGGTGCCGGTATTGAACTGGCCGCGGCCAAAGCCCGTGCGGAAGTCGCTGATGTTGCGCACCCAAATATCCGCTACATAATAGACCTGCAGCAGATCCTCGTCCACATGCTTTTTCACCGCAATACGCAACTCATCGGACTGATAACTGTAATCCGCATCAACACCGGTATCGTAATTCGGAAAATTCACGGTCGCTATATCACCCTCAATCGGCGCCCGCGTGACAAACGGCGTAGCCGTCGGTTCCGGCGTCGGTTCCGGCGTCGGCTCCGACGTCGGAGCGGGCGTTTCCTCTATGGGCGCGACCGGCGCTTCGGTCATTTCGGTTTCTACCGACACAATGACCTGCTCCACCGGCATTTCGGTTACAATAGGTTCCGCTGTCGCCGAATCTGGCGTGGTATCCTCTGTCACAGTCGCAACCGCAGGCAGTTGCACACAGCCGACGGCGCCAAACACCAACAGCGCAGTTATTAGTAGACAAAGCAGCGATTTCTTATTCATTTCCTATTACTTTTTCTCCGTTTCGAACACTAATCCGGTTCATTTTATCAAATCTCGTAATGCCGTCTTATGCAATTTATGTTCATTATAGCTACAAGAAAACAGCGAATACAACAATTTGTATACTTGTATTATAGGCATAGCGGCATGGATTGTCAAATTGATTTTTCTATCCGTACAAAATCGTTACGTTTTCATATTCCCGCCCTGTAGGGCATGCATCCGTTGCAGCCAATTCGCTTGGATTGAGGATCATTCAATGAATGTGTCCATTATTGTTTCCGTTGCTCTTTTCCTTCAACTTCACGTCTGTCGTCGGCCTTTTGTTGGATATCATTCAACTCCTGTTTATTGTAAGCAACAATAAGGAACCGCCACCGCTTTATCCTTGCAGAATAAAGCAATGACGGTTTCAAGATAACTATCAATGTTTCGGAAACGATTCATAGGGTAACAATTTGAGGAAAACATATCCCTATCAATCCGGTTGAATATTGAAAAGCTAAGTCATTCAACAGAATAGTATAAATCCCTGATTAACATTTCTTCATTGTACATCTCACGATGTTTTTTCAGCGCATCTATTAGAATCGAACCACGCTATGTTTTTTTGTTTCATCGCGATAAGCGATTATAAATCTTTTCGCGAAGAACACGTCCCTTTCCTTCCGAGAAGAAACGACTTGTCGCAATCTTATAGGTGAGCTTATTGAAAACCAGTTTCTTAGCAAACGCTTTATGTGCAAGCGCCCAATTTTTCAGACGCAATTTCAAACTGTGCATACGGCTTGAGAAAGAATGCTGTATACGTTTATACTGATAATCGCATCGTCTTGCGACCTTCACAACCGGAGTCCTATTCCCGATCCATTCTGCCATGGCCGGGTGCGTTTCTTTCAAGAACTGATCAAACGGTTTCAGTTTCTGATAACTTTCTGTCTTATCTTCGGCATACACCGTGCATAAACTGTAATGCGAATATAGCAGACGCTTTAAAATACTGTCATAATAAGTCGCATGAGCATCGTCCATCGGTGTATCCATGCGATATTGAATAACACGTTTCATGACACGTTCATGATGATCATAGCGCCGAACCATGTTCGGAATGTGAATACTCTGCTCCTCACTTCCCTGCGAATATTTGTAAATATGTTCCGGTGTAAACGTAACCGTTTGCACATACGGAATCGGGAACAAAATATATTCTACATCGACAAAGAAAGTGTGCTCTTGCAGTTGCATATTCATTTGACGCAAAATTGACAGCTTTGTCATACAACTTGCCATCGTAAGATACACATTCTCTAAATCTAACTCGGCAAATGGCACCGGCTTGTTTTCTTCTACCGGACAGTCTTGTTCGAACGGATAGCTGTCTCCCGTTTCCAAATTAACAATATGGTACGGTGAAGAAACAATATCTGAATCAATCTCGCCGCTGTGTATCCGCTTGAGCACAGCGTCAAGTGCGGCGCTGTCAATCCAATCGTCTCCGTCCACAACGCGAAAATATTTACCGATTGCTGCGGCCATTGCCGTATTGATCGTAGAGCCATGACCGCCGTTAGGCTTTCGAATAACGCGAACAATGTCCGGATATTGTGCAGCATAAGCATTCGCGATATCCGGCGTATGATCCTTCGAGCCATCGTCTACAACGATAATATCCATATACGGCGACATGCTACAGCTTACGAGCGTGTACAGGCAGCGGTCCAAACAACGCTGAACGTTATAGCTGGGTACACAGACGGACAGCAGCTTTGTCTCCGAAGCAGGCAGCGCCTTCGGCCATACGGTTCTGGTCGTGAACGAGCGTCCGGTCAGGACATTGACGCGCGAATCAAACCTCTTTGCCACGTTGACGGCATTAAAGGTATCGATATACGCCTTATTCATGGTGGTCTTTTCTGAAGCAAAAGCAATCTTTTCAAGTGTGCTTGCCAGTTGATCCTGCTCCCACTGCCGCAAGCATATACCGCCTGCTTCATTAACAATTCGATCCGCAGGCGATCCCTCACCGGTTAATGCAAGAATAGGATGGCCAGTTCCGAGATAATCCGCAAGCTTTCCCGCAAAGAATAATGAACCGCCCGGCTCAAGCTCCGGAAAAAACGCATCGACATGGAGCAGCCAGTCCGATTCCTGCATGACACGCAAGCTTTCAAAATAATCGACAGGAGCCTCCACGTGAATATAGTCCTGCAATTCATAATTCAGGATTTTATCCTGGAGCTTACGGGGAATATTGCCCACAAACCGGAACAACAGTTTATCGAGCGCAGGGCTGTCGCTTTGCTTCAAAGCATGGACAGCATTGACAATCGGCTCCAAGGAACGATATTCATCCGAATAGCCGGTATACGAAAACACAATTCTGTCTGTTTTGCTCTTTTCCTCGGCCTCATAAAAGTCACTGCAAAAGCTATGCGGCACAGGGAAGTATTTTGCTTTCATGCCGCCCTGCCCGTTGATATACTTGAGCTGTCTATCCGTTGGGCTGATAATAAGATCCGCTTTCTGTACGGTTTCGCTCTCCCAACGGCGCAGCTTACAGAGCAGCTTGCTCCCATTTTCCGCACGGCTCTCCCATTTGGTCAGAGCAGAAAGGTCGCTTCCCATAAGATCCGCTCGGAACTGCTTTTTCTCCCGTTCCTTTAAAAACGGATTATTGTCGATATAGGCAACCAATTCATATGGATTATTGGCAACGGGATCCGCAAGGCTTGCAATCCACTTGATTTCAGGATGTTTTTCCTTAATGCGAAGTCCGACAAGGATACTCTCCGGCGGCGTGCTTCGCGTCATAATGCAGTCATACTGTCGCGCAGGATACAGTTCCTCAAACTTCTCAATGCAAGCATCCACCCATGTCATGATATCGTCTGTTTGGATACTGTAGACATGGATATTTTTTTCATCACGTGTATTGAACTCTTTATGATAACTCCATTGTTTACTCGTTGAACTGAACACATCATACTCATGTGATGAACAGCGCAATAACTTGTAAGTAACAATCCCCTCCGAAGATGTTACCGGCGGATAATACCATGCAGCTACAAAAATACGCATAATGTTGTTTTTCCTTTCCTTCTATGTATATATAAGACCGGCAAGCGTCAGATGTTATATGCTTTACAAACAGTTTCCGCGTCGCCCTGCATTACAACCTTGCCATGATCGAGCCAAACGACGCGATTGCAAAGTCTGCGTATCTGATCGATATTGTGTGAAACAAACAGTACGGTCGCCCCACCATGCATCAGCTCCATCATTTTTTTATGGCTCTTTTGCTGAAACGCTTCATCACCGACCGACAATATTTCATCTACAATCAAAATCTCCGGCTGTACAACTGTAGCAATTGAAAATGCCAATCGCATCATCATACCGGATGAATACGTTTTAATTGGCATATCAATAAATTCACCGATCTCCGAGAACTCTACAATTTGGTCGAACTGCTCTTTTAAGAATTTTTCCGTATATCCAAGAATTGCTCCATTGAGAAATACGTTTTCCCGCCCGGTAAGCTCCGGATCAAAACCGCTTCCAAGCTCAAGCATAGGCACGATTGCGCCTTTGGTGACGACACTTCCCTTGGTCGGTTTGAACAATCCCGCGATGATTTTTAATATTGTGCTTTTACCAGATCCGTTGCGCCCGATAATACCGATAACTTCGCCTTTATAGGCTTCCAAGGAAACATCTTGCAAAGCCCAGAACATTTCATATTTCTGCTTGTTCGTGAGACGAGTAATGACCCATTCTTTTAAGCTGTTGATGCGGTTCCGATTCAGGATATATCCCATCGAAACATTATTAACTTCAATTACTTTTTCCATTTGTCTATCCCTGTTATTGTTTCCAATGTTCAGATAGCATTTCCTTTATAAGTACAGCACGAATTTATCTTCGTTTTTGCGAAAAACATATACACCCAAAGCCAGAACTATGACAGCACTGAGAATACAGCCAAGGTAGTTCCGCGGTGTCGGAGCCTGTCCGTTTATCAGAATGGTACGCAGGAAAGTAATGTACTGATATAACGGATTAAGTTTATAGAGTCCCTGAAAACGTTGCGGTATTATGTCGATCGGATAGAACACCGGCGTTAAATACATCCACAATGTCGAAATGATGTTCCATAAAAACAACGTATCGTTGAATAGTGTCATGGACGTGGATAGAATCAGCACGATGCCGTAGCAGAATAGCAGAAGCAACACAAGTCCGATCGGGATCAACAACATCGCTTTGGTGATCGGAAGTCCTGAAGCGATCGTCACCACAAAGAGCGGGATCAAGGTAAACAGCAGATTCACAAGCGAAGACAACACTCTCGACAAAGGATATATGCCTTTGGGCATATACACTTTATTGATAAGATGTGCATTATCCAAAATGGAAGTAATTCCAAGACCGATTGACTCGGCAAAGAAGTTCATCACGACGATGCCGGTAAGCAAATAAACAATAAAATGTTCAATTGCAGATTTAAACAGCGTTGAAAAAACGAAATACTGAACAATCATAGTCATCAGCGGATTTAACACGCTCCACCCGACGCCTAAGACAGACCGCTTATATTTTCGTTTAAAATCGCGTCCAACAAGCTGCTTGATTAGAAAGCGATAACGCTCAACCGTTCTGAGTGCTTTGATATCAAAAGAATCTTTGCCGCGCAAAAGTCGCTCTGCAAAGCTGAATACGTAAACGCAGAACAGAACGAAGAATACAGCAGCCAGCGGCACAAACGCCTTTCCGATCCAGAAAAAGTTACGCCCTGCTATGCGATAACTGATTTTACCGCTGACGGTCTCACCATTTCGAGTGAATTCATTCCCATTCATGTCGGGAATTGAATAACGTCCCGTAGAAAAAGTTGTGCCATACCACAGGGATACGCCGTCACCATCCGGAATATTCTTGCCTGTAACGGTTACACAAAGCGCCTCACAACTGTTAAGCTTGTACGGCGTCGGAAGCGTAAATGTATGGAAAGCATAATCGTCGAATGAAGATAACGGTTCCGAGAACTCTGTCAGCAGAGAGCCGTCGCCCTTTTCGATTCGTATCGACAATTCACCACCATTGGTTCGCCCAAATGTTCCGATAAACAGAGACAGCTTTTCCAAACTATCCACATGCTCCGCAATATAAAAGGATAGCTCGGTTTTATTATCGACTGTTGCGGCTACCTCCTGTGCCTGAGTCAGGGGAGATTCCCAATCTTCATAGTGGAGTCGCGTTCCTGATGCCCAATAGAAAATCAGTATAGCAAGAAAGCAAATGCCGATAGCAAGAAAGCATCTGCCTAAATATTTTTTATTGGAGAAAACTCTCATGTTCTTTCTTCCCGTCCTCTGCTTCGAAATATATGACGGCGACAGACTCGTCTTGCCTTCCTACCGGCATTTCTCTGACGCAGCAAGCTTCAACGCCGCTATAATGGTATCTTGCATATCGGTGTACTGATACGTACCTAAGCGACCTCCAAAAATCACAGCGTCATCCATATCGCCAAGAGCACGATACTTCTCATAGAGCGCTTGGTTTGCCGCATCATTAATCGGGTAATACGGCTCGATGCCGCGTTTCCATTCAAACGGATATTCTTTACTGATAATGGTCGTGGGTTGCTGTCCAAATTCGAAGTGTTTATGCTCAATGATGCGTGTATAGGGTGTTTCTCGATCCGTATAATTCACAACGGCAACACCCTGATAATTATCCGTATCCAGATGGATATGTTCAAAGCGCAGAGAACGATACTGCAGCTCACCATAACAGAACCCAAAATATTCATCAATCGGTCCGGTATACAGTACGCGCTTTGCCATTGCCCGGTACTTTTCCGGATTGGCGTTGTAGTCTTCCTCAAGTACGACCCGGCAGCCTTGGAACATCTTTTCCATGATGCTCGTAAAACCACCTACAGGAATTCCTTGATATGGATCGACATAATAGTTGTTATTGTATGTCAATCTGATCGGAAGGCGACGAATAATGCTCGCAGGAAGTTCATTGCATGGCCGTCCCCATTGCTTCTCCGTATAGCCCTTGATTAACTTCTCGTACACATCCCTGCCGACAAGGCTGATTGCCTGTTCTTCAAGGTTGCGCGGAGTACCGGTAATTTCTTTTCGTTGCTCCTCTATAATACGCTTTGCTTCCGCCGGAGTCGAAATGCCCCACATTTTGCTGAAGGTGTTCATATTGAAAGGCATATTGTAAATCTCACCGTGGAAATTTGCAATCGGCGTGTTCACAAAATGATTGAACTCCGCAAAGCCCTTAATATAATCCCATATTTTCTTATTGGAAGTGCGGAAGATGTGCGCACCGTACTTATGAACCTGAATCCCATCCTGTTCTTCGGTATAGCAGTTGCCGCCAATATGGTTTCGGCGCTCGATCACCATACAAGTTTTGCCTGCTTTCTGCATTTCATGCGCAAACACAGCTCCAAACAAGCCGGAACCGACAATCAAATAATCATACATAAGCTTATTCCTTATCCTTTCCGCAATGCGCAAGAATATGCGCTACAATTCTTTCCGAAGCGAACCCGTCGCCGTATGGATTAACTGCCTTCGCCATCTTATCGTAGCTTTCTTTATCGGTCAACAATTGCTCTGCTTCTGATACTATCGCGTCTTCCTCAACACCGACAACCTTTACTGTCCCTGCCGCAACTGCCTCCGGACGCTCGGTTTCCGTGCGAAGCACCAATACGGGGACGCCGCATGAGGGAGCTTCCTCCTGCAGCCCGCCCGAATCCGTCAGCACAAGATAGCTCCTTGCCATCAAATTATGCATATCTTCTACATCTACCGGATTGATAAGCATGACGCGATCAATATCACCAAGAATGGAAAACACCGTCTGCCGTACTGCCGGATTAAGATGCACCGGATAGATAACGCGAATATCTGTGTGCTTCTCAACAAGGCGCTTAACTGCATGACAAATATTCTCCAACGGTTTACCGAGATTTTCACGGCGATGTGCTGTCATCAGTACAAGGCGTTCATCTCCAAAATGAATGCCTTGCAATACAGGATCCTTAAACCGATAATTCGGCTTAACTGTCGTTTTGAATGCATCAATTACAGTATTGCCCGTAACATAGATATGCTCATGAACACCTTCAGCACGAAGATTTTGTGCGTTTCGCTCTGTCGGCGCAAAGTGGTAAGTAGCAATCTTTCCAGTTATTGTACGATTCATTTCCTCCGGAAAAGGAGAATACTTGTTGAAGGTTCTTAGGCCTGCTTCAACATGACCGACAGGAATCTGCTGATAAAATGCCGCAAGAGCTGCCGCAGTAGATGTTGTTGTGTCCCCATGAACGAGTACAACATCAGGGCGGTAAGTCTTGAATACCTCCTCAAGTTTGGTGAGCACTCCTACGGTAATCGTCGTCAGCGTTTGGCGCGGCATCATAATATTTAAATCAAAATCCGCAGTAATACCAAAAACCTTGATGACTTGATCAAGCATTTCACGATGTTGCCCCGTGAGACAAACCTTGCTTTCGATTTCAGGATGCTTCTGCAGTTCAAGGACAAGTGGACACATTTTTATTGCTTCGGGCCTTGTTCCGAAGACGCTCAACACTTTCAACATAAAAAATCAATCCTTTCGTCTTAATGGTTTCTGTTAATTTCCCGCAGACTGTATGCTCAAAGGCTTATCCGCACCGAGAGCACAAAACAAACTCACTCGATGACAATATTCTGCCTCATCCTTCAAGACGTCCGATAAGAATGTCTCGCAGCCTGCATCAAACTGTTCTCGATCAAAGGATGCAAGATACGCATCAACCTTAGCAACAAGATTGTCGTCATCCGCATCCACTGGTAGCCCCAAGTGAAATTGACTGACCAATTCCGCAAGCAGCGTGCCGGAAGACACCAGAATCGGCTTATGGTAAAGTGCGGCATCATATAAACGATTCGGCAGTGCGATTTTTGTGATCTCTGTCTTAGAGCCGTACACGCTGTTTATGATATCAATATCTTTATAAATTCTCGGCTTTTCTTCATTCCGATATGGCGGAAAGAAAGAAACGTTTTCCATTCCGTTTTCCTTGCAGTACGTTTGGAGGTCACATCCCGGATGTACCTTGCCGACATAACGCAACTCATAACGTGGATGATTTTTGAAGCGATCACACAGCCGTTGATTTTCCTCAAGGTATTGGATGCCGCCAACAAATCCAATTACAGTCTTTGGTTGTTCCGCATGATACGTGCAGGCTTGCGTCCGTTCCGACACATTTGTAATGTTATGTGTCAGACATACTTTTTCCAGCTTTGGCACAAACGAATAAAAGCCGGGCGACGAGATCGAAGTGTTTGCGGATGCGCAGACAAGCCTATGTACCAGTCTTTTATATAGTGGAAGCTGTTCGTAAGTAAAATCTCGAATGTCAAGCCAGTAACGATTCGGGTACTTTCGAATCAACACATCTGCTATCAAGATAGCCGGTATTGTTGTTATTACGATAACGCGGTCATAGTGTCCCTCTTTTAGTTGTTTTCGCACAAATGCCCGCCACCGCAGAAACGGAATAATCTTGGATAACTTATCTTTTTTGTCCGTCGCATGAAAAATTAAGTGATTAGTGGGGTGCTCCACATTCTCTCCGCTACGATTCCACAAGACGATATCATATTCTCCGCCGCACTCCGAAATACATTTCTCATATTTACGAACAAAAGGAATGTTACGATATTCGTCATACGTTACGATCAAGAATCGCATATAAACTTTACTTCTTTCCCACAAAATGTCGATGTTTATTGAGCCCGTTTACGGCATATTGCAGCATGACCCATACGCGTTGTAACCACGGCAGACCGATGGCGCGGTATGTTTTCCAATTCATGCGTGCTGCATTCCATTTGTTGCCCGATTTTGATGACGTCGTCAACCGATAGCGCATTAGCGGTTCGTCAATGCCGACAGCGTGCGTGCCTGCCTTCAGCATCTTTAGCCAGCACGTAAAATCCTCGTGTGCAGAATCATCTTTTTCCATGTACCGCAGAAACAAATCCCTTCGAACAACGGCGGTGGAATTGCCAATGATGTTTTGCACAAGCAGCTTTTGAAAACTTACCGTCTTGGGAACGTGAAAAACCCACGGAATGGCCACCCCATTCGGCTGCATAAATGTATATGCAGTATAGCACAGTCCTGCGTCCGTCGTTTCAAGCTCACAGACTTGCTTTTCCAGCTTGTCCTTTTCCCAAACATCATCGCTGTCCAAGATGGCGATCCACTCTCCTTTTGCCTTCGTTGCCGCGCGTATCCTTGTTTCAGCAGCGCCTCTGTTGTTTTCATTCACATAGTATCGGATTCGACTGTCGGTAAACTCATGCACAACAAGTGACGTATCATCTTTTGAATTATCATCTACAATCACGAGCTCCCAATCAGCATACGTCTGCGACAGCACGGAAGCGATCGCCTCTCGAATCGTTCTTTCTGCATTGTAAGCAGCCATGATGACGCTGATAATGCCAATCTTTCTCATTTTTGTCTCTCACTTAGGGTCATTTTCAGATTGGGACGATCCCGTTCTTTCAAACGTGTCCCGCAATTGAATATCCGTAAAGCCCTCTGTGCTTTCAGGCTGAAACAGGATTTTCACAGTCGCAAGTATAATATTGGCATCCTGCAAAATGCCCGGATGTGCAATATACATTAAGTCCATCAGCAGCTTATCATAAGGAGAGGTATTGTACTTGCCATAGACTTGTGCATAGCCAGTAAGTCCTGCTTTAGCTTGCAGCCGAAAGCGAAACTCCGGAAGCCTCTTTTCATACTCTGCAGCTATCTCCGGTCGCTCGGGGCGCGGTCCGCATATCGACATATCACCCTTTAGAATACAGATAATCTGCGGCAACTCATCAAGTCTGAAGCGTCTTAAAAAATGACCGATAGGCGTGATCCTCGGATCATTTTCTCCCTGTGACAGGCGTGCCTTGCCGTCTCTTTCAGCGTCAATGCGCATACTGCGAAACTTAAGAATTGTAAATTTTTTACCACCGATTGTGAGACGCGTTTGTTTGTAAAAAACAGGTCCGCCGTCGGTAAGCTTGATTGCCACAGATACAGCTGCAAATAGCGGAGACAGCAGAATCAACGCCGTCAACGATAACACTATATCGAAAAATCGTTTCGCTATCAAGTAAATAAGTGATGGAGCATATGATTCCACTTCCAATATCGGTAAGTTGAACATATGTGCCCGCCGCGCACCGGACATGATTACATCGCCGATTCGTGGTATAACAAACGCTTTTTTCTGATGACTTATGCAATATTTGATAATAATATTTCGTTCATGACTGTGCACGTCAGTCAAAAATACCACTTCGGCATTATCAATCAGCGAAAGATTCGCAAGACATTCCTCAACGCTTAGGATCATCTCAGTTTTGAATCGCTTCCCCATGTCATAATCGTTAATCAAATCCTGAACGCGAGGTTTTGTACCGTACACGATGATAGAGCGATAAGGTGGACAGATTTTCAGATAGACAGCGTAACTGATAAGAGTGAAAAGAAAGATCAATATGATCTCCCCAACAAACGATAGCAGCAGTGGAAGTGGGTTCGGAAGTGTCTGCGTCAGAATAAAAGTCAGCAGATACATGATGAAATTTGTGAGAGCGGTACAAAGGCTTTGTCCGTAAATCGTATCGGATTTTCCTGAAATATGTATCGAAAAAGTGTTATGGAAACGATTGAATAGCACATATATGACAAAGAAAATGAAGATTACAACCCAATTACCCCGGCGATAAAACGGGGAAACCAATGTCGATGCATACGAAACATACCATACGATGCCGAATGGTATTGTAATCATTATAGCGTTCAATAAATAAACGAATTGTAGAAATAGATTTCTATGATTTCCTTCCACGTAAGTATCCTTCCTGTTGCAAGCTGTTCACAAGGAAGCAAATGACCCCAGCTGCCCTAATATCGAGCATTTTTCATCCACTACGATGCTTTCAAATAAAATAGAACGTTTCTCCTTTTAATTTGTATCCCACATAATACAATACTTTGAGACATTTCGATAATAGTTTGAATTCAGTATAACAGACAAGTGTAATTAAATCAAGCCATGAACGTTTTTTTACATGTTGCATTATGCCCCATATCAACAAACGCCCCTCCCTGTCTGCGGCCGGATGCCGCGTTTTGGCATATGCCAAGGAAAGGCGGTTAAAAGCTGAGCCGCTTTGACAATCTCCAAGCATGCAGTCTTGCAAGAACAGGCCCTGCTGCTTTGCGGGCGCTGACGCAAAATGTTTATAAGCCCTCCCTAAACAGGCGACTCTTTCTGTCTTCGCGGCTTGCAAATGAGGCAGAATCATGGTAGACTGATATATAATATAACCGATTCTGACAGGGAGAATCCTATGAATATCTATCTTGCGTTAACGTTGTTTTCCCTGATCATTCTGATCTACTGGGTGATCTCCGAACTGTTCACGATGCTGTTCCGCTTTACCGGTGTGCCCGACGAAAAAGCGCGGTTTCAGGTCATTTCGCTGTTGACCGGCTGCGGCTATACGACGCATGAAAGCGAGCTGCTCCTTTCGTCGAAATCGCGGCGGCGGCTTGCGCGCGTGATTATGCTGTTCGGCTACGTATTCAATGTGACGATCATTTCCGCGTTGGTCAACGTATTCTTTTCTTTGAAAATTTCGGAGGTTGTATCCGACATCATCAGCATGATCATTCCGCTGTCGGCAGCGGTCGTGATCGTGCTGTTCATCCGCATTCCCAAGGTTCGCACCTGGGGCGAACGGCTGCTGGAAAAGATCGTCGGTAAAATTGTCCGGCGGGAAAACGAAAACAGCGTTCTGCTGCTCGACTACATCGGCGACGACAGCATCGCGCAGATCACGCTGAACAAGGTGCCGGAAGCGTATGTGAACAAGCCGCTTTCCGAATTGGGCATCAAAAAGGAACACAACATCCTTGTGATGCTCGTTGACCGCGGCAAAGCCGAGCCGGCGACCGCAGACACCGTGTTTCATACCGGCGACAAGCTGACCGTGTTCGGCGACTATCGCACGATCTGCGAGGTGTTTGACGCGCAGGAACGGTTTGACGCGGAATAAACGAAAGGAAAAGAACGATATTCCGCCGCTTCGGAGCAAAACACCCTTATTCGTACCATCCAATTCCGTATTTTAGGAGGCATTTTGTATGGCATTCTTTCCGCCGATCCCTTTGATCCGTAAAAATCTAATCGTCAAGCGGCTGACAGCTTGCGGGGCAACCTCGGAATCCACGGCAAAGACATTGGCCGAAGCCGGGGTCATCAACCCGAACGGCTTTCGTCGCATGACAGAGCATCTTGTCGCAACAGGCGTTATCCATAAAACGCCTGACAATACGTATTACGTCTGACGGATCGCTTCGTCTGCCGATATCGGCGCGGCTTTGAGGCACGCATGAAAACAGCTTTGCTTATGGAAGGCGGCGCGATGCGCGGGATGTTCACCTGCGGTGTGATCGACGTCTTTTTGGAAAACCATATCGTCTTTGACGCGGCGGCGGGGATTTCCGCGGGCGCGGCCTTTGGCTGCAACTTCAAATCCCGGCAGATCGGCCGCCCGATCCGCTACAATAAGCAATATTGCCGCGATCCGCGCTATTGCAGCTTTCGCTCGCTGCTGAAAACCGGCGATCTGTACGGCGCGGATTTCTGCTATCGGGAGCTGCCCGATGTGCTCGATCCCTTTGACCGCGAGACCTTCCGCACCGATCCGACGGCGTTCTATATCGGTGCGACGAATGTGGACACCGGAAGGATCGAATACCATCTTTGCACAGACGGCGAAGAAACCGATATCCAATGGATGCGCGCCTCCGCTTCGATGCCGATGGTTTCGCGGATCGTCGAGGTGGACGGCAAGCGGCTCCTCGACGGCGGGATCGTCGATCCCGTGCCGTATCGCTATATGGAGCAGCTGGGTTATGACCGAAATGTATATATCCTGACGCAGCCGAAGGGCTACCGAAAGAAGAGGTCGCCGCTTTTGCCGCTGATCCGGTTGGCGCTGCGCCGCACGCCGAAGATCGCCGAAGCGATGGCGATTCGGCATGAGGTATACAACCGGCAGATGGACGAGATCGACAAAAAGGAGCTTTGCGGCGAAAGCCTTGTGATTCGTCCGCCGGAAAAGCTGAACGTCAGCCACACCGAGCATGATCCGGCAGAACTGGAGCGGGTCTATCAGATCGGAAGAAAGGAAGCCGCCCGGCTGCTGCCTGAGGTGAAAGCCTTTTTAGCGCAAGGGCAGAAAAGTGAAGCCGCTTTGTGACAATACGCTTGAGGCCGGATAAAGATTTGCTTGTGCAAAAAAACAGGATCGGACGGGTTCCGACGCTCATTCTTCGTCCGGCAAGCCGCGCGTCCGTTCCGACAGCCGTGCTTTGGATCCACGGCGGCGGGTAACCGACATGAAAGAAATGGTGTATAGGAACCGCGCCGCGGACCTTGTGAAGCGATAAGCGTTGCAGTCGTCTCCCCCGGCTACCCGAAAGCCTCACGGATCTGCCGATCTCTGCTCAACACGCATGCGGATCGGAATCATATCGACAGCAACGAACAATTTGCATGCTTTTATACACGCAAGCGAGGCGCCGCTTTGCCGTCGTTCCGGCAACACGCTCCCTTGGACAAAACGCATATTGCGCCGGGCGTATGGAATATGTTCCCTAAAGTAAACGGCGATCACATGTATTTGCAGGGTGGACTGCTGCGCCGTCATGCTGTTCGCAAATTCTATCTTGATTTGCTGTCCATGATGGCGGCGCAGGGGCATTGAAATACTGTTGCATTTTGGATATAAGCGGAGGGCTGTCAAAGCCTATCCGTTTTTCTTCATCGTCAAGGCGATGCGCTTTTTCTTTTCGTCCACGCTGAGCACCCATACGGTCACGACATCGCCGACCTTGACGACCTCGGACGGATGACGGATGTACTTATCGGACATGTGCGAAATATGCACAAGTCCGTCCTGATGCACGCCGATGTCGATGAAAGCGCCGAAGTCGATCACATTGCGGACCGTGCCGGTCAGCTCCATGCCGGGCTTGAGGTCCTTCATGTCCAAAACGTCGGTGCGAAGCACGGGCTTGGGCAGATCGTCACGCGGGTCGCGTCCGGGCTTTTGCAGTTCGGAAAGGATGTCCCGAAGTGTCGGCATGCCGACGTTCGCTTCGGCGGCGAGCTTTTCAAGTCCATAGGCTTCCGCGCGGCGGTTAACGTCCGCAATGCCGCCCTTTACATCCTTGCTTTGATAGCCGAGCTTCGTCAGCACCGTCTTGGCGGCATCGTAGCTTTCGGGATGTACGGCGGTCGCATCGAGCGGATTCTTGCTGTCGCGCACGCGCAAGAAGCCTGCGCACTGCTCGAACGCCTTCGGCCCGAGCTTCGGCACCTTTTTCAGCTCCGCACGGGAGGCGATCCCGTTTTCCTCACGATAAGCGACGATGTTCTTGGCGAGTGCCTGGCCGATGCCCGCAACGTGCGACAGCAGCGCCGCCGACGCCGTGGACACCTCCACGCCGACGCCGTTCACGCACTGCTCCACCACGCCGTCGAGCGCCGCGGAAAGCTCGTTCTGCTTCAGATCATGCTGATACTGACCGACGCCGATCGCCTTCGGCTCGATCTTGACAAGCTCCGCCAGCGGATCCTGCATCCGCCGCGCGATCGAAACCGCGCTGCGCTGCGTGGCGTCGAAGTCCGGAAACTCCTCCGCGCCGAGCTTGCTTGCCGAATACACCGACGCGCCCGCTTCGCTGACGATCATATATGCAACCCCGGGCAGTTCGGGCAAAAGGTTTACGATGAACTGCTCGCTCTCGCGGCTTGCGGTGCCGTTGCCGATCGCAATCGCCGTAACGCCATAGTCGCTTACAAACTTCTTGATCAGCCGCGCCGCAGCAGCCTTGCCAGCCTCGTTGCCGGGCAGCGTGAAGTGTCCGACGCCGGTATCGAGCACCTTGCCGTTTTCGTCCACGACCGCGAGCTTGCAGCCGGTGCGGAAGCCGGGATCGACGCCGAGCGTAACCTTGCCGCGGATCGGCGGCTGCATCAAAAGCTGATGCAGGTTTTCCGAAAACACCTTGATCGCGCTTTCGTTCGCGCGATCGGTCAGCTCGTTGCGGATCTCCCGCTCCAGCGACGGGTACAGCAGCCGTGTCCATGCGTCGTCACACGCCAGCTCGACCTGCTTGGAGGCGGGGCCGCTGCCGTTGACGAACATGCCGTAGATCGTATTTTTGCATCGCTGCTCCGGCGCTTCCACCGTGACCTTCAAAAACTCCTCGCGTTCGCCGCGATTGATGGCAAGGATTCGATGCCCTTGAATGCTGCGGACCGGTTCGGAAAAATCATAGTAGTTCGCATAGACGCTGTCCTCGGTCTTGGCCGCCTTGGTGACGACCACGCCCTCACGCCGCAGGAGCAAGCGCAGCGTCTTCCGCAGCGACGCCTCGTCGCTGACGGCCTCGGCAATGATGTCGCGCGCGCCGGCCAGCGCCGCTTCCGCGTCCGGGACTTCCTTTTCGGGGTTGACGAACGCCTGCGCCTTCACAAGCGGATCGCCGGTCTCGGGCTGCCGGATCAGCCACGTCGCAAGCGGCAGCAGTCCGCGCTCCTTGGCGACACTTGCGCGCGTACGGCGCTTCGGTCGGTAGGGACGGTAAATATCCTCCAGCTCGGACAGCGTCGCCGCCCGCGCGATCTTGTTTGTCAGCTCCGGCGTTAAAACGCCCTGCTCGGTCAGCGCCTTGGTGATTTCGTCGCGCCGCTTTTGCAGACCGCGCAGCTTATCGAGCTGTTCGGAAAGACTCCGCAGCACCTGATCGTCGAGCGAGCCGGTTGCCTCCTTGCGATAGCGCGCGATAAACGGGATCGTGTTGCCGGCGTCTAACAGCTCCACCGCCGCCTTGACCTGCTCGGGCTTCAGCGACAGATCCTTTGCTATGGTTGTCATCATCGGGTCATGCATGTTGTTCATTCCTTATTATCCAGTCTCCGTTCGCCGCAAACGCGGCATCCGCATTATTGTATCATATTTTTTGTTGAAAAGCTACCCGGAAACGGTTTCGCTTGAAATACCCGGAAATGATTTTGTTTGAAAAGGTAGGCCGTGTAAGGCGATTTTTTCACCGTTGCCGGCTTTACCGCCGCCGTTGTGTTTTTGCGCACCATTATGCGCTTCCTTGCGGATGCTGCGCGGATCGGGGTGAAAGAGATCCTTCTACGAAACACGGTCATTTTGGGGGATTGGCGCCCCGACGCGATTCGAGCATGTGGTGTATCGCTTATAAGTGTCTTGCCGAACTGTATGCTATTTCACCAAACGCACGAGGTTTGTCAGACAAAACGCGACTTATATAGACGCCATCGAAAACTTGTTTCCCGCAAATGTTCAAAAACCGTTTATCGAACGATTCTTAAAAGATAGCAGTAAAATAGCAGCCGATTTTGTGTACTGGGCCGGAATGGAGTGCGGTTTCCAATAGCGCCGAAACGAACGCAAAAGCCCTGTGATAATGCAGAATCACAGGGCTTTGACGCGCCGTAACGGACTTGATCCGGTAACCTCACGCGTAGAGGAGTGGCTTGATGGGCGGAATCATGTTCGCCAAATACACGGGGTTTATGAATGTCAGACGCTTTTTTGTTCATCAGAAAGAAAGCATATACTCTCTGATTTCCACCATCCGTGCGCTCTGATGGACATGAAAGGGACAGCGGCTGTCACAATGCCCGCATCCGATACAATCAGACGCATTCTTTTCCAGCGTCCGGTAATGCTCCGCCGCCATTGCGTCTCCTGCTTTGGCCAGATCGTAATACTTATTGACCAAGCCGATGTCAATTCCCACAGGACAGGGCTTGCAGTGATTGCAATAGACACATTTCCCGCTGGCCTGAGGCGGCGCGAAGCTTCCGATGACAGAATAATCGGTCGTTTCCTCCGGCTGTTCATAGTAGGCCAGCAGAGTTTCGACCTCCTTCACGCTCTGGGCTCCGGGAAGAACCGTCAGAACGCCGGGCTTATCCAGACAATACCGAATACACTGATATTGGGTCAAAGCTCTGCCGAAAGGGGACTGCTTCTCGTCCAGCAGCTGACCTCCGGAGAAAGGCTTCATTACGGAAATGCCGATGCCGTCCTTTTCACAGCGTCTGTATACAGCACTTCGTTCGTCTACGCTGCCGTTGGCGTATTCACCCCGACCGTAATCATAAGCCGGGTTGACCGAGAACATCAGCATGTCGACGTCTGCATCATCCAGGATCCTCTGAATGACGGCAGGCGTGTGGGAAGAAAGCCCGATATGCCGCACGACACCGTCTTTTTGCAGCTGCCGGATATAATCATAGACCCCATTCTTCAGATAGGTCTCCCAATCGGATATTTCGTCCTGGCAGTGAATAAAACCATAATCGATATAATCGGTTCGAAGCTCCCGGAGCTGCTTCTCCACGGAGCGTTTGATCGTGTCGAGATTCAGCGACCAGCCATAGGTTCCTTTTGCATAATCTGCTCCGAAATGGATCTGAAAAAAGATATTCTTCCGAACATCGTGCAGGGCTTCCCCGTAGATCGGGAATGTTGTCCCGTCCCCGGCAGCAAGGTCAAAATAGTTGATTCCGCCTTCCACGGCAAGGCGCAGAGCGCGAACTGCTTCGTCCATGCCTGCACCGAACATATAGGATGATCCGATGCCGATCTCGCTGATCAAATCACCCGTTCTTTTGTTGACTCTGTACTTCATCATCTTATAAAAACTCCGGATTTTTTGCGATCTATGCAACTGTATCCTATGTCACAGGCTTCTGCCAAACCGATACAGTTCGTTTCTTTTTTCTTCCGATTTGTTTTGCTTTCCGTTTGCCGTAAAGATCCCTGCGTTTTCCACACCCCAGTATTCCACGATGGATTGGTAATACTGCGCAATGGCGGGACCGTAAACAAACGGGCTTCCCGAGCTCATGATCAGGGCGACCTTTTTCACATTCTTCGGAATGTCAATCGAATAGGTCCGGTGGATCGCTGCCTGCAGCTGAGCCGAGAGCGTAAAGTAATAGATCGGGGAAGCAAACACAACCATATCCGAGGACAGGATCTCCGGGTAGATGGCCTGCATATCATCCTTCTGACAGCAGACGCCCTGCTCTTTTTCCCTGCAGTATTCACAGGCCAAGCAGCCGTGAATGTTTTTGTGCGCGACATGGATGGTTTCTACCTCGTGACCGGCTTCTTTCGCGCCTTGCGCGAAGGCATCGACCATGTCCGAAGTTGCGCCGTTTAGATGCGGGCTTCCGTTTAATACAAGGATCTTCATTCTGCGTCCTCCATGCTGATCGTGATCGTCACATTTCCGTTGCTGAGGAGATCGGCCATGCCGGATGCATCCCGATCGGTAATGTGCCCGAGTCTCGTATAGGCCCAGGAATTTGAACCGTAAAACACGACGATCTGATTGGATGAATACAGCACAATGTCTCCGGCAGAGGTGGTCGTCTGCGCATCACGGGAGGGGAGTCTTGTCCCGATAGGACCAACCTGTTCAAAACCGCCGTACATGGACATCCGGATCACAAGCGGCTCATTTTCGCACAGCGCCTTCAGTGCTTCTACGGATTCATTGTTTTCCCATGCAACGGCGACCGTAGTATCTTCAATCATCATCTTCAGCATTTTTGCTTTTGCCTCCTCTGTTGCGAGTTCTTCCGTGGTCGGTTGCTCAGCAGTCAGTTCCTCTGCACGTACCGGTTCCGGTGTCTGTACCGGATCGATTTCTTCATTTGGTTTCGAAGAAGCCTTTTCCTCTGAAAACGGAGCCGTTTCTTCCTGCGCGAAATCGCTTGTCTTTGCGGGCGCTGCTGTTTGGATCGCTGTTTCCTCTCGCGCGGCAGTATCCGCAAATGTATTCTTTTCCTGCCCGCTTTTGCAGCCTGCCATGGCAGCGAGTACTGCTAACATGATAAATGCACGCAACAACCGCTTGTTCATCAGTCCGCCCCTTATTTCAGATGTTCTTCAAAGAAGCTCTGCAGCTTATCAAAGGGAATGGCGTTCTTCCCGCCGCCGTCGTAGAGATCGGTGTGAACAGCGCCCGGAATGATCATCAACTCTTTGTTGTCAGCATACTTGCTGTCCCTGATCATATCGGCATAGGCATCGCGCGAAAAATAGCAGGAATGTGCCTTGTCGCCGTGGAGCAAAAGAACGGCACTGCGAATCTCGTTGCTGTACTTGAGGATCGGCTGATTCACGAAGCTCTCGCAGCCGATAACGTTCCAGCCGCCGTTGGAATTGAGGGATCTTGCATGATAGCCGCGCCCGGTCTTGTAATAATCGTAGTAGTCTTTGACAAAGAAAGGCGCATCCTCCGGCAGAGGATCGACCACGCCGCCGCCCAGCTTGTATTCCCCGGCCTTCAAGTCCTCAAGTCTCTGGGCACACATGGCAGCCTTCGCCTGATACCTTGCTTCCTCGCTGTCGGCAGAATCGAAGTACCCTTTGGCATTCACGCGGGTCATGTCGTACATGGTGGAGGCAACGGTCGCCTTAATGCGGGTATCCAGCGCCGCCGTGTTGATGGCCATACCGCCCCAGCCGCAGATCCCGATGATGCCGATGCGGTTCGGATCGACTTTTTCGTGCAGGGAGAGGAAGTCCACCGCCGCCATGAAATCTTCGGTGTTGATATCGGGGGAAGCCATATAGCGCACATTGCCGCCGCTCTCGCCGGTGAAGGAAGGATCAAAAGCGATCGTCAGAAAGCCGCGCTCCGCCATCATCTGCGCGTACAGACCGGAGCACTGTTCCTTGACCGCGCCAAACGGACCGCAGACGGCGATTGCCGGAAGCTTACCCGCCGCATTCTTCGGAACATACATGTCTGCCGCCAGCGTAATGCCATAGCGGTTGACAAAAGTCACCTTGCTGTGATCAACCTTTTCGCTCTTCGGAAAAGTCTTGTCCCATTCGCTTGTGAGTACGAGTTCTTCTTTTTTGATCATGGCTGTTATCTCCTTATCTCCTATCTTTACTTAATCGCTTTGGCTGTCTGCCGGATCAGATAGTCCAGGCAGTCCACTTTTCGCTGGCTTTCGTGAAGCTCCTCCATCCGGCGGCACCGGCATTTTCGGAAGTACCGCATCAGCGCCGCCGCATCTCCGGCTTCGTAGAGCTTTCTTGCCTTTTCCAGCTCCTCGCTCCCGCACCCGGCGTCCGAAAGGTTCGTGAGGATCTTCTCCAGTTCTTCCTTCATCCAAAGAGTTCTCCTAACCGTTTTTCTTTCTGTAATTTCATTATAAGGGCTTTACGGACGCTTTGCCAATGGTTATAATGAATATCATGATATTCGTTATCAGCATATCATACGGAAAAGATGCAGGAGGATACCTTACCATGGAAATCCGTACACTCCGATATTTCTTAGCGGTGGCCAGAGAAGAGAATATGTCCCGTGCGGCAGAGCATCTGCACGTAACGCAGCCCACGCTGTCCAAGGCGCTGAAAGCCTTGGAGGATGAGCTTGGCAAGAAGCTTTTCATACGACACAGCTTCAGCATCGCGCTGACGGAGGAGGGCGTGCTTCTTCGGAATCGGGCGGAAGATCTTATCTCCATGGCAGACAAGATCGAGCAGGAATTTCTGACGCTGGATGATATCACCGGCGGTGATATCTATTTCGGATTGGCAGAGTCCTATCAGATCCGTTATCTGGCCAGAGAGATCCGCGCCTTTAAGGAAACCTATCCCGACCTTCGGTATCACATCACCAGCGGGGATACCGAGCAGGTCACGGAAAAGCTGGATAAGGGCCTGTTGGATTTCGCTGTGATCTGTGAAACGCCGGATGAAAGAAAATATAACTGCATCCTTTTCCCGGAGGCAGACTATTTCGGCGCGGTCCTCCCCGCATCTTCTGTGCCGGCAAAGAAGGAATACATAACGGCACAGGACCTTGCGGGACGGCCCCTGTTCTGCTCCGAACAGAGCTGGGAGAATGATATCCGGCCGTGGGCAGGCGATACGTTCCCGCAGCTGCATCTGGAAGGCTCCTTCCGCCTTTCTTATAACGGTTCCCTGTTTGCGAAAGAGGGCCTTGGAATCCTGCTGACGCTGAACAACCTGATTGATACCTCGTCGGAAAACGGATTGGTCTTCCTCCCGCTTTCGCCGCGGCTGGAAATGAAGATGTATCTGATTTGGAATAAATACCAGAGCTTCACGCCTATTGCAGAACGGTTCCTGAAGCAGGTAAAAGACTCTTTTCGCTCGAAATGAAAAACGATGCGGAAAAGAGACTGCCGCATTTGAGAATCCCATTATGCGACAATACGTCTATGGAGAAGCATCGTTCGGAGCACCTTTACGAGCGGAATACTGTTCACCCAATACACGCGGTTTGTTCGGCAAAACGCGATTTTTGAAATGCGTATAAGGATGAATGGATAAAAACGAATATTGCAGATGATCGTATCACATTTCTAAAGCGTCATGCTTTTCTCGATAGGCAAGCGGCGTGATGCCGTATTCTTCCCTGAATCGTTTCTCAAAATGAGGCAGATCGTAAAAGCCCAGCGTGGAAGCGATATCTGTGGCGGGGTATCGGGTATGCGCCAGCATATCCTTTGCGGCTTCCAGTTTCCGCTGCAGGATATATCGGTAAGGCGTGACGCCCGTCTCCTTTTTGAACAGCGCCGCAAAATAATGCGGCTCCAAGCCGACGGTCTGCGCGACCGACGAAACCTTCATCGGCGTATACAGATTTCTGTTGATGTATTCGATGGCACGGTTCACGCGATCACAATACCGCAGAGGCTTTGCCGCGCGTGCCAGACTGTTGTAGTGCAGCAGGATCGTCTTCATCAGATCCATCGTCTTTTCCGGCGTTTGCATGGTCTCCAGATGCGCGATATAGTAATCGCTGAGCGTATAAGAAAACTCCGCATCGACGCCGTAGCGGATGGCGGCGCGGCAGACGACCGTGATTAAAGAGATCAGTCCGTTTTTGATCGCACGAAGCGGTTGACTGCCGAGATTGTCCGCGGCCCACGCGATGGCAGCCTTCATCATCTGCCGGTCGAGGTATTGCTCCAGCTCCTCCGGCGAAAGCAAAAGAAGGCGCTCCGCATCCCGTTCGCTTTCCGGCGAATGATGCTGATTGCCCGTTTCGATCTGTTTTTGAATGGCTCGATTCAATTTTGAAAAATCTTTTGCTTTCATGCTTAATATTGTACAGGAATTCTTACAAATATACAATACAAAGAGCCTTTTTTCTGCCATGATAAAGGAAAGAAATCCTTTAGGAGGAACAGAAATGGCGAAGAAGGAAGCAATTCAATTTCAGACCGGCAAAGCGGAGCGGTTTTCCTACGGTCTGTATTTTTTCGGGCAGCTGATCTTCTATGGGATCATCTCACAGTTTCTGCAATTGTTCATGACGGATTCCGGGATTCCCGCCATTGTGGTGTCCGGCATCTTCATCGTCGCGAAGGTCTGGGACGCGATCAACGACCCGATGTTCGGCGTGATTGTGGATAAAAGCCAATTCAAAAAGGGGAAGTACCTGCCGTGGATCCGTTTATCCACGTTTCTGATTCCGCTGACCACACTTTTCATCTTCGTCGTTCCGCAAAGCGTATCCGTGACCGTGAAGGCCATCTGGATCGCCGTGGGATACCTTCTGTGGGACACCAGCTACACGATGTGCGATGTACCGATCTTTGCGCTGGCAACCTCCATGACGCCAGAACAGAAGGAGCGCGACTGGCTCTACGTCTTTAACCGGTTCTTCACCTTTGTCGGCGGGATCGTCGCGCTGCTGATCATTCCGCAGCTCTATCCGCGCATCGGCTGGCCGCTGACCGTTGTCGTCGTCTCCGTAATTGCAATGGCGACCATGCTGCCGATCGGGTATTTGGGAAAAGAGCGTGTCTACACAAAGACCGAAAAGGAGCCCTCCATCAAGGAACTCCTGCTGTATCTGAAAAGCAATAAGTATCTTCTGATCTTCAACGGTGCGACCATTATCGCATCCCTGACCGCGACCGGCGGCGCGATCTCCAACTACGTTGCGATTCATTGTCTCGGCTCGGCCGACTGGATCTCTATTACTGCGCTGCTCATGGTGCTGCCGATGCTGATCACGATCGTCGTCGTGCAGGCAATCATCGACAAAATCGACAAGTTGAAAATCTATATCGGAAGCTGCATCGTCAGCGTGATTCTCGGGATCGTCATGTTTTTCGCCGGATACGAAAACCGGATCCTGTTCTCGGTGCTTGTCGTAGTGAAAACGATCTTCTCAAGCGCGGCCGGCGTTTTGGGCGTTATGTTTACGGCGGACTGCGCCGAATACGGGCACTATAAAACCGGCAATCGCGCCCAGGGGATGGCGTTCTCGGTGCAGACCTTTACGGCCAAAATCACCGCCGCCGTTTCGGGCGCTATCGGCATGGCGGCGCTTGCCGCTGTCGGCTTTGTGGAGGGGGAAGGCGCCGTGCAGTCCGCCGCCACGATTCAAGGGCTGTGGACGCTGTACACGCTGATTCCCTGCATTGCAACCGTTGCCGCTATCGTTTTTCTTCTCGTTTTCTACAAGCTGTCCTCCAAGGATGCGGAGATCATGGGAAAATGCAACCGAGGCGAAATCAGCCGGGAGGAAGCGGAAAGCCTTCTTGGCAGGCGGTATTGATATGGCAGATCTTTTTGAGCGATACAGGCGGTATAAGGTTCGAAGGCTTGAGCGACTTTCACACCGCATAAAGCCCGGAAAGCTGCTCTTTTTCGGGGATTCCATTACCGACTTCTGGCCGTTGAAAAAGCACTTTGCAAAATACGATCCGGTCAATTCCGGCATCAGCGGCGACACGACCTGCGATCTTTTGGCGCGCGCAGAAGTCTGCGTATACGCTTACCATCCCCGCGCCGTGGTTCTGCTGATCGGCGTGAACGATATCATCAACGAAAACAGAAAGGCCGCAGAGATTGTAGAGAACATTCGTCTGCTGCTGGAAGAAATGCAGGCACATGGGATCAAGCGGATCCTTGTGCAAAGCTGCTATCCAACGTTCGGCAGGTTTGCCTCTGCCAACGAGGAAATCCTGCAGCTGAACGACCGGCTGAAGGAACTGGCTTCCGCATACGGGTGCCTGTATGCCGATGTGCATGCCGCGCTGCTCGATCCGAATGGCAATGCGCTACGCGAAGCCTGCAGCGACGACGGGCTGCATCCCAACAAAGCCGGATATGCCGTCGCTGCCGCGGTGCTCTCGGACTTTTTGCAGGTTTTATGACCGAGATGAATTTCCCTATCAACATAAAGGATGGTGGACAGATGATTAAACGAATCGACTTAGCGGGCGTATGGCACATGGCGATAGACCGGGGCGATCCGATGAGCAGCCGGCTGCCCGGATCCAATTACCTGACGCTGATGGAGCACGGCATGGAGGATCCGTTTTACGGCACGAACGAAACAAAAGCGTCGGAGGCCGGTCATCACGATCATACGTTTACCCGGACCTTCGTACTCAGCGCAGAGGATTTGGCTTATTCCCGACTCGATTTCGTTGGCGACGGAATCGACACGATCTGCGACATTCGCATCAACGGCACGCTGATCGGGCATACAGACAATCTGAACCGCGTTTGGCGCTTTCATGTTAAGCCGTTTGTGCAGCCCGGCGAGAACGTGATCGAGCTCTCGATCCACGATCCGTATGCCTATATGCTTGCCAAGCAGCACGGCGATGCGCACCTTGATCGGCCCGGCAAGGAAAAGGCTTTCATCCGGAAAGCGCCGTGCCATTTCGGCTGGGATTGGGGCCCGAAGCTGACGCCCTCCGGCGTGATTCGCAGCATCGAAATCGAAGCCTGCGATTGCCGCATCGCGGAAACGCGGATCGGACAGTCGCACGAAAACGGGCGGGTGACACTGCAGCTTTGGATGCGTGCGGAAGGCAACGGCGGGAAGCTTTCGAGCTGTGTGTGCCTGACCGCGCCATCCGGGGCCCAACAGGAAGTGCCCTTAATGCGGCAAGGCAACGCATTTACGGGCGAGCTGGAAATTGCAGATCCGCAGCTTTGGTGGGTCGCTGGACTGGGAGAACAGCCGCTGTATACGGTTGTGTTCCGACTGCAAAAGGACGGCAGCGAAGCGGATACGGTGCGCAAGAGCATCGGGCTTCGCACGGTGACGCTCGATACGACGCGCGACGAATACGGAGAGCAGTTTCGGTTCATCGTCAACGGCGTGCCGATCTTTGTGCGCGGCGCGGACTGGATCCCTCCCGACGCATTCGTGACACGCTTCACGCGGGACGATATGGAATTTTATCTCCGCTCCGTGCGGGATGCGGGGATGAATATGCTGCGCGTCTGGGGCGGCGGGATGTATGAATCCGAGGACTTTTACGATATGTGCGACCGCTACGGCGTGCTCGTCTGGCAGGATTTCATCTTTGCGTGTGAGCTGTATCCGTTTTATCGGGAGGACTTTCTGCAAAACGTGCGTGCGGAGGTGGAGGACAATGTGCGGCGGCTCCGGCACCGCGCAAGTTTGGCGCTGTGGTGCGGCAACAATGAGATCGACGCGCTATACCCGGTCTGCCGGGACAAGACGCTGCTGCGCGCAAACAAAGAGTTCTTTTACTGCACCTTGCGCGACTGGGTCAGCGAGCTGGACGGCGTGACTGCCTACTGGCCCGGCTCGCCGTCTTCCGGGCATATCGACAAGGGGATTCAGAATTTCCGCAGGGGGCGTGTCTCGGGTGACTCGCATCTGTGGAACATTTGGCACGGAATGCTGCCGATCGAGGACTTCCGCAAGTTTCCGACGCGGTTTTGCAGCGAGTTCGGTATGGAATCCATGCCGGCGATGAAAACGATTCGCCGCATCAATCCGCATGAGAAGCCCGATCTGTTCGATGATGTCATGCTGCTGCATCAAAAGAGCAGCGGCGGCAACGCCAAGATCCTGTATTATCTGCTGCAAAAGTATCGTCGCCCCAAGATGTTCGAGGACTTTGTGTACCTGTCGCAGATCGTACAGTCGAATGCCATGCGTTTTGCGACCGAGTGCTGGCGGCGCAATCTCGGCAAGCAGAACGGCGCGATCCTTTGGCAGCTCAACGACTGCTGGCCGGTCGCATCCTGGGCAATTATAGATTATCATCGGCAGTACAAGGCGACGATGTATCACGCCCGCACATACAATCGGATGCTGATGATTTCGAACGATTACTACGATAATCGTGCGGAGCTGTATGTCATCAATGAATACCCGCGTCCGTTTACCGGAACTCTGCAGTACGCCGTCAAGGACTTTGCCGGAATGACGGTTCGATCCGGGAGCCTTCCTGTCGAGATCGACAGCGTTGCAAGCAAGCGAGTCTTTACCTTGCCATACGAAGGACTTTCAACCAAGGATGTATACCTCAAAACGCGGCTCATAAGCGGTGAAACCGTGCTCGATGAAAAGCTGTACTTGCTTGTGCCCGATAAGGACGCGGCGCTGCCGAAGACGAAGATTGCCTATACGGTCTCGTATGCGGACGGCCTTGCTCAACTCGCACTTTGCGCAAACAGCTTTGCCCGCTATGTCTACGTGGACTCCGATGCGGTATGGGAGAACTGGAGCGATAATTATTTCGACCTCGAGCCGGGGCAGGAAAAGGTCATTACCGTGCCGCTGAAGGATGTGTCTAAGGAGGCATTTGAAGCGTCGCTCTCGATCCGCTCGCTGACGGACATTGAACCGTTCGGCACGCCGGAGGACGATCGCCGCTTTGCTAAGCGGCTTTGGAGAAAGGAAAAGCTCTGGTTGACCTACTATGCCTATAAGCTTCTCATGGCTGTTCTTTGGTTCTCCTCCATAGGAGATTGAACGGTAGGATTAGCCGATTATGCGTACTTGGCCGGAGCGGAGCGTGATGTTCCAATAGCGCCGAAATGAACACCAAAGCCCTGTGATGATGCATCATCACAGGGCTTTAGCTTCTTTTTTGGGTGTGGAAAACTGTTTGTCTGCGTCCGAACTTATCGCTTATCCCGATCAATGAACTCGAGCGCGACGACGGCGACGACGGCAAAGACCGCGAGCAGAAGGACGAGCATGAACCAGTTGTGCAGCACGAGCGAGGAGGTCGCCTCATAAAGCGGATTGCTGTTCTGCTGGCCGGACCAGAGGAGAAACTCGGGCTGGCTGCCGTTGGTCTCGATCTCGATCAGCAGGTTGAGGATCGGTTTCTGACCCATATATTCGATGTTGCGGAACTGGTACATCGTGTTCCACAGCGTGACCATCGGCTGATCGTTGTAGCGTCCGATCGCGCAGAGGCTTTCCATGCCCCAGCGCGAGATCGTGAGCGCAGTGAGCTTTTGCGCGAAGCCGGCAAGCTCAAAGAACGCACCGAAAATACTTCCTTTCCCTTTCCGATTGCTTTTCATGATAACAGATTTTCCCCGCGCTGACTATCGATATGAAAATTTGCTAACAGCTTTGCACGGAAAAAAGAGAATGCGTTAACTCGATTGGCCCGCAGACGGCTTATTCTTCGATTGCAGCCGTTCGGCGGATAAAACGATCTGTATGGTCAGACGCCGAAGCGGATCATAAAGATCGCAATCCAGAATCTCTGTGATCCGGTTCAGCCGGTCGATCAGACTGGATCGATGCAGATTCATCTTTCGTGCCGTTTCCGCGATGGACATATTGCTGTCCAAATAGGTTTTCAGCGTGTCGAGATAGGAGACCGGCGCGGACTCATCATGCGCAGCCAAGCGGGACAGTCCTTCGGTATAGAAATACCGTGCCGGGATATCGGCAGTCGCATTTCGGAGCAGCAGCGGCAGAATGCAGTTTTCGAAGGGATAAAGACTGCCGCCCCCGTTTCCAACCTCCAGCGCAGAGGACGCCTGATAATAGGCAAAGACGGATTCCTGCAGATTCGAAAAAGGGCGGGAAACGCCGCAGATCAGACGAAGCTTTTGAAGAAGGGACGTTAGTTTTGCTTCCGCACATTGCTTTGCGGGAATGACGGCGGCAATTCCGCCGTTATATTCAAATGCCAGGGCGTCCTTGAATTGCTCCTCGATCAGAGAAGAGACATACCCGCTGGGCAGCGGTGTTGCATCCGGCGCGGGGCGGAAGGCAATGCAGACAAACTCCCCATGATTCCCGTACCGGATCAGCACGCTCCGCTGCTCCGACCGCAGCGGCTGTCCGCTGATGATCCGCAGAATGGCGGTCCGCAAAGAGGCTCGGTCCCCGGCCAAATGCGGCTTCAGCAGAAACGCCTGCCGGATGTTTTCGGCAAGAAACTGGCAGAGCTGAATATCGGACGACCGAAAATCGCGGTATTCTCCGAACACCGTGATGCAGCCGAGAAAACTATCCACATCGAACAGA
>JAEEGL010579296.1_pt1 | contig 51399 bp, 31 predicted proteins | sample 9134231 | NCBI WGS metagenome assembly JAEEGL01 (sample SAMN16246548, study PRJNA631951) | gut metagenome | biome: gut microbiome; feature: rumen; material: fiber-attached | host: Bos | place: Iran: Karaj | collected 2018-10
CAACTCTCCAGGCATGTTGAACGTGTCTGGATGGGGATTTCTTGTTAAAGGACTTGCAAATTAGTGCGAAAATGAACACAAAACCGTTAAACAACACTAAAATATGAGCCAATTATTTGGATTGCAACATAGAGGGGACGGAGATTTTGATTCATTTTCCAAATAATTATGATGGAGGGAGAAATTGATACATTATGGAATCATCCTTTTTTCGTAGTATAGTATCGGTGAGCAGGAATTTTTGGGTTGCAGTGACTTTACCGATATCATCATCCCCAATTCAGTGACGAGTATACGGCCTTTTGCTTTCTCTGGTTGTACTTCCCTTACCTCGGTTACCATCCCCAGTTCACTACCCATTATAGCATATGGGTTGTTCAATAGTTGTACAGCCCTTACCTCCGTCACCAATCTTGCCACTACTCCGCAACCATTAGATGACGGTACTTTCCCACAATATGGCACTCTCCACGTGCTTGAAGGCTGTAAGGAGGCTTATCAGAATGCAGAAGTATGGAAGAACTTCAACATCATTGATGATGCACAAGAGGCTGTAGGCATCTGCGACATTGGCTCTGAGATAATCGCTGCCAACATAATATTCTCTATCTCGGGTAAGCGACTGTCTGCGCCACAGAAGGGCATCGTCATCATCAACGGCAAGAAAGTCGTAGTGAAGTGACCATTGGGGGCGGTTCTCAATAATCACATAAACAACACACAACCTCCTACAACCCACTACAAATCAATGTATTAACATTTTTTAACGGGGGGGGTGATTGAAACCATGCATTTTTCATATATTTGCCGATAGAACCATAATAATACACTGATGAAGAAACAACTTATATTGAATTATTACAAAACGCATACAGCCCTTCGCCAAGTCTAAGGGCATGTATATACAGGATGGGAAGAAGCGGGTAGTGAAGTGAAAGGAACTGTTCATTCTTCTAAACGGCAAAACCTTCAAAGGAATGGGAAGTGCTGAACAGAAATAACATTTTGTGAATAGTTTACAATATTGGATTAAGATGAAAAAACAAATTCTATTTTTAGTGTTGATGCTCCTGCCCATGATGGCAAGTGCACAGGGTACCGTAAAGATCGACGACATATACTACAAGTTGAATTCCGCTGACAAAACGGCCGAAGTGGTGTATCAACGACGCCATGAGTATAGCGGAGAAGTCGTCATACCTTCATCGGTGACGTATAATAACGTAGACTACAGCGTGACAAGTATCGCCAATCAGGCGTTTGCAAGAAGCACAGATTTGACTTCTGTCAGTATCCCTGCCACGGTCACGAGTATCGGCAGCAATATCTTCTACGAATGTACCAGTCTGGCTTCCATTATAATAGAGGAAGGGAATACCGTGTATGACACCCGTGAGAACTGTAATGCCATCATTGAAACGGCAAACAACAAACTGCTTTACGGATGTATGGGCTCAACGATTCCCGATGGTGTGGCGAGTATAGAAAACTCCGCTTTCTCCGGATGCACTGGCCTGACCTCTGCCATTATTCCCAACAGTGTGACAAGCATCGGAAACGCAGCATTCTCCGGATGCACCTCCCTGGCCTTCATCAATATTCCCAATAGCGTAACATACTTGGGAACAAAAGCGTTTGAAAGTTGCAGCAGTCTGGTAAAGGTTGAGCTCAACAACAATGCCATCGTATCAAAAGACTATAATTCAACTCCATTTATTAAAGATATTTTTGGCAGTCAGGTTGAGGAATTTATTGTGGGAGAAGATGTGACAAGTATTGGTGAATTAGCGTTTTCGGATTGTCCTAATCTGACCAAAGTCCATTTGTCAAACGGTGTGACGACCATAGGTGCCAATGCTTTTTATTTTAGTCTGAATTTGGCTGAAATCAACATTCCCGTCAGTGTGACAAGCATCGACCGGTCAGCATTCGCAGCAACCAGATTAACCAAAGTTGAAATCAACAGCAATGCGTTAGTTTCAAAAGATTATGACGCCCACTCTTCTTTGTCGGGGTGTTTTGGTGCTGTTAAAGAATTTGTTTTAGGAGATGAAATAACGGGCATAGGGAATTATGCTTTCAATGGTAGTTCTGCGATGACCATCAATATACCCGGCAATGTTACAAGAATTGGGGAAAGAGCATTCGCTGGATGTGGGCTTACCTCCTTATTCATTCCAAAAAATGTGACGAGCATTGGAGACCGTGCGTTCTTCAATTGCCACGACCTGGTTTCTATTCAGGTAGAAAACGACAATATGATATGTGATTCTCGTGAGAACTGTAATGCGCTCATTCATACAGCAGACAATACATTGTTATTGGGTTGCCAGAACACGACTATCCCCAACGGAGTGACTGCCATTGGAGAAAATGCGTTCTATAATTGTGACAAATTAACTTCCATCTCGATTCCCAACACGGTGACTGCCATCAGGGACAATGCATTCTACATGTGTTCAGGTCTGACCGCCATCGATATCCCCAACAGCGTGACGGTAATAGGAGAGAATGCTTTCGCAGGTTGCAGAAGCCTGACGGCTATCGGTATCCCCAACAGCGTGACGACCATCGGCAAATATGCATTCTCTCATTGCAGCCAACTCACTGAGATGACCTTCCCCAACAGTGTGACAACTATTGACGAGGGGGCTTTCTTCTTTTGCACAGGTCTGACCTCTATTACTATCCCCAATAGTGTGACAGCCCTCGAATATCGGGCTTTTACTGGCTGCTCCGGTTTGACTTCTATTCAAGTGGAAAGCGGAAACGCTGTGTATGACTCTCGTGAAGACTGTAACGCAATCATTGAGACTGCGGACAACACCATCATTTTGGGATGCCAGAAAACGGTTATTCCAAACAGTGTGACATGCATCGGAGAGGATGCATTCTGGGCTTGCACTACCTTAACTTCCATCAGCATTCCCAGTAGTGTGACTAATATAGGAGACGGTGCCTTCAATCAATGCATCAATCTTTCGTCTATATGTTTTCCCAACGGTGTGACAAGCATTGGGAAATATGTTTTCGGTGATTGCAGCAAACTTGCCACCATTATCTTACCCAGCACCATCACAACCATCGATGATTATGCTTTCATACGTTGCGGTTTGACAGACATGTACTGCTATGCAGAACAATTGCCAGAAATAGGCAGTGGCATCTTTCAAGATACTTACCGCAAGGCAACACTACATGTGCCCGCCAGTTCTGTAGATGCTTTCAGCAATGCGGAACAATGGAATGAATTTCCTAACATCGTGGCACTGACAGACAGCGATCCGACACCAACAGGAATCACAACCCCAAAAGTTGCACAACAGCCAACAATCACAGAATGCTACGACCTAAATGGCCGCCGCATAAGTCAGTCTGATAGAGGTGTCATCGTTGTAAAGATGAGCGACGGCACTACAAAGAAAGTCGTTGTAAAGTAACAAAAAGCAAAGCAGGGATATTGGTGTAAATTTTCATTTATTTGCCGACAGAACCATAATAATACACGTAGACTTTCAAACAACTATAAAAACTTAGGAACATGATGAAAAAGATATTATATCTTTGGTTGATTCTTGGCTCACAGACACTTGCAAGTTGTTCGGAAAAAGAGATGGATGATGAAAGTTCTTCAACATCGAGATTGCTGGGCATATCCTACAGTATGAACGACAATACCCACTGGGAGAAATACACATACGACGCAAAAGGGCGTATCGACCGCGTACAAAACTCCTCCTTAGGCTGGAAGAGATTTGTATATCAGAATGACACCATCTACTGCAATTATGAGAATTATCAGATAGCCTATTCTGTAAAAGACAATAGGATTGAAAACTGGATGTATTATCCCGACCCTTACCCATACGACAAAAACACTCCGGCTGCATCTTATATCTATAAGAACAACCGCCTGGAGGCATGGGCCTCAGCCATGTCGCCACCCACCGAAATAAAATGGGAGAATGACAATATAGTTGGTATTGGTGAGAGCGAATTCTACACTTACACATCGATTCCTGCCTCGTATGCGGCCTATCAATTCTCGCCAATCCCGCCATCGTTCGAAAAAGAATTATATGTTATGGGGCTATTTGGCGAGAGGTCAAGAAACCTGCCACTCACACATACTTTCTACATTACCGACACTAAGCCAAAAGGCGGAGTGATCAGTAACACACTGAACCTATTATACAAAGAGACCTATGACTACACGATAAAAGACCGTCATGTGGTGTCGTGTGAAAAGACCCGTGAGTTTGCAGATGGCACCGTAGATGTAATCCATTATACGCTGACATGGGACATGGAATGAAAGTCAGCGAAGTTCTGCTGACTGCTGTCCAGCGAATCCCAATAATTAGGAACAATATGGAACGAAAGAAGAAGAAAGTAATGCAAGTTTCGCAGGGGCAACTACAGGAGGGTTAGGAAGAAGTAAAAGTGAATCAAAGGCATGGGATGAATGCTCTTTATCACTAATTCTACCTTACTTGCGACTGCCTATTGATGAGATATGCGAATAAAGTTGAGTCAAATACAAAACACATACGTGATTTTCAAACAACCATAAAAACTTAGGAACATGAAAAAAGCAGAAAGCACTTGTATCTTCATTCTTTTCCTCATCCTCTTTGGACAGACTTTTGTATCATGTAAGGATGATGAAAATGAAGATGAATATGAAGATGCATTGATTCAGGCGATAGATAATCTTCCTTCTATGCAGGACATAAAAAGCACAACAGCCTTTTTGCCGTTCGATAAAAAATACAGATACCGTAATATTGAGTTGGAAGTAAACATTGAAGACAAATTCATTATGTCTTCTTATATGATACTGTGTTATACTATGTCGGAGGAGGAGGACGGTTTTCGTGTGTTCGGATTGGAGCCCTCTCGTACCTATTACTATACTTTGCTTTACAATAAGAAAAATACAGGAATATATTCCAAGCAAACCAAGTCTTTTACGACTTCAGGAGTAAATATTGAATTTATCGGTCGGGGAGAGAACAACAAGTTGCTGGTGAAAGTTCATGATTTAGAGGAAATGGACGCTACTCTTCATACTGTAGGTGTCGCTTATCAATATTTCAACAAGGAAGGTAAAGAAATTAGTAAAGGTGGCTCACACTATATAGGCGATTTTATTTGGGAATTAAGCCCCTCGCAGGTTCCATCCGAGGGAGATTACTGGAAGGCATTTGCCAAGTGCTCTCAAGACCGTGTGGTTGCCGAGACGCCCATAATCACTTATGTTGACGGGGAGTGGAAAGCAGAATAATTGCGATTACGAGACCGATTGCGAAATATTCGGTTACAATCTTCGTTATATTGACATAAAAATCTATTTTTGTGGACCATTACTATACAAACCTGAATTATAACATACAAAAATAAATAAAAATGAAGACTAATACACAGAAACGCAGCCTAATGCTATTTGTTTTGGGCATGGCCTTTTCTACGGTTCTCATGGCGCAAAGCCCCAATTTCAAATTCGGGAGTCCCTCCAATGAGGAACTGACCATGACGACCTATGCTCCTGATGAGTCGGCACCAGCCGTCATCCTCTACCAGAGCACGCGCGTATGGTATGACATTTTGGCTGGAGACTTCAAGTTATATACGGAGGTGAAGACACGCATCAAGATTCTCAAGCCCGAAGGCAAGGAATATGCCGATGTAGAAATACCCTATATCGACAATCCGCAGGACAAGTCGATGCAAGAGACCATCAGTGGCTTGAAAGCATGGTCTTACAACATGGAGAACGGCAAGATGGTGAAGACGAAGATGGAGAACAACAACATTTCGCGTGAGAGGATAGACAAGAGTCACATGCTCATGAAATTCTCCATTCCCCAAGCGAAAGAAGGCACCGTGGTGGAATACCAATACAAGAAAGAGAGCAACTACTATTTCTACATCGACACATGGGTGGCTCAGACAGAAATCCCCGTGGCCTACACCTACTACAACCTGCTCATTCCCGAGTATTTCAGATTCAACATCGACGAAAGCGGCATTGTGGCCACCGAGAACAAGATAGAGGAAGAAAGCCTTCGCTTTGTAGATGGCAACGGCGACGCACTCACCTGCACTGGCACGAGATATGAGTTTATAGGCCGCGATCTCCCTGCGATGAAGTCGGACTCCTATGTTTTCTGTCCTCTCGACTATTGCAAGAAAGTATCTGCCGAACTGCGTGGTCTGGAAGTGCCAGGCGCGCTCTACAAAGACTACACCACCTCATGGGAGGAAATCGGTCGGCTCCTCATGGCCGATGAAGACTTCGGCAAGCGTATCAAGCGCGCTTGTCCCATCAAGGACCTTGTGGCATCGAGCGGAGCGGAAAAAGAGACCGATGTGGTGAAGAAGATGGCAGCCATCTACACCGCCTTGAAAAGCCGCCTGAAATGGAATGGCGACTACAGGCTTTTCGCTGAGTCGGCATCGAAAACCATCAAAGACGGCACCGGCAGCAATGCCGACCTCAACTTCATCCTTCTCAGCGCCTATCGTGAGGCAGGTCTTGATGCCCGCCCCGTGGTGATGAGCCGTCGCACAAAGGGTCGTCTGCCCTTTTCCCATCCTTCATTAAACCATCTCAACACGCTTGTTGTTGGAGTAGTCGACGGGCAGAGCGTCCATTTCATTGATGCCTCTGCCGAGGACGGATATGTCGACGTGCTCCCACCGTTGCTCCTCACCGAACAAGCCCTCCTGCTCTCCGACGACGGCAAGGGCAACTGGCTCAACCTTCAGACACTCGAAGCCTCCAGAGCCAATGTCATCGTAGAAAGCACGCTTGATGCCGAAGGCAACATCAAGGGCACCTGCAACTCACAGATGAAGGGCAACCTCTCGGCATCGCTGAAAAGCGACTTCCGAGAAGCCGACGACAGCCTGTCGTATGTCAACAAACTGGCTGAGCGCGACGGCATCACCATCACCGAATACGCCATCGACAACCGTGAGGCATTCCTCCCCATGGCCACGGAGCGAATTTCCTTTACCAAGAAAGTAGAAGCCGACGGCACCCACATCTATGTCAATCCCTTTGTCATCCCGATGATGAGCGAGTCGCCGTTCAAGGCTGTCACCCGCATCCTTCCTGTGGAATACCCATACAAGTATTCAGTGAGCATGGTCACGACACTGAGTCTGCCCGAGGGCTATGAGGTGGAAGAGATGCCCCAGCCCGTCAGCCTCACCACCGACGACAAGATGCTCAGTCTGCGTGTGAATTATGTCTTACAAGGAGAAAAACTGGTTATGCAATGCCGTTTCTCTGTGAACAAGACCCTGTTCTTGCCAGAAGAGTACGACATTCTCCGTCAGATATATGACTCCATAGTGGAGAAGAACAACGAGATGGTGGTACTCAAGAAGAGTTGACATGTTGTTTACACGAAAAGTACTGATACTGACCCTGTTGGCTTCTGCGTTATGGGCGACGCCCATGCATAGCCAGAGCACCAATTCCATAGTGCAGGAGGAAAGCAACACAGTGGACATCACCAGCGAGGCAGCATTCTCGTTTGCGAAGCACCGTGCTGTGCTCATCAAGAATGCCAACGGAGCGCATCATGCCAATTTCTCCATCTATATGAGCAACGACATGTCTTTGGAGAAGTTCCAACTCACGCTCTCTGACGCATCGGGCCATTTGCTCCGCACATTCAAGCAGAAAGACCTGACGCGAACCGAATTCTCCGAGGGTCTGGCAGCCGACGGCTACATGCTGTATCTCGACGTGACCCCACCATCCTATCCTATTGTGGCGGTGTGCGACCTGAAAGTCAACTTCAAGCGCAACAATGTCTCTTTCCCTATCTTCGCCCCCCTCGACAGTTACAATACCGAGGTAGAGAAAGCCACCTACGACATCACTTACCCCTCCGACTACCCCTTACGCTACAAAGTGGTCCACTCATCGGTCGCTCCATCGAAGACCAGCCGTGACGGCAAGACCAGCCTGCACTTCCAACTCGACAGCATCAAGGCGGTATGGAACTCGAAATACGGACTCCCGTTAAGTGAAATCGCCCCCAAAGTGTATTTCACGCCGACACAATTCACGTATTTCAACACTACAGGAAGCCTTTTGTCGTGGAAAGACCTGGGGACATGGGAACAGTCGCTTTTCTCCGACCGCGGCGTGTTGCCAGAAGAAGCCAAGGCAAAGGTGCGCCAACTCACAGCCGGCTGCGCCTCAGACAAGGAGAAGGTGGCTGCCCTCTACAAGTTTCTCGAAGAGAGCACGAGGTATGTGAGCATCCAACTTGGAATCGGCGGCTACCAACCCATGACTGCTTCTGAGGTCTGGCGCCAAGGCTTCGGCGACTGCAAGGCGTTGAGCAACTACATGATGGCCCTTCTTGCCGAAGCAGGCATCCCAAGCCATTGTGTCGCCATCAGCACGAGGGAAGAGAAGTTGCTTCCCGACTTCCCCAATTTCCAGCAGATGAACCACATGATTCTCGAGGTGCCTTTGTCTACCGACACCCTGTGGCTGGAGTGCACCAACCCCCGGTTGCCTCTCGGTTATGTGCACGACGACATTTCCGGGCATGAGGCCCTGGAGATTTCCGCCCAAGGAGGAAAGTTGGTGACCCTGCCCGAATATCCCGACTCGTTCAATGTCAACACGACAGAAGCACGAGTAGCCTTGGCGGCCGATGGGTCTGCCGACATCACCATCGACGAGGACTTCCGTTACCATCGCTATGTGGGGATGAAATCCATTGCCACGCTCGACGACAACGACCTTCGGAAGGTGATGTTCTCCATCTATCATTTGCCACAGGCCGAGATTCAGTCCGTAGCCGTCGACGATGCCTCGCAGCCTTACGGCACGCCATCTCTCAAATACCACCTCACGGCCCACAGTCTGAAGTATGCCAGTGTTACCGGTTCGCGCATCTTCGTGCCTACCAATCTGCTGCACAAGAACTTCACGCCCGCTTCCGACAGCCACCTTGCCAGCGAATTGTACGTTGCCCATGGTTCACGAAACACAGAAACCATCGTGTTCACCATTCCCGAGGGCTACACCGTGGAGAGTGTTCCTGAGAGCACATCCACGTCATTGCCTTTCGTTGATTTCTCCTCTTCCGTTTCTGTGGACAAAAGCACCATCACCATTACCAACGACTATTTCATCCGCCGCGGCACATATCCCGACACCGCAGAGAAATATTATCAGTTTGAGAAGAAAATGGGAGAGATCTTTGCCCGCAAACTGGTGCTGAAAAAAACACAATAGAATAAAACCGACTGTATTATATACTATAAAACTGACAGAACAATGAAAAAGATGATTCTTCTCGGCTTGTTGACACTTTTTGCCACAGCGACAATAGCCCAGACAAATCCCCAACCAGGATACATCATCACCAACAACGGTGATACCGTAAGAGGCAACATCGACTTCCGTACCAACGAAAGCCTTTCAAAACAATGTGTGTTCTGGGCCAATGGAGGAAACGTGAGTACCACATACAAGCCAGGCGACATAGAGGGTTTCAGGTTCGACAACAACGGGAAATATTTTGTCACCCGCCGACTGTCACTCTTTGGCGACCCGCAATTGTATTTCGCAGAATTCATGGTTCAAGGCAAGATGAATCTATACTGTGTGGCATACGACCGCGACGAATACTTTTTCTTTGAGCGTGAGGACGGTGAGATGGCGCAACTGACCAACAGGGCATTCCTGTCTTCATCAACCCTGCAAAATGAAAAGGACAAACTGGAAGAGAAGAAGGAACAATACGGCAAAGTGAAGATACTGCTGCAGGACTCATGGAAAGCCGCGGCAGAAATGACCGGGAGCGACATGACGAGGAAACAACTTGTACAGGTTGTACGCGACTATCACAACGACGTATGTACCGACGGCAGTTCGTGTGTGGTGTATGAATACAACGAGAAAACCGACAGGTCGAAAACGCATTTCAAGGCATTCGCGGGTTTTGCCTACTATGCTTCGGAGAGGACAGTAAATCAAAACTTGCCGGACGAGAGTTACCATGGCGGCGCATTCGAATTCGGTCTTGGCGTAGAGACAGAGATAGACCGAGTGATGAAGGGCGGCAGCATGGAAATTGGCATTTCGTATACTCCCAAAACGAAATTCGAGCATGACGTTGTGGTTCGTGGAGGTGTAGAGCCTTCACATACGGTATATGAAAGGAGCAGGGTGACAGCCACTATAGGTATAGTGAAGCGCTTTGGCAAAGGGCGCATCCAGCCTCTTGTACGTGGCGGCGGATACTATGTGCTGCATTTAGGGAACAAGGAATACAGGTACTATACTTCTAAAAAGATAGTGGACTTGGAATGGGAAAACACGGCATTCTTTGGCTTGTATCTCGGTGCCGGCGTTCAGATGCCGGTGGGCAAGCATTACGCCCGTTTGCATGCCGACTGGTACAAGTCGATGGAGAAATCGAGCACCGGGAATATGATCAAGTGGGGCATTACTGCTGAGTTTGCGCTGTGATCTTAGGGGAGGAGAAACTTTGCGACGGCACAGCCGTCGCCTACGGAGAAGAAACTGCTTTGTGATGCTGACACAACCGACTGCGGAGAAGGGCCTGCTTTGTGATGCTGACACAGCCGACTACGGAGAAGAAACTGCTTCGTGATGCTGGCACAGCCGTCGCTTGCGGAGAAACAATCAACTTAAATCGTTATGAGAAAAATAGTATTGACCTTTATTTTTGTATGCTGCACACTGGCGCTGACCACCCATGCGCAGATTGTTAGGCAAATAAAGCCTGTAGACTGGAAAGAAGTGAAAAAAGTGGCCGACAACGACCCGCAACGCATCAGAGACCTTGTTGCAAGGCTGTCGGCAGACAAAATCGACACCACCATGACATGGAACGAACGCGTGTTGGCATACTACGGGCAGTCATACCTCACGCCAAACACTGAAATGACAGACTGCCTCGACCAAGACAATCTGATGAGAGAAGGAAAATATGAGGAATGTTTAGCCAAGGCCAAGGAAACGCTGAAGAAAAACCCGGTGAGTTTGAAATCGCTCTCCAACGCGGTGTTTGCCATCACCAGAATGTTGAAAGACTCTACCAACCATTATGACGTGAGCAAGGAAGAAGGACAGATTTATTTCAACCGCATGAGCAGGATTTTCAATACCATTGCCTCCACAGGAGCAGGGACGGAGAAACTGCCTTTTGCCGTGACAGCCGTTTCCGACGAATACCTGTTTATGCGTTATTATCTCAACATCTGGGAAATCGAAAGGCAATCTTTCACTGGCAAATACGATGTCTTCGAACTGAAAGAAACGAGCCAATACTACACGGATAAAAAGATGTATTTCGACATCTCCCGTATCATGGAAATAGAAAGAAGCATGTTCGAATGACTTTGACTTCGACATGAATCACGATGGCGGGGGTATATTAAGAATCATTGTGAGAGCCTTCGGCCGAAATCGGCCGAAGGATTTGAATCGGGCGAGCACAATGCCATCTTTTGAATCGGGCGAGCACAGTGCCATCTTTTATTATTTATCTTTAATCTTTTCCTTTTTATTCTGCCAGGCGGAGGCCTGTTTACAGGATTTTGTCTAAGTCGACGGACAAGCCTATGCTGACGGATGTGCCTGTTGTCAGCGGAGAGGAATAGTAATATGACTTAGGCTTGTAATTGAAGAGGTTGTCGACGGCTGTGTTGAGATTCACGCCACGCCAGATATGGTGCTGGAGCATCAGTTTCCAGATGGTATAGCCCTGGTCTACATCCTTGCGGCCTGACTGCGGTTTTCCGAAACTGCGCCCCGAGATAGCCGCGTCGAGGGCATAGTGACGAGAAAAGCGATGGCTGTATCCCCACCGCCATGTCATGGAGTGTGTACGGGGCTGATTGAACTGCGAGAAATAGACATTGCCCGTTTCATGCATCCATGAATAATTGAGTCTGAACGACAACCCGTTATCCCAGATGTGGCCAAGGCTGACATCCACGCCCCATACCGTCACACCATCCTCGTTGCAGTAGAGCGCACTTTCCATACCCTCGTATGCAGGACCGTCGACAGTGGTGATTCGCTTGTCGAAGATATTGCAATAGCCCATGATGGTGAAGTTATACCGTCCGTCGAGGAACCCGCTGTTTCTGATGCGATTGGTCCGCTCAAAGGCGACATTGAAATTGTGGCTCTTCTCCGGTTCCAGGTCAGGACTTCCGATGAGCATATACCCCATATTGCCCATGTCGAAGTGCATATACATCTCCTTAAGCGTTGGGGCCCGGAAGCCGCTGGCATAATTGGCACGGAAGGTTATCCACGGCAATTTGTAGACCACGGCGAATCGTTCGGTAAAAGCCTTCTGTGCAGAAGCAGAGAAATAATCGTATCTGACACTACCCACGATATTCAGTTGCGGAGAGATGTTCCAGTCGAACTGTGCATAGCCGTCGATATTGTTCTGTGCATGGCTCGTGTTGTCGATGAACTGGTATGTCGTGAGATAGTCGTGCATGTAGTCGGCTCCAAGGATAAGGCTGTTGTTGCCAAACGAATGGCTGAACAGCGCATGAACGACATGCTGCTGATTGCTGTAATCATGGTCATGGGTACGTGTGCCGTCGGGCAGGAAATTGGCCTTGTCGTACTGGTCGAAGGCGTATGACAGTTCGAGACGTCGGCCGTTGTTCCAGTCATACCTACCCTTTATTCCCGCGCTGTAACCATTGAAATGATAGTCGTGCGTATCTCGCTCGCTGGTGCGGAAGAAATAACTGCCACGTCCGATGAATGTAAGGCGGTCGGTAGCACGCCATGTGACTCGCTCCTTCACGTTGTAGGTCTTCTGTCCGTAAAGACGGCTGATGTTAGAGTCGTCATTCAGTACCGACTCGTCATAGGGCAGGCCTTGCGCCTTCTTCATCAGTTCGATGGCAATCTCTTCGGAAGAGTAAGCCTTAGGCAGGTCAATGGGGTCAATCTTTGTATGCTGGAAACTCGTCTGGGCATTCCATCTCTTCGTGTTGAAAGAGAAACTGGCCCCATTGCGCCATTCATGCCCGAGGGTGTGGTAACGAGAGTTCACATTGGCAGTCCAAGGCTCCAGGTTCTCACGGCTGATGATATTCACCACACCTCCCACGGCATTTGAACCGTAGAGAGCCGACGAAGCCCCCTTCACAATCTCTATACGTCCTACATTGTCGAGATTCATCCGGTTGTAGTCGACATTGTCCATGGTCTCTCCAGCCATGCGCTCACCATCGACAAGGAAGAGCACGGCATTTCCCCCAAAACCGCTCATATTGAGCGATGTCTCCTGACTCATGGCAAGACCGAACTCCAGTCCCGGAATCTCCTGCGTAAGCATGTCCTGGATATTGGTGGCATCAGTTATCTTGATGTCGTGAAGAGTGATCAGGCGCGTGACGACAGGGGCGTCCTTGAGCGCTTTCGGCGAGAGCGAAGCCGTCACGACAACGGGTTCAAGTTCTACCGTGTCGCGGATGGCGGAGGGAGGAAGCGTTTGAGCAGACATACCAATAGCCAGCATGGACAATGCCATGCCGGCGAGAATGGAATGAGTGTGTCTGCCCAAACGGAATGCTGTCACGCCTTACTTCTTTACGCCTGTAAATTGTCCTGCGAAGGCAAATGGCATATTGCCGTATTTCATAGTAAAGGTCACCACAACTCTATTGTCGTTGAAGATGACGGTTACATCACTCACGGAATATGCTTTCTCTGACCCATCGGAATTGGTCACTTTTCCCTCGTAGGAAGCGAGTCTTCCCGTAATAGTATTGTCTTTCTTGGTCAGCATGATGTTCTTCACGGGAAGAGCAGGAAGAGACATCATACCCTCACCATATTCGGGAATGGTCATGTCAACAGACGTGTCTGTGGATTTAGTAAACACGAATGTCTTTGTGCCTTGGTCGGGTTCTCCCATGACCGTCATGACCTCTTCGCCTGTATAAGAACCTGCCACCTGTGCGGCTACAGCCACTTCAGGCTCATCGTCGTCGCTTCCACATGAGCACACGCCAAACACTAAGGCCACTGCGGCCAATGTCATGGTCATCAATAACTTCATTGTTTTCATCTTTTCAATTTATTTAATCTTAATCTTTCATTTTTAATCTTTCATCTTTTCCGTTCCCAACTGCTGGGTGGTGTAGTCATACTCAGACCCGAATGTGCTGTGCGGGATACTGAAGATGGCTACCATGAACAGCACAGCCAGGCAGACGACCCACTTGTTGTACTTCCACTTCGAAGTGGCAAGTGCTACCAAGAAGAACAGGAAGGCCAGGAGAGTCTTGTTGTCGGTGAGGTCTGTACCTACCGGGAATCCCGTCCACCAAGGTCCGAATGCCACATGCTGCACAAGCGGTCCGAGGATGAAACCGCCGACAAAGAGCGTTGCCACAGTGATTTTCAGCCACCTGCCGTATGCCTTGCCTGAAATCACCAACAAGAAGGTATAGACAGCAAACAGCATGGCAGCAAACATCAGCAGGATATGTGGCACCAGAATACCGGCAGGAACATCATTGCGGAAACGTATCAGGAGCGGTTCTTCAGCAAGATAGTCCTTTCCCCCAACGGTGATATAATACTGCAATTTCCCGGCTACAGGCTGTACCGGCAATGCTGCCTGCCACTCGCCGTTTTTCCATTGGAAATCCTCGGTGGTGTAGTCGTTTGCCGACGGATATCGGCGGTAGTGTATCTGTGCCTGCGTATTCGACGGGACACCCTTCAACGTCACTATCTCATCGTGGCGCACCCCGCTACGGGGCAATTTCATCTTGTAACTGTTTCCATTCAGTTCCACGGTTACACTCTTGGGATGAGTGGGGCCTGTCATGCGCTGGTAGACACTCAGCACCAGTGTGATGACAACGGCTAAAAGCCAACATATTGATTTTTTCATTTCTCTGCAGGGGTTAGATGAACCTGAAACGTCAGGACCTCTTCACCACGAAGTACTTTCACGGGAATCGTGGTTCCGGCCTGAAGTTCCGACAAGCGTTCCATGTATTCATTGATGTCCTTGACTGGTTTACCGTCAATCTCCTGAATGATGTCACCGCTCTTGATACCGGCGGCATGCGCAGGTTTTCCTGCCACCACGATGTCGGCACGAAGTCCCGGAGTGGTGCTTGCCCCCGTGACATCAGGCATAAGCCCCAAAGTAACCTTAAACTTGGCATGCTTCATGGCGCTGCCGCCCGGTACATTGATAAAATCCGGTGTTTGAGGCATGCTTGCCAGACGGGTAATCAGTTCTGTAGTGTACTCCAAGGTCTGCTGCATGCCATCATAATTCAATGTGGAAGGAATATCGCCTGGGGTATGGTATTCCAGATGTCCACCTGTCGTGAGATAGAGGACAGGGATGTCGGCAGCCACGAACGATGCATGGTCGCTTGGCCCATAGCCATCGGGCGTGCAGGAGACGTGCAGGTTGGTCTGTACCGCCACTTGCTCCACCATTGTCTTGAATTGGCTGCTTGTGCCTGTGCCCGACACGCTCAAGGCATTGTCGCGCATTCGTCCCACCATGTCAAGGTTCACCATCGCCACAATACCCTTCAAGTCGGAGGGGAGGTTGATGCGTCGGTTGTCTTCCTGCCTCATCCATTCCACAAAATGCTTTGAGCCCACCAGTCCTTGTTCCTCGGCACCGAAGAACGCGAAGATGATACTACGTGGCGAACGAACCTTCTTGAAATGCCTGACCAGTTCAAGGACCACGGCATCGCCGCTGGCATTATCGTCGGCACCGGGATGCACCGCCACGGTGTCGGGACGGCGGGAGCCCGACCCTGTGCCACCCAGGCCCAGATGGTCGTAATGCGACCCCACGACGATATATTCGTGTTTGAGGCGCTTGTCTTTTCCCGGAATAACGGCGATGATGTTATGTGTGGTCATTGTCTTCTCTTTCTTCTGGAAGGTGAAGTCATGATAGAAGCCCTTTTTCTTCTTTCCCCTGACCACGGGCTTGAGTTTCATGCCACGAAGTTTGCCTGCGATAAACTCGGAAGCGAGGGTATCGCCGGCAGTGGCAGGAAACCTGCCCCCAAGTTCTTGTGAAGCCAGGTATTCCACGGCACTCCTCATGTCATCCTGCTTTTGGGCGTATGCCTGCAGTACGAGTGAGAGCACCAAGGAAAATACGAACAATTTCTTCCACATAAACAATGCGTCTTTTAATTTCGGTTGCAAAATTACAACATCCGTTCCAAATACACAATCATTATTTATGAGGATTTTGCTCAAAAAGATATAAGGGAGGGAATCATACATACCTATAACAAGGTGGATTTTTTACCTTAGCAATAAGATTTTTTTGCCATTATGGAAATATGTGTCTTTTTATGTTTATCTTTGTCACGGTAAACCTTTTCGGCATTTTACCCTCATCAATCCCCTTACCCATTCGACACATGGATAATGCCATCAACGGATATTACAAACTCTCTTGGAGAGAACGCATAGGATTCTGTTCGGGCGACCTCGCCCAGAACCTGATTTACCAGACCGTCAGCATCTGGTTGTTGTTTTATTACAACAACGTATACGGGTTGGACTCTGCCGTGGTAGCAGTGATGTTTCTCGTGGTGCGTATCATCGATGTGATATGGGACCCCATGGTGGGTGCGTTTGTCGACAAGTCACACCCCCGCTGGGGCAAATACCGCTCCTGGCTCGTCATGGGCGGTGTTCCCCTTGCCGCCTTCGCCATGCTGTGTTTCTGGAACGGGTTCAGCGGGTCGCTGCTCTATGCCTATGTGACCTACGTGGGACTGAGCATGTGCTTCACGCTGATTAATGTTCCCTATGGTGCACTGGGTTCCTCGCTCACGCGTGATACCGATGAAATCACCATCCTCACCAGTGTGCGCATGGTGATGGCCAACCTGGCGGGACTGATTATCAAGACCCTTCCGCTTGTGATTGTGCTCTTCGCCCCCAAGGTGCTCAACGAACATACCGGCGAGATGGAGGCGATATACAACACCCCAGAAGCAGGCCGGGCGTGGTTTATCACCATGAGCATCTTCGCGCTGACCGGGCTGGCACTGCTCCTCGTCGCTTTCTTTGAGAGCAAGGAGCGCATCGTGATGGACAAGAGCGAGACCGCGGGAGTGAAGGTGAGCGACCTCTGGATGGAACTGGTGAGGAACCGTCCGATCAGGGTGCTGTCGTGTTTCTTCATCATTGCGTTCACCACCATGAGCATCAGCAATGCGGCAGACTCCTATTTCATGACCTTCAACATGCATGCCACGCCGTTTATGACCACGGTGTTTATGTGGCTCGGCACCATTCCGGCATTCATCTTCCTGCCAATGGTTCCCGCCATCAAGCGAAGGATAGGCAAGAACGGGATGTTTCGTATGTTTCTGGGAATAGCCATAGCAGCCATGGTGCTGATGTACCTGATAGTGTCTATACCGTCGCTCAGAGCGTGTACCATGCTCATCTTCGTGGTGCAGTTTGTGAAAAGTGTGGGCGTGCTCGTGGCCACCGGCTATATGTGGGCGCTCGTGCCAGAGGTGGTGACCTACAGCGAGTATGCGTCGGGACGACGTGTGGCAGGCATAGTGAACGCACTGATATGCATTTTCATGAAGGCAGGCATGGCACTTGGCGGTGTCATCCCCGGTCTGGTTCTGGCATGGGTGGGATTCAAGGCAGGAGAATCTGCCCAGACTCCAATGGCAGAGCAAGGCATCCTATGGCTCGTCACCCTCATTCCCGCAGTCTTGTTCGTGCTTGCTATCTACGTCATAGGCAAATATGAACTGACTGACGAAAAAATGGATGAAATCAATGAAGCAGTTACGGCCAAAGGCCGATTGAAAATTGAAAATTGAAAATTGAAAATTGAAGATTAACCATATGCAACTCACATCTAATTCCGACAAGATAACGAGAGACTATTTTGACTCTCTGTTGATTGAGACCAGGTATCTGGACGCTGTCATCCCTTCTGCAGAGATGACACTGTTTGGAGAGACATTCCGCACCCCAATTATGACCGCCGCACTATCACACCTGAACCATACCGCACCGAATGGAATGACGGTATATGCCCAGGCTGCCGCTCAAAGCGGGGCCGTGCACTGGGTGGGAATGGGCAGTGAAGCCGAACTGGAGGAGATTGTGGCTACTGGGGCCAGAACCATCAAAATCATCAAGCCCCATGCCGACAACAAAATGGTGCTGCGCAAGATAGAACATGCCGTGAAGGTGGGCTGTATGGCTGTGGGAATGGACATCGACCACGCCTTCAACTCAGAGGGAAGTTATGACAACGTGTTCGGGCTGCCCATGAAAGCAAAGTCCACAGAGGAACTGGCCGACTTCGTGCAGGCAGCCGGTGTGCCGTTTATCGTGAAAGGCGTGCTCAGTACGCGCGATGCCGAGAAGTGCCTCAAGGCAGGATGTGCGGGCATGGTGGTGTCGCACCATCACGGCATGATACAATATGCCGTGCCCCCACTGATGGTGCTGCAAGACATCCTGTCGGCCACTGGTGGAAGTGTGCCGGTGTTCGTAGACTGTGGTATAGAAAGCGGGATGGACGCATATAAGTGCCTCGCCCTCGGTGCCAAGGCTGTATCGGTGGGCAGACATCTGATGCCGTTGCTCAAGAACGGGGCAGAGGCGGTAGCCCAACGGATAGACGAGATGACCGCCGAACTGGCTGGGGTGATGGCACGCACCGGTGTGAGCGCGCTGGACAAGATGGACTCAACGGTCATTCACAGGAGGGCGTTCTGATGTATCTGGGCATTTCATCATCATTGGAGCATGGCTCGCCTGAGGAGTGGGCCAACAAGCACAAGGCGCTCGGACTAAAGACCGTGGTATTCCCCGTGTGCTGTGACGACGGCGAGGAGACCATCATGGCGTATAAGAAGGCAGCCGACGAGGTCGGCCTCACGATAGCCGAAGTGGGGGTGTGGCGCAACACCTTGGCTGCCGACCCCGATGAGCGGAAACGCTGGATAGCCTATGCCATCCGCCAACTCCGCATGGCCGATGCCATAGGGGCCGCCTGCTGCGTGAATGTGGTGGGGACACCCTACGGTGCACGGTGGGACGGCGGATACCGCGACAACTTCAGCAAGGAACTGTGGGATATGGCCGTAGGGATGATACGGCAGGTCATCGACGCCGTCCGCCCGGTGCACGCCAAATTCTGCATAGAGTCCATGCCATGGATGATACCCAGCAGTCCTGATGAGTATCTGCGCCTGATAGAGGATGTAGACCGGGCGGAGTTTGGCACCCATCTCGATGTGGTGAATATGATTACCTCACCGAGAAGATACTTTTACAATGATGAGTTCCTGGAGGAGTGTTTCCAGAAACTACATGGAACGATAGTGAGTTGCCACCTGAAAGACATCCTGCTGAAACAAGAGTATACCTTCCAACTCCAGGAGTGTGCCTGTGGCGAGGGCACGTTGGACATAGAACGGTATACCCAGTTGGCAAACGCAGAGGACACCCGTATGCCCATGATTATAGAGCACCTCACCACCGATGAGGAGTATGAGGCGAGTGTGAGGTATGTACTGGGGAGGCTGAAGGGCTGTGAGTTGCTGTGATACAGCAACAAACGAGACGGGACAATGAGGGGACAGAGAGGGCTGCCGAGGGCTGTGGGTTGCTGTGATACAGCAACAAACGGGACAGAGAAACTGCTAGGCGCGATGAAGGGGTGCTCAAAAAATGAGCACCCCTTCATTGTGTTTTCGAGAAACTGTGGGTTAGTTTTTCACCAGCCTCACTTCGTAGATTTCTCCTATCTGCTTGCGTGGTTTGGCAACAAACTTCACACGCACCTGCGACTTGCCCTTAAGCAGGTCGGCGGGGATAGGATAGGTTTCGTACTTGAACTCCGAGATGCGGTATTTCCCCGTGTTGTTTACCGACTGGACGAGGACATCGTCGACGAAGATGTCGAACTCATGGGACTTCCACTCGCCCACACCCCAGTATTTCAGCCGCAGGCTGAGTTCGGTCATGCCGTTGGTCTGCATCAGGTAACTGAAATAATGTCCGTCGCTGGCGTCACGGTAGAACACGTCGTTGGAATTGCCGGTATATGAGCGGTCGGTCTCCATCTTGTGGTCGGTCTCGGGCTGTTGCTCCCCCGGCTGCACCTTGTCGACCGTGCGCGCCTCAAGAGCCTGCCGCTCCTGTTCCTCGCGTGCCAATCCGTCGAGATATCCTCGGTAGTTCTTCTCAGAGAGAGCCAGCCAGTACATCATGTAGCGGGCATCATGTATCTCGAAGAACGGTTGTATCTCGTTGTGGATGGCATTTTCCATTCTTGTAGAAAGCGTGTAGTGGAGAGGTTTGCCCGCTACCGGCTGCAACTGGTTGGCGATATCGTCGATATGGTCGTTGATGAGAATGGGCGCCTCGTTGATGGGCAGTTTCCTGCCACTGGCATACTGTCCGAAGCGGCTGTCATCGGCGATGAGGTGTGCCAGGTCCTCCGTGCCCGTCTTCATGCCGAGGAGGATGGGGCCATGCATGAGTGCGATGTACTGCGGCACGTTGGGCAAGTATTTCACGCTGTTGTGCATGGGGAATGTCAGTTCCACCACATCGCCCTTCTTCCACTTGCGCTGGATGGCGACATACGATGACGGACCCGTGACGATGTCGACCGGTTTTCCGTTCACCTTTACGCCAAACTCTCCCGGCTTCACCCATCCTGGGTAGCGCACGAGCAGTTGAAACTCCCCTTTGCCTTGTGTCACCGTGATGCGGCTCGACTCGCCATAGGGGAAGTCCGTCTCCTGGCGCAGCACGACGTTCTTTTCCTTCCAATTGAGTTCGGAAGCCACAAAGAGGTTGACGAAGAGGCTGGCTCCCCTCTTCGTATAGATGAACTGCCCGTACTTGCCGTGGTTCTCCATACCCGTTCCCACACAGCACCACATCGCCTCGTTAGGCGCGGAGTAGTTGCGGTAGTGGCGCGGACGGGCAGGCGTGAAATACACATATCCGCCATGCTCGGGATGCTGGGTGGAGAGGATATGGTTGAACGTAGCCAACTCATAGAAGTCGGCGAAACGAGCCTCGGGGTTGCGGCGGTGCAGGTTCTCGGTGAGTTTGAGCATGTTGTTGGTGTTGCAACTCTCCGGGCCGTCGATATCGTTGATGAAGTCGGTGCAAGCCTCCTTGCTGGGGAAATGCTCACGACGGCTGTCGCCTCCGAAAGCCAGCGAGCGTTCGCCCGTGACGATATCCCAGAAGAAGGAACTGGCGTTGTGGTAGATTTCGTCGCCACTCAGTTCGGAGATACGCTCAAAGCCCACCACCTTAGGCACCTGGGTATTGGCGTGCATATTGTCGAGACAGTCTTGACGCTGCGACATTGGCGTGAGCAGGCGTCGGTGCGAGAATCGCCGTGCCACGTCGAGGTATTTTTGCTCCTTGGTGATGGCATAGGCATCGGCAAGCACCTCGTTCATGCCGCCATGCTCATTGTCGAGCATCCGCTCCATTTGTTCGTCGGAGAGTCCGGCGGTGAGGTCGATGGCCCAGTCGCAGAAGCCGAGGAAGAGTTTCTTTGCCTGTTCGTTGCCACAATAGACCCATGCGTCGCGCAGTCCGGCATACATCTTGTGGAGGTTGTAGAAAGGTGCCCACGAACCGAAATAGGTGCCGAAGTCACCCTTCTTGAATGTAGACCACAGGCGGTCACTGCCGGGCATACCGCCCACATATCCCCTACCCCACTCCGGATGGTTCTTCACGTTGGCATCGGCACATTCCTGTAATTCGCTGAGCATATACTCCATTCGCTGGCGGCACTCGTCGCTGCCCGTAGCCGCATTGATAGCCATGGCAGTGAGGTAATGACCGCCCACATGACCGTCGAGACCGTCCCAGTTGGGATAGGCCTTGGCCTTTGGGGTGAGCCCAGCCTCCTTGCGGTAGGGTGCCAGCAGACGGTCGCAGTCGTACTGCAACAAGGTCTTGATGTTCAGGTCGCGTGCTTTCTTCAGCGGTCCACTGAGGAGAGTCACGTCGCCGAGGGGAAACTCATCGGCATAGAGTCTGTCTTGTGCCACAGCCATCGTGACGACAGCCAGAAGCGCGGAAAGGATAAAGGTTTTTTTCATCTTTTTGAGTAACTGAGGATTAGTTTCGTTGCAAAATTAAACAAAAAATCTCAGTTTATTAACATATAGCGTGAAAAAGATAGCAGTTGGCTATCAAGAAGGCTCAGCGATAAAGCGAGGCACATCTGACATCCATCTGAAAAAAGCCGGGGCGTCTGTTGCCCCGGCTCTTTTCAGATAAATTAATGTTTCACTATTTTACAACCTTCTTACCGTTGACAATATAGATACCATGCTGTGCGGGATTGTTGACACGCACGCCCGAGATGGTGTAAACAGCGTTGTTGGTCTGCTCCACGGTCTCAATATCCTTCACGCCGAGGATTTCGCCCTCTTCGACAGTCATCACACCGGCATTCAGACCATTGGTGAAGTCGATGGTGACGGTGTAGGTCTTACCCGATTCGAAGGCACATCCCTCTTTGAAGGAGACGTTGCCGTCGCTTGCCCCAATCTGCAGGTACGGGTTGTCGGTGGTGATGGCATAGTCGGTGCCAGGCACGAACTCTACGCCCCAGTTGGGCTGTCCAAAGAACTTATAGTTGCACCAATTGTCCCACATCTCCACACCGCAGGTGACGCTGTAGCGGTAGATGTTAGGCTCCACCTGAGCCACGGGGATGTCGACCATAGCACCGGTGTTCCAACCCGGGGCATCGGTATTGACAGACGGACGGCCGATACCCTCGCCGATAATCCAAAGACCGCCCTCATTGATGGTGGCAGGTGCAGCCATTGTGCCCGGGATGATCTTCAAGTTGTTCTTGCCCTCCATCAGTACGATGGCATATTTGCCGCTGATGGCATTGAACTGGAACTTGCCACCGCCCATGTTGGTAGCAAACTGCTTATCGGTGTAGATATTCTCGATGTTGAAGTCGGGAGCGGTGATGGTGAACACGTCGCCCTTGTTCAGTTCTACGTCAATCACGTAGTTGTCGCCGTTGGGCGTCATCTCTGTGCCGTTGAACGTGGGTTTGGGTGCGGCAGAGGCATTGAACTCCACGGTGACCTTTCCGGGAACGCCCTGGATATCGTTTTCTGGTTCGCTTGGGATAAATCCGTTGAGGTCGATGGTGAAGGTCACCTTATCGCCCTTGCCCAAAGCCACGGGACCGGCGAAGATATTGCCATCGTCGCTGCCGCGCTGGTAGACTTCGTTGCCATTCTCATCATAGGTCCACTCCCCTGCAGGTGTGTTGATGTAGAAGTAGTCGTTGGGCTCCATGACGAGGTCTTCGCCGTGGAAGTCCATTCCCCAGCCATACTGTCCGAAGAACTTGAAGTTGACACCAGTCATTTCCTGTCCATAGGTGAATGCTATCTTGTAAATGTTCTCACCCACCTGTGTCACGGGGATGCTGTTGTTGAGCGCTGCGCTCCAGTTGGAGTTGTTCAGAGCAGCCGAGGGCTGTCCGATATTGGAGCCGATGGCCCAAACGGCCTTGTCGCTGGCGAATGTGCCCGGTGCCTCATAGGTGCCTGGGAATATCTTCACGTAGTTGAAGGCAGGCATCAGCAAGACGGTGTAGTTGCCTGAGACGGCGTTGAAGGTGAAGTTGCCACCGCCCTGGTTGGTAGCAGCGAACTCATCCACATAGGCGTTGTCGATATCCATCTCCACGATAGAGGTGTTTCCGAGGGTGAAGGCACCGCCTTTGCTGAAAGCACCCTCATAGTAATAGTTGTTTCCAACCTTGGTCATGTTGACGCCATTGAAGGTGGGGAAGTCGGCAGGCACATACTCCTGATAATCAACAGTCACCTTACCCGGTGTGTAGTTCATATCCACGGTGACAATCAGTTTGTCGCCGTTGCCGAAAGAAGCGTTGCTCTGTGAGTAGATGTTGCCCTGGTCGCCACTGGCACCGTCCTGGCCTCCGATATAAAGCCACGGGTTCTCTTCCATCCAGATGTTGCCATCGCCTGTACCAGGCAGGATGTCGCCGCCCCAGTTCTTGCCCTTGAAGAACTTGAAGTTGACCTGAGCCTCTGCGCTGAGTTGCTGGCCGAAGACAAGAGTGAGGCGGTAAACATTGGACTCTACCTGCGGAACAGCCACATCGGCTCCTCCTTGCCAGTTGATGGGGTTTGAACTGAATGTCGGGAATCCGATGGAATTGCTTCCATTGACATAGATAGCACGGTTGATGTCCCAGTTGGCGAAAGCCGACTCTGGGTCATCGTCCACTTGCCTGTACTCTACTTTAACATACTTCTTGTCGGGGTCGGCATAAAACCAATAAGCATATTCTGCTTGTCCATAAGCCTGGAAAGTCCACACGTCGCCCGACTTGTGCGTGAAGATGTCGGGCATGACATACCAGGAAGCATCAGTGCCGGGCAGTACATAGTCTTGACCCTTCACCAAAACGCCGTCATAGCCTTTTGAGCCGTCGAGGACGAGTTCGGTCTGTGCTTGCACGGCTGTGGCGCCAGCGAATAAAGCCATCGCTACGCCCATTAGAGTAAACCATTTTTTCATAATGCGTTGATTTAAGTGAATGATAAATGTGTATGATTAATCGTTTATTTTCTGACTTCCTTCCTTCCCTGACAGATGTAGATGCCCGGGCCGGAGGGATTGGCAGTACGTACGCCATTAAGCGTATAGTAGTGAGTATCGTCGGCCGATGTGGGCTGACGCAAAGTCTGAAGTTTGCTGGCCTGGTCGGTATTCATGAGCACCGACACGGCAGCACGCGGTGGGAGGACAATCTGGTTGTAGCGGTTCTCGCCGTCGGCGATGTTCACCTTGAGTTGCTTGTTGTTGGAATTGTAGAGTATCACGGCGAGCGACCCGTCGGGATTGCGGAAAGCGGTATAGGTGACGCCCTCGTACCACCAGCCCTCAGTGGCTATGCGTATGGCGCCGGGACGCACCACTGCCGAGAGGTGGCAGATGACATAGTAATGAGAGTTGAGGGTGTAGGTTTTATAGTCGTTGTGGATATCTATCGCTCCGTAGCAAGTCTGGCATCCACCGTCGAGATTCGGTCCGCGCTGCATATCGAGCATGAAATTCCACACGATGGCGCCCCTGCAATGCTTGTTCATGGTATGCAGGCCGATATTCACCATGCAGTCGGCCAATGACGAGTCGAGGTTACGCCCGTTGTTCCACGTGCCTATCGATGCCTCGGTGAAGATGAGTTCCTTGTCGGGATACATGTCGTGGATGACGTTCAACTCGTCGCTATTGCCGCCATAGTTGTGATAGGCTGCACCTACAACAAGTTCCTTGCCCTCAAATTCAGCATCTTCATACAACTTGTAGATTTTGGCGGGATAATGCAACTCACTCTCCTTGCCGTCGTAATTGTAATTGTGATCGAAAAGATAAATCTTTGTGGAGAGGCCAGCCTGCTTGAAAGCGGTAGCCATACGCTTCACGAAACCCGCCTCCTCGTTCCATGGCATATACAGCGAGGCACAGTTGCCGGGGTTCAAAGGCTCATTCTGCGGACTCACCGCATAGATGTTGATGCCCTCGGCACGCATCGCCTCGATAAACTTGACGAAGTAGTCGGCATAGGTCTTGTAGTAACTGGGAGAGAGGTGGCCATCGGTCCAACTGTAATGGGCTGTGAGGTCGCTGAGGCTGTTGACCTTCATCCACCGTGGACTGGTCCAGGGAGCAGCGATAATTTTCAGGTCGGGATTGATGGCAAGAATCTCCTTCAGCACGGGTATCACATAGTCGGTCTCGTCGGTATAGAGTCGGAAATGCTGCAGCAGGTCGTCTTGCGGTCCCTTCTCATCACAGAGAGAGTATTCGGTGCTTGAGAAATCGTTGCAGCCAATACTGATTCGCACATACGACACGCCATAGCCTTCGGTCGGAGAGAAGGTCTGCTTCAACAACTGCGTGCGGTCTTCCTGACTCATCTTCAGCAAGTTGTAACTCGATGAATAGGTGATGGCAAAGCCAAACCCGTCGATGGTCTGGAAGGTCTCTGTAGGTTTCAGCAAGATGGCGCTGCGAGTGTTGTCGCTCTTCTCGCCCGTCAATGCCATAGGGGTGAGGGAATAGGAGCGTGTGCCATCGGTGGTATAGACCATACCCTGTTGGGCTACAGCCCCAAGAGGCGACAACGCGAAAAAGAGGCTATATGCCAAAATTCGTAACTTCATAAAAACTCTCTATTAAAAAACATTATTCTTCGCCTTCAACTTGCCACCACTTGATGCTGAGGTCGCTGCCTGGCACATAAGTCGGTGTTTTGTTGTCGGGCAATGCCACATGTATCGTATAGTCACGCCGCAACTCCAGCGGATGAGCCACCCACGTTTGCGACACCTGGTCGTTGAGCACGATGACGACCAGCACCAGACTGCCCTTCTTTACCGTGCCATACTCCGTGGACAGTTCAGGGATGTTGAAACGTATCTGACTGTAGCGTACAGAACTGTAGGTGTCGAGTTTTCCATTGGCTGCCGACCCATATGCGCTCACGGGATGAATCTCCACCTGCCTGCCCTCTTTCTCATAGCGTACCACAGGATGATACTGGCGGCTCACGTCGACCAGTGGAGCCTTATTGCCGTCGGGCATCAGCGAGCGGTCGGTCTCGCGTCCTACTGCATAGTTGAGGTTGGTCTCCTCACTATAGAAGAGATAGACGTTGCCATAGGGAGCCTGAACAGTGGCACCCGTCACTGTGATATAGAGCGACGTGACGACACTTGGCTCAGGTTTTGGCCCGTCGTCTACGGACTCATTGCAAGCCACCATGGTGAGCAGGACCACAAGGAGGCCAGAGAAGAGCCCGGCCCTCCTCCAACCTCCTGCGGTATGCGTCAACGTCTTCATCATCTGCATGCTATTCACGTCCGGGGATGGGGGTGAACGTCTCTATCACAGGTTTGGAGAGATTGCCGAACCCGTCGATGGTGAACACCTCGAACTCATAGCCTTGCAACTCGAGGTCGGTCACCGTGTATTCAGTGACCACCTCTGGGATCTCTATCGTACGCGTATCGGTAGCCGTCTTCTTCACCACGATGCGCATCGACTTGATGAGGTGGGTGTCATCGACGATGTCCCACATCAGCGTGAGGTTGCCCGGCACCGGTGACACCGCCCTGAGGTTTCTCACCGCCGGCGCGTAAGTCGGTACATTATCCAGATACTCCCTGTAATTGTCGTCCATGTCCTTGCATGAGGTAGCCGTGAAGAGCACCATGCAGCCAATGGCGATTGTATATATCAGTTGTTTCATAGGATTGTTGTATTTTATAATTCACTCTCTGCTTGTTACTTCCTTTTACGGGGCGCGCTGGCGGCCTGTGCTTCCTTCGCAGCCAGTTCCTCGTGTGACATGAGGATTGAGCCGTAGAGGTTGAGTTCGGACATACCTGCGAGATTGCGCTTGGAGAGGTCCCAGTTCTCCACCATGCGTACTCGGATGTAGCGCACGGAGTCGGTCATGGCATCCAGTTCCCATTCATGACCGTCGAGAGCGTACTGGTAACTCTCATTGGTAGGCATATACACATTCTCATGTCCGAAATACGACGGGTTGGTCCAGTAGATGGGCAGTGTGCCTGCCGTGGAGTTGGAGGAGATGTCGCAGTCCTTGATGAGGAACCAGCCTTCTTCGTCGAGCGTCATCGACCCGAACAGTTTGAAGCGCTTCAGGTTCTGTGGCTGATAGTAGAAGTAGTCATCGGAAATACCACTTGTCTGGCCGCTGGCGCCGGAATAGGGCTGGTTGTCGTAGGTGTAGGCACGCTGCCAGGCCTTCAGGCGCGATATCGACACCACCTGATGCATGTCGATCACGATGTCTACCTGGTCGGTGTCCCAAGGGATGGACGAGCCATAGGTCACGCTGGAGTTGTCGCAGTCGGTGCCGCAGTAGTTCTGGGTGTTGCTGGTGTTGCTGTCGATGATACCGTCGAAAATAGACTGGTTAGTATATTCCCATGCAGGCTGCAGCGTGGTGAGTCTCGGCACAAGAGTCCATACAAACTCCTTATAACTGCCATTGGCGGGGTCTTCGCGCTCGATGAACTTCAACGACTCCTGTTCGGCAGGCACATCGATACTTGTAGGTGAACTCTGTTCGGTCCTGTTGCCTGAGGCATCCTCCACCCTGTACGTCACCTTATAGTTGCCGGCGAACATATTTCGGATATTGGTCTTGGCGTTCTTCTGCTTACTGCTCAGGTAACGGGTACGCGTCACACCATCCGCGTCGGTGTAGTCGACAACGACATATACTACCTTTGCCACGCTATTGGCAGTGATGTCGTCTAACTGCATATCAGTGCCTACCGGATTCACCCATGTCACGGCCAGGCCGCCACAGATAGGATGTATGGCAAGGTTGTCTTTGATTACATTGATGAAAGAGCGTCCGGGCTGCACATTGATGACCGTAGCGCTTGTCTCGCCCCCCCACTTGTCGACCGCCGACACACGGATGGGATAGGTCTTCGTCTCGTCGGCCAGGCCATCGATCTCGATTTTGTTGTCATAGATGCTGGTAGTGCGGTAGACATCCTTTCCCAAAGAGTTGGTATAGGCAGCCTTGATATAGAGCAGGTCGTTGCTCTTGGGTGCGGTAAACTTGATGATTGCGCCACCCATCGTCGGCTCGTAACTCAGGTCGACCGGGGCAGTAAGTGAAGTCTCGTCGTCTTTACAACTGGAGAAAGACACCACCATCACCAGACAGCCTAAAAGAGCCCAATATTTTGTCATCTTTTCCATTTTCATTTTCGTTATATGTTTATCACATTTCTCTTCTCACGATCAATAGCCTGGGTTCTGCACCAGATTGGGGTTCTTCACCATCTCGTCGGTAGGAATAGGCCAGAGGTAGTTGCGGGTAGTGAACACATGGAGCAACTCCGGGTCTTGCACGCGCTTGTAGTATTCTGCTGCTGTAGTGGCATCAGAGTTCCACTGCCAGATATTGGTATTGAAGTATTTCGAACCCTCGAGCCAACGGCGCACGTCGTCGTTACGGTAACCCTCGAACGCCAGTTCGACCGTACGCTCCTGCTTGATGATTTCGCGCATACCGTCTTTCGTCATATACTTGTTGGCATGTTTGGCGTTTGCCCATGCGGTCTCCACAGTAGGAACACCCGAACGGGCGCGGATGGTGTCGAGCAAAGCGAGGATTTCGCCCTGACGCTGTTCGCCGTACACCTCATTGAGGCACTCAGCATAACTCAGCATCATCTCATTGTAGCGTATTATCGGCCAGGCGTAGCGTGTAATCGTACCGTTGCCCTGAGTATCGGGATGCATCAGTTTGCGGAGGAACACCCCCGAGGTAGGCACGTCGATATCGTCGTGCGTCTGACGGCCGTTGGCTTCCTGATAGCGCATCTTCAGGTTGTAGATTGTGCCGTATCCACGCACTCTTGAACGGTCGAAGCCGATGGAGGCATAGAAGCGCGGTTCCCTGTTCATGAACATATACGCTGTCTGTTCACCCACCTGTGCCACGGTGTTGTGGTCGGCGGTGATGGTGACGACAGAATCCTTGTGCTCATAGTCGAAAGTCGGGTCCTCATCCAGAGGAAGTCCGTTCTGTGTATAGAAGAACTCGGTGGCGTTGAGTGTCGGTCCGAACCACTGCCATGCATCACCCGTAGAGGTGGCGGCAGAACTCTTGTAGTTGATGGAGCGCTGTATCTCGTGCCACGACAGCACCTGGTTGGTAGTGCGTGAGCAGCCCCAAATGACCTCTTCGTTCCATTTCGACACCATTGCATACTGATAGTTGTACATATAGGGCAGGCGTATGGAGTCGTTTCTGAAGTTACGTGCATCCACAGTCTTAGAATAGTCGGAAGAGGGATACTTGAAGAGGTGGATGTTGGCCGACCGGCACATTGTCAAGGCCTCTTCGTATGCGGCAAGGGCGCGCTGCCATTTCTGCTTCTCCAGTTCCGTATCATTCTGCGGGAAGAGTTTCGTGCCGTCCTTGTTTTCCAGCGAATAATAGAGCGGGTTGTTGTTGAACAGCGGACTGGCGGCATAGAGCAGAACCTTGGCCTTGAAACAGCGGTTGATGACCTGGTCAATTCTGCCCATTTCCGACGTGTTGATGATGCGCACAGGCAGTGCGTTCACCGACTCATCGAGCAGGCTCACGATGTAGTTGACCACGGTATCCACCGGCTCACGTGCCTGCTGGTTGGCCTTGTCGGATACATCGAGTGGAGTTTCCTCCCTGATGAGAGGAATGGCCCCGTATTGCGTGAACAGCAGGAAGTGGTAGTAGGCAATGAGGAATTTCACCTCACCGCTCCAGCGGCTCTTCTCGCTCTGCGACATGTCGGGCACCCTGTCGATATTGTTGAGGAACGTGTGGCAGATGCGCAGCGGGATAAACAACGACTCCTCGCAAGGTGCATGCTCGCTCCAACTGCCGCCCCAGTCGCCATACCAGAAACTCATGATGGGCTGGTCGGCACTGATTTTGCCCAAGACGGCGTTCTTGCCGTCGGTGACGCGGTTGATGCTCATAATCATCTCGTCGCTCATGCCGAGGAACGAGTAGGTGTTGTCGTATTCAGGGATATAGTGATAGCAGGTGGCCAAAGCCCTGTAGGCCGTCTCCTTCCTGTTGAAGAGCGCGGAGATTTCCTGCGTGTTGTCTGGCACCACGTCGAGGTAGTCGGAGCAACCACTTGCGGTTATGGCCAGTACACCAAACAATATGTATTTTATATACTTTTTCATGTCCTTATTCATTTTTATGCCCTCATCAGAATTCCAAGTTCACACCGATGTTGAATACTCTCTGTGTGGGATAGCCAATGCCATATCCACCCATTTCAGGGTCCCACAACTTGAAGTTGCTGAAACAAACCAAGTTGTTGCCAGAGGCAAAGAAGCGCAGCAGGCTCAAGCCCCATTTCCTCACCAGTTTCGTGGGCAGGGAATAGCCCATCTCCACGGTCTTCAGGCGCAGGAACGAACCGTCGCGCAGCCACCATGTAGAGTTCACAGTATTGTTGGCCACTCCAGCAGTAGACAAGCGGGGCCAGAAAGCCTGTGGGTCGGGATTCTCCTCACTCCAGTAGTTGCCTGCCACCAGTTTGAGCGCATTGCGGTGGTTGGCCAAGGGCTCGATGGACGAAGGTTGGATGAAGAACGAAGAATGAGCCACTCCTTGGAAGAAGAAGGAGAAGTCGAAGTTCTTATACCCCGTCGATGCTCCGAAACCGTAGACGATTTCCGGGTCGGTAGGATAACCGATGGCCACCATATCCTTCGAGTTGATGACACCGTCGTTGTTGATGTCGACATACTTGATGTCGCCTGCCATGTAGGTGGCACCTGCCACCACTTCCTGGCGTGGGCTGTTCTCCACATCGTTCTGGTCGATGAAGAGTCGTTCTGCCACATATCCCCATTGCTGGCTCAAGTTGTAGCCGAACCGGTTGCGCCAGGGTTCGGGATAGACGAGGTCGCCGCCCCGGATATACTCACTGGTGGTGTAGGTATAATTGAAACGTGTCTGCAGCCACCAGTGTGGAGTTATGCTCCAGTTGATGTCGCAGGAGGCGTCGATACCATGCTTTTTGGTCTTACCCATATTGGCATAGATATCGGCGGTGGCGCCCATGGTCATTGGCACCGACCCCATGCGCTGGTAGATGTCGTCGCGGTCTTCGCGGAAGTATTCAAACTGTATGGTTGCCTTGTGCATGAAATCGATTTCCACACCGTAGTTCTGCATGGTGGCAGCCTCCCATCCAATCTTGGAGTTGGCATAGCGGTTGATGGAATAGCCGTTGTAAGTGACATTGAAATCCTGTCCCCAGGCATATCCTAGGCCACCGTTGTTGGTATTCACGTCGGCGAGGTAGTAGAAGCGCTGGCTTGTAGACATGATATTGTCGTTGCCCACCAGTCCGTAACTGCCCTTGAGTTTGAACATGGGGAAGATTTTTGCGATGGAAGAATTCTGCCAGAAAGGCTCATTCGATATGATGTATCCCACACCGATAGAGGGGAAGAAGCCCCAACGGTGGTCGCGGTCGAACTTCTCAGAGCCATTGTAGCCGAAGTTGGCCTCCAGGTAATAGCGTTCGCCATAACTGTAGGTGAAGCGGCCCGAGAGGCCCAGCGTGCGGATGGGCAGTGAGCCGAAGGCACCGCCCTGGTTGCCCAGCAACTGTTCCTTCATCTGTCCTACCAACATGCCGCTCACGCCATGCTTGCCGAACTCCCTGTTATACTGTATAGCAGCCTCAAAGTAATAGGAACTGCTGGTAGAGAGACTCTGCTGGGGGTTGCTCAGGCGGTCGGTACCCTCCTGTACCTGGTCGAGACTGTATTTCGTGCCCAACTCGCTCACCTCGGTCTTCAGCGCGTAGTAGAACGGGGTCATGGAGCGCGTGTTGGTATTGGAGCCTGTAGAAGTGAATGATGCCAGCGCGCGTGCTGAGAGTCCTTCGGTAATCATCTTCAGGTCTTGTTCGATGGTGAAGATGGAGTTTCCCGTATAGGAGAAAGCGTCGGAATAGCCCACCATCATCTCGGCGTAGGGGTTGGGATAGCGCACGCTACCCACATTGTTGCCGTAGAGCACGTGGTCGGCATAATACCAGGTATTGTCGATAGACTTGTCGTAGAAGGCGGGGAAGTCGACGGGATTGGCACGCATAATCTGGTCGAAGAGGTTGGATGTCGACGCGGCAGGCGTGTTGGAGCGGTCGAGCAGTGTATAGACCTTGACGGCCGCCTTTGTCGTCTTCGTGAGGTTCACGTCGATATTGGCGCGGATATTGTAGCGGTTGATGCTGATGTTGTTGTTGTAGTTGTTCACCGACGGCACCTTCAGCAAACCGTTCTCGTGGGTGTAGGCGGCAGAGAGGTAATACTGTGCCACCTCGCCACCACCCGAGGCAGTAACCGTAGCCTTGGTGTTGATGGCAGCATCCTTGAACATCATGCCATACCAGTCGACATTGGGATAGAGCATTGGGTCTACGCCTTTTCGGGTATTCTCTATCTTCTCCATCAGGTAGGCATCGCTGGTCACACCTTGTACATCGCGTGTGCGTACCGCATAATTATAGAGATTCATATACTCCACGCCATCCACAAATTCCAGAATCTTCGTTGGTGTGGAGATTTGTGTTTCCAGGCGAGTGGTAATCTTGAGTTTGCCCTTCTTACCCGACTTCGTGGTGACAAGGATTACACCGTTGGCACCCTTGGAACCATAGAGTGCGGTGGCGGTAGCGTCTTTCATGATAGAGAAACTGGCGATGTTTTCCGGTTCCAGACGTGCCAGGTCTTCTGTTGACATTTCAATGCCGTCGATAAGGATCAGCGGTCCGGCAAGCGAACTCTCCAGACTACTCACGCCACGGATGAAGAAGTTGGCGTTGTCCTTGCCAGGCTCACCCGTACGTTGATAAGATACGACACCGGCGATACGTCCAGCCATCGTATTGGTGAGGTTGGTACTCGGCGTGCGCAACTCAGCGGGGTTGATGGTCTCGATGGAACCGATGACAGAGTTTTTCTTCTGTTTGGCAAAAGCCACAACCACCATCTCATCGAGGGTGTTCTCGTCTTCCCTCATCACCACATCGATTTCGTCACGTCTTCCTACATACTCTTTCACTGTAGCAAAACCAATGTAAGAGAATGTCAAGGTATCGCGGGGTTCGGCGTTGAGCGCATATTTTCCGTCGACCGAAGTGACGGTGCCTCCAGCCTCTTTACCCCTTACAACCACAGTGACACCAGGCAGTGGAGTGCCTTCCGTGTCGACGACGAGTCCTTTCACGATATGTTGCTGTGCGCTCATGGGCAATGAGCCAATGACCATCATCAGCAAAATCGTAAAGAACTGTTTCAAAGGTTTCTTTCTCATTAAACAGATATTTAAGGTTTTTAGTAATAAAGATTTTAATCAAAGTTATTTAGGTTTATTCTCCATGCAAAGATAGCAAAAACAACAACACGCAGATGCGGGCAAAATTGAAAAAGTGGAAAAGTGTAAAATGCCGACAATTACATATACTTGTTTATCAGCACCTTACAGAAAATCCAAGATTCTATAAAAGTAGATTTTATAAAGTGGTCAAATTGTTGCCAATTTGCTTCACAGCCTTTTCAAAGTTCTCGCGAGGACCTATGGAGGCATTTTTCACAGTTGAGCGATAGTTGTAAATCGTGTGTACGGAATAATTCAGGAATTCGGCTATTTTGGAACTGTCGGTGATGCCGAGTCGTATCAATGCGAAGATACGCAATTCCGTGGTGAGTGAATTTTCTTTTGGCGGGATAATACGATTTTGGGGTTGAAGAAGTGCATTGAACTCATCGATGAAAGTAGGCAAGATGGTAAGGAATGCTTTGTCGAAGTTGCCAAGCAACTCCTCGAAGTCCCTCGACTTCATCTCGAGCATTTTCTTTGAAGACAGATACTCCACGAGTTGTCCGCTCTTCTGTTTTTTCAGGGCAGTGGAACGGAAGTTCTCCAATTTCTTGAGATAGTCGGAACACAGCGTGAGGAAGTTGCCCATATACACTTCCTTCATGCGGTTGCTCTCACTGAGCAAGTTGTTGCTCTGATGGAGTTGCTCTATCGTTTGCTGTAGTTGCTCGTTGAGCATCTTCAGGTTCTGGTTGCTTTCGTGCAGGTCGCGACGCGCCACCCTCAACCTGCGCATCTGGAGTATCACATATACCACTGCTATGGCCAGGAGCAATGCCAACACGCCAGCGAGGATAAGCATAGTGGTCAACTTATGGTTCTGGTTGTTGGTCATCAACTGGTAGTTGTGGGCGATGTTGTTGAGAATGTTGATGCTCTGCAAGTTGCGCAAGGGAGAATTGTATTGCTGCAGCCCATCCTGGGAAATATTGATGAGCAGGTATGACCTTTTTACGTCGCCCTCCTCGCTGAGCAAGTCGGCAAGCGTCCAGAGCGAAGCCTGGTCCTTGATGGAATGGCGCAGGTCTCCGATGGCCGACCTGATGAGCCATTGTTTTTCTTTCTCCTTGTCTCCAAGTCCATGGAAGACCAACGAGCGGAAATAGGCTATCTCAGAGAACTTCTTGGCGAGGGTGTCGGTGCGCTGCAGTCTCAAGTCACTGTATTTGAGTGCAGCCTCATAGTTGTGCTTGTTGCGCTCTCGAGTTTCGAGCAAGTCGAGATAGGCGTCGCTCTCCGGTTCACGGTTATAGTATTGTTCGAGCAAGTAGCGGCTACGACCCGCCTTATCGAGATAATCGGCCTTGATGTCATCATCGTGGGAGTAGTATCCCGACTCCCCATACACATCCCTGCATGCATCATAATAATAAGGAAGGATGCTGTCGGGCAAATGGTCTTCGTCGATTTCCTTGAGGATGCTCACCGATTCCAGATAGGCTCCTGTCTTGGCATAGAATTGGGCCTTGCGCAATTTAGCGCGCGTGATGAGGCCCAAATTGCCACTCTGCTCAGCCAATTTCAGGTAGCGGTTGATGTAGACGGTGGTGGAATCGTAATTGAACTTCGAATACGCCTCGATGAGTTTGTCGGTCAACGCCATCTCTTCAGTCAAACCACCTTGAAGATGGCGCAGTTGCTGTTTGATGTCGCCGATAGCCTTCTCATGGGCGGCATCGTATTCCTGGATGTGGGCAATGGCAGAATCCAACTGCTGCAACAAGATGGTGGTCTGCTTGTCGTCATCAAGCATGACGGCACCTTTCACCTCTATGGAGAAGAGTGATAGAAGGAAGAAAAACGTAAAGAAGTAAACCTTGTTTATCATCGGTATAGATTTGCCCAAAAAATTCAGTTTTGGCAAAAATATAAAAAAAGCCAGAAACTCACAAGTAATTGCCTATTTTTTTTCTGAACCCATATTCTTTTATCATATAGCATAATAACTATCTACATTTTTGAGTTTCGTTACTATTACGTAACAATCTAACATACAAACAATTAAATAATATTCACAACACTTTTGAATCCACTTTTCCCGTAATGGTTCTTTGTCGGCATTCTTTTTTTCGCTAAATTTGCCACTGAGTGGCGAATATAGGATGCTTCTCTCGGCTTTCGCTATATTGGGCACTATCATGATTACTACAACATACCTAAGACAATTGTCAACAAGCAGTACAATGAAAAAGGCAAGAATTGAAAAAGTCGTGGCATTGCTCATGCTCTTCTTCTCCGCCACCACCCTGTATGGACAAACCGGCACAGGGTTGGAGACCACCCATGAAGAGTCGGGATTTGTACCCGAGGGGTATCAGTTGGACTGGAGCGATGAATTCGACGGCAGTGAGTTGAACACCAACGACTGGAAATTCGAGATTCACGACCCCGGATGGGTGAACAACGAGTTGCAGCGATATGTGGGGAAGACCTTCAGAGGCAACAAAGTGGTGTTTGTGGAAGACGACCACCTGACCATCCGCCTGCAGAAAGTAGACGACCAAATCGTGTCGGGCCGCATCAACGCCCGTCCTAACGAGGGTTGGCGCTACGGCTATTTCGAGGCCCGCATCAAGTTGCCCAAAGGCCGTGGCACCTGGCCGGCATTCTGGATGATGCCGTCGAACGTCGACTGGTCGACGAATCCCTGGCCCCGCTGTGGCGAGATTGACATCATGGAAGAGGTGGGCTACTCTCCCGGCAACGTGTCGTCGTCCATTCACTGTGAGGCCTACAACCATCCTGCCAACACGCAGAAGACCCATTCCCTATATCTCCCGACGGCAGAAGAAGAGTATCATATCTATGCGTTGGAGTGGACCTCGGAGAAACTGTCGTTTTTCGTCGACGGACAGAAGCACATGGAATTTCTGAAAGAGAGCGACGACCATGCTGTGTGGCCCTTCCACTATGCCTTCTATCCCATTCTCAACCTGGCATGGGGCGGTTCGTGGGGCGGAGCACAAGGTGTAGACGAGAGCGCACTGCCCACCGAAATGCTTGTTGACTATGTACGCGTATACAAAAAACCTATGCCTGCCACGGCAAAGAAAGTGGTGGCATACGTCACGTCATGGTCGTCGGTTGCCGTCGATGCCAACGCCATGACACATATCAACTATGCCTTCGGTGGCATCGACAACAACTCGCAGGTCTATGTGGACGGCAAGAACCGTTTCCAAGAGATTGTGGCGCTCAAGCAAAAGAACCCTGCACTGAAAGTATTGCTGAGCATCGGAGGATGGGGTCGCGGCAATTTCTCACCCGTTGCCGCCGATGAAGCCAAGCGGAAGACCTTCGCACAGTCGTGCCGCGACTTCTGCGACCAAAACGGTATCGACGGCATCGACATCGACTGGGAATTTCCCGGCAACAACTCCTCGGGAGAAACGTCGCCTGCCGGTGAGAAAAACAACTACACACTGTTGATGCGTGACCTGCGCGAGGCATTGGGCGACGACCTGTTGCTCACCATGGCATCATCGTCGAGCCCCGACTATTATGATTACAACAGTCTCATAGGATATTTGGATTTCGTGAATGTCATGACCTACGACATGGCCAGTCCGCCCCATCACCATTCCGCCCTCTACCGCGGTGGGACAGTGGGCAACGGCTGGTGTGTGGCCCATGAGTCGATACAGAACCACCTGAAAGCAGGCATCCCCCCCGAGAAACTGGTAATGGGCATGGCCTTCTATGGTAATGGCAACGGCGACGGCAGCGGCTCCGCCAACCAGGTGTCGCTGCAAGAGATAGAAGACGGCATCGCCGAAGGGAAATGGATAGACCATTTCGACGACGTGGCTAAGGTGCCCTATGTGACCAACAAGAACGGCCAGTTCGTCTACGGCTACGACAACGCGAGGTCGCTTACCATCAAGTGCCAGTACATCGTAGACAACGACCTGGCAGGAGGTATGTATTGGGAATACGCCAACGACAACCAGATGGGCACAGAGCGCTATACCGTATACGACTGCCTGGTGGGCAATGCCGTAAAGAAAGAGAACCTCTTCTTTGGTGGTGTGCCTCTGGAGTATGTCGGAGCCAACAAATACGGCAATGCCATTGACCTGACACAAGGCAACGCCTACGAGGCCTCTGGTGCCGATGAGATGGTGGCCGACGATTGGTATTACGACCCCGATTTCCTCCAACGGCAAGACGATGGCACCTACCTGTTTCGTGCCGTGTCGGGGAAATACGACATCAGCGCCGATTTCAACAACCAGTGTTTCCATGTCACCCCCCTCGATGAAGAAGGTCAGCCCCTCACCTACCACACATGGGATGGCACAGGCTGTATTTGGGTCATCGGAGCCAATTCGAGTTATGGGAAACCCACCTATATTCCCGGCAACGACGATGGCTGGTCGGAAAGCCGTGCGCTGCCGATGGCACAGATTGACGCCACCCATCACCAGATAACCTTCGAGGTGGGCAAGCAACTGAATCCTGACAAGGTGAATTTCAAGTTCTTCCACCAAAACTCCTTCGGCAATGACTCCAACGACGAGTTCACCCCCTTCACCAATCCCAAGATAACGACTACGAGTGATGTCTTTTACGTGAATTACAATACGCCAGACTGCGGCAACGTGAAACTCCGCAGCGGAAAGAAACTCACCCCTGGCGACGTGTATGTCTTCACCATCGACACCAGTGACACCGAACACGTGGTGCTGTCGACCGAGAATATCACCACTTCCATCGATGAGCCCATTGTGGGCAACAGCCGAGAAGACGACAAATGGTATGACCTCATGGGAAGAGCCGTAGGAAGCGGGACGGACAGGAAAGGAGACCTGCCATCAAATCAAATACTCATCTCACATGGCAAGAAAACAATCACCCCGTAAAGACACCACACCTATGATGAAGACCCACAAAATCCTATGCCTCGCCATCGCCATGCTCACCATGCTCACGGCATCGGCTAAACAAAAAGCCACCGACAACATGCTGGTCGTGGCATACGTCACCTCGTGGACCAACGAGGTGCCCGACCCCATGACGATGACACACATCAACTACGCCTTCGGGCACGTCAGCGACTCCTTCGATGGCGTGAGGGTGGACAATCCCGACCGTCTGCGCATGATTGTAGGGTTGAAGAGCAAGAACCCGTCGCTGAAAGTGATGCTCAGCATCGGAGGATGGGGCAGCGGACGCTTCAGCGAGATGGCAGCCTCGGAAAAGAACCGCGAGGCTTTTGTAAAAGACTGCCGGAGGGTGGTCGCGGAATTCGCCCTCGACGGCATCGACATCGACTGGGAATACCCCACTCAATCATCGGCAGGCATCTCTTCCTCTCCTGACGACACGAAGAACTTCACCCTGCTCATACGCGACCTGCGCCGCACCTTGGGAAAGAAGAAACTCATCACCGCCGCCACGGTGTGCGACGCGAAATACATCGACTTCCCCTCGTGCATACCATACATGGACTTCGTCAACGTCATGGCCTACGACATGGGCAACCCGCCGAAACACCATGCCGCCCTCTACCCCTCGCCCATATCCAGCCACATCACCTCATCGCAAGCGGTAGAGGCGCACCTGAAAGCAGGAGTGCCCGCCAGCAAACTGGTGATGGGAATGCCTTTCTATGGTCGTGGCAAACGCGACGACCATGGGCTGAGGGAATACGACCGCACCGGCATCCTGCCCAGAGGCTATGAGAAGCATTGGGACGATGTGGGCATGGTGCCCTACATCACCAACGAACGGGGAGAACTGGTGAGAGGATATGAAAACATCCGCTCGTTGGCAGCCAAATGCCAGTTTATCCTCGACCATCACCTACGAGGCGGCATGTACTGGGACTATGCCAGCGACAACAGCCAGGGCGATGAGCGCACAACCCTCTATCTCTCGCTCCTCAAGAACAAGAAAGCCACTGTTCCCCCACGTCAAGTCCTCGTACTGGCAGAGCGGGGCGGACTGCATGAACCGTTTACTGCCACTGGCCTGCAATGGCTCGAAGACAACAAGGAACGGTTCAACATGCAACTGACCATTCTGAGCACGGCAGAGCACATCGCCAAAGATGAACTCGGCAAGTATCACCTCATCCTTCAGTTGAACCACCCTCCCTATGCCTGGAGCAGGGAGTCGCAAGCGGATTTCCAGCGCTATATCGACCGCGGAACGGGCAACTATATCGGTTTCCACCATGCCTCCTTGCTCGGTGAGTTCGACGGATACAGCATGTGGCAGTGGTTCTCCGACTTCATGGGCAGCGTTCGCTATCAGAACTACATCGCCGACAAGTGCGACGGCACCGTGCAGGTGGAAGACCGGCAACATCCCGTGATGAAAGACATCCCGGGCACTTTCGTCATCGAAGACGACGAATGGTACACCTACAACAAGGACCCACGCCAGAATGTTCATGTGCTGGCTCATGTCGACGAGGCGAGTTACACCATCAATACCGACATCAAGATGGGCGACCATCCCGTGATATGGACCAATCCCACGAAAGGTGCCCGTAACGTGTATTTCCAATTCGGACACAGCAAACTGCTGTTCGACAACCCCACCTTCATCAAATTACTGGAAAACGCCCTGGAATGGACGTTAGAGGAGCATTGAACAAATACATCATTGTTTTCCTAATCTCTTTCGGCCTCAACGCACAGGCACAGATGCCATTGCCGGTCGATACCGACAACTCACTGGAAACGGAGTTGCAAAGGGAAACTGTGCTGAAAAGCGAGCCGTTGACCATCACGCCCACCTTGAGAGACTGGCAGCACCAAGGACTTGGCACCATGACATATACCGACGACGGGGAACTGTGCCTGCGACTGCCTGTCAATACCGGCAAGCGGGCACAAGGCACTCCCGATGACCCCGACTATGCCACATATGGACGCGCCACCGTGTCATACCACCTCCATCATCGCAACCTTGAAGGTTACCACCGCATCACGATGGAGGTTTTTCCCCGATGCGAAGGTATCGCCATCATGAACCTGAACCTTTTCCTGAACAACGAAGAAGGAGGGGTTTTGGGAGCACATCTGGTAAACCTGAAAAACAATCAGTGGAACAAAGTCGTTTACGATATCTCCGGACTGCTGCGCGACAACGTAGGGAGCATCGACATCTACACCGACCTGAAAGGCAGGAATCAGGCACGCTGTGACTCTTTCACTTATTTCATCAAGAATATCCGTCTGGAACAGGTAGCGCATACGGAAAAAGAGACCGGTTGGAATCCCGAACAAGGACACATAGCCTATTCTTTCACAGGCTATTACCCCCAAGGATGGAAAACAGCCATCGTCAATCTCTCCGACATCCCATCAATTGAGACATCACCATCCGACTGCCATTTTCAACTTGTAGAGGCTAGGAGCGGCAATACGGTGTATGATGACGTCGTGCGTTTAAGGCAGACAACGACAGGAACATTTGGAATACTTGACTTTTCCCCGTTCACCCAAGCAGGAGAATACTGGCTGACGTGCGACAGGCTGAAGACCGACACCTTCCATATCAGCAATAACGTCTTCCGTCATGCAGAAGAACTGCTGCTCAATTTCATCTTCTGCCAACGCTGCGGATATGCGGTGCCCAGCATCCACGGCATCTGCCACAACGACGTATTCTGTACTTTCAAAGGCGAACAGACCCCCTATGGCGGCGGTTGGCATGATGCCGGCGACCTGTCGCAACAGACGCTGCAGACATGCGAGACGGCCTACTCACTCCTCGAAGCATGGCAGAAGATACCCGACAAGCATTCGGCCCTGGCATCACGCCTGCTCGAAGAGGCAGAATGGGGTCTGCGATTCGTGCTACGCTGCCGCTTAGGCAACGGCTATCATGCGAGCAGCATCGGTCTGCTGCACTGGACGGACGGCATCGTCGGCACTGCCGATGACATCTTCACCGTGCGCTCGCAAGATATGGCTTACGACAATTTCCTCTATGCCGCTTGCGAGGCCTATGCTGCAAGAACCATGCCGCCATCATCGCTGCGCGACAGTCTTGCACAAGCCGCCACCGAAGACTTCCGATATGCCCTCCACAAATTCCGGCGCGACGGTTACGACCGTTTCCCACACATCATGGAACATACCTACAACACCTCACGCTCGCAACACCACGCCACGATGAGTTGGGCAGCATCACAACTCTTCATGCTGACGGGTAACGAGGAATATGCTGTGCTGGCCGCCGAAAGCATCCACTATATGTTGGAATGTCAGGAAGACAGCGGAACCTGTCGGGGATATTTCTACCGCGATACGACCCACCGCTCGGCAGTGCACTACATCCACCAGTCGCGCGAGCAACTGTTCATGCAGTCGCTGACAGCCCTTTGCGAGAGCCAGCCCCAGCATGAAGACTACGGGCGATGGAAACACGCCATAGCGTTGTATGGCAACTACCTGAAAAGCATCATCCAGTATACCGAGCCCTACGGCATGGCCCCTTCAGGGGTGTACCTGCCGAAGGAATATGCCGACTCCACAGGCTTCCACGCCCTACATATCTTCTCGCCCGAGGATGCCTATGAGCGTTATGACGCCCAGTTGGAGAGTGGTGTGAAAATCGATGACGGGCGCTATGTGCGCCGGTTTCCGATATGGTTCAACATCTTCAACGGCAATGAGGCAATCATCCTGTCGACAGGCAAGGCTGCCGCCCTCTGTGGCCACTTCCTCGGTGATGACGACCTATTGCAGATAGGCCGCGAACAACTGTATTGGACAGTAGGTAAGAATCCTTTCTGCCAGTCGCTCATCTATGGTGAAGGGCACCGCTACCCGTCGTTAGACAGTTTCTCTTCCGGCGAGATGATGGGAGAGATTCCCGTCGGTATCCGCTCACTGGGCGATGCAGACATCCTCTATTGGCCGCATACCAACAACGCCTGCTACAAGGAAGTGTGGGTGACCTCGGCTTCCAAATTCCTGTCGCTTTTGGCTGAATACTAACATATATACAATAAAGACAATGAGAAAAACCATACTGACCATGATGGTGGCCACATTCATCTGCCTTCCCCTCATCGCACAGAATGAAGGGGAATATGCCGCCAACTATGCCCGTGCCCCCCGATTCAAGGCTCTGCTGTTCTGGCAACCCGGAGCAGAAGAGGCCCATGTGCAGTTCGACAAACAAGCCATGGGATTCTTCCACAAACTCACCTATGGCGAGGGATGGACGATGGACGTGACCACCTCGATGGAAGAATATCCCTACGAACGGCTGAAGGACTACAGCATCATCATCAGTCTGAATGCCGCCCCCGGGGGCAGAGCACAGAGAGAAGCGTTTGAGAAATACATGGAAAACGGGGGAGGATGGATAGGATTCCATGCCTCCGCCTACAACGACCGCGACACCCACTGGCCATGGCTGAACAAGTTTCTCGGTTGCGGGCAGTTCTATTGCAACAACTGGCCTCCACAACCCGCGCTCGTGGAGTGCGACGTGGCAGACCATCCCGTGACCATATCCCTCCCCCATGAGTTCGTGGTTCCACCGAGTGAATTCTACCAATGGCAACCCTCACCCCGCCAAAACGAAGACGTGGAGGTGCTGCTCAGCATTTCACAGAAGATGTATCCCTTTGGTCTGAAGGATGTGGTGAAATTCGGCGATTTCCCCATCGTGTGGACCAATAAGAAATACCGTATGGTATATCTCAACATGGGTCATGGCGATGAGGGCTTCATCGATGCCACGCAGCAACTGCTCTTCGTCAACGCTTTCCGCTGGGTGGTGAGCCGTGACCCGCAGGGCGACCCGTTCAAGAAATAACAACTATAATACCTGAATATTTATGACAAACAAGAACCTAAGAAAACTCACGATGATGCTGGTCTGCCTGTTGGCTACCACCATGCAGGCCGGGAAGTACCAGAACTTCAAAGTGTCGACCTACATCCGTGCTCAGGACGTGGCACGCATGGACGACGAGAAGTTTCTGAAATCCACATGGGAAACGGTAAGCAGTCAGGTCGACCTCGACAAAATCTACCTTGAGACCCACCGCGACGCGTTCATCGTGCCCGAGAAGACACTCACCAAGGTGAAGAAGTTTTTCCTGTCGAAAGGTCTGGAGGTAGGCGGCGGCATCACGTTCACCCGATCGGAACCCACCGACTTCGAGACCTACAGTTACGCCCGTGAGGACGAGCGGCAGATGGTGAAGCATATCTCCGAATACACCGCGAAATTCTTCGACGACATCATTCTCGACGACTTCTTCTTTATCGACCTGAAAAACGACGACGAGATAGCCGCCAAGGGCAGCAAGAGTTGGACGGAATACCGCCTGCGGCTGATGGCAGACGCCGGACGCGAACTGGTAGTGGGACCTGCGAAGGCCGTGAATCCCAAGGTGAAGGTCATCGTGAAATACCCCAACTGGTATGACCACTTCCATGGCTTGGGATTCAACCTCGAGGAAGAGCCCACCTATTTCGACGGCATCTGGACGGGTAATGAAACACGCGACCCTGCCTCTGCACAACACCTGCAGAACTACCTGAGTTACAACATCTCGCGCTACTTCGAGAACATCGCCCCCGGCCGCAACCTCGGCGGATGGGTAGATGCCGGCGGCATCAACATGAGCATGGACCGCTATGCCGAACAACTGCACCTGACGATGCTCGGCCGTCTGCCCGAAATCATCCTCTGGAACTACATGCAGTTGGTAGACGTGAAAATCTCGCCGTCGATGCGCGCCGCATGGCAGTCGGAGGGCGGCAACAGTTTCCGCTACGACGAGATGGTGGCTCCCTACACCCGCGACGGCAAGACCATCACCCCCACCACCATGGCTCGCTTCGCCGACCAAACCCTGCACCAGACCGACCGTCTGATGAGTCATCTGGGCAACCCTATCGGTCTGGTTTCCTACAAGCCCTACCACTCCTCGGGCGAGGACTTCCTGCAGAACTACCTCGGCATGATTGGCCTGCCTATGGACATGCATCCACAGTGGCCCGACAACCGCGAGCAAATCCTGCTTACCCAACAAGCAGCCAAGGACCCGCAACTGGTAGAGAAAATCAAGCAGCAACTGCGCAAGGGTGGCGACGTCATCATCACCACAGGCCTGTTGAAGGTCATCAAAGACGAACTTTCCGACGTGGTGGAACTCTACTGCGGCGACCTGAAAGCCATTGTCAACGACTTCGGCCGTTCAGGCAAGTCGGAGCGTGAGTTCATCATCCCCCAGGTGAAATACTTCACCAACGACGCATGGGAGGTGGTGAGTGCCGGCCGGCCGCTCACGGGCGGAGTCTCCGGCTACCCTATCCTGCTGCGCGACACCTACTCCAAGGGCATCCTCTTCGTGCTCACCATCCCCGACGATTTCGGCAACCTCTACGACTATCCTGCCGGTGCCCTCAACATCATCCGCAGCGTGATGAGCAAGGATGTGGGAGCATATATCGAAGGACCGTCGAAAGTATCGCTCTTCCCCTACGACAACAAGACCATGGTGGTGGAAAATTTCAACGACAACGCCGTGAGTCTGCGCGTGGTGGTGAATGCCAAAGTGGGCAAACTGCGCAACCTCCTCACCGGCGAGGAGTTCAAACCTGCCCAGGTGCCCGTGAGCCGCTGGCGCTTTGTAGGCTACACCGACAAGCAAACCGTGTTCGACATCCAACTGCCAGCCCACAGTTACATCGGCCTGGGCTACTAACTTAGGATTATCGCTCAACCAAGACAATAACACCCAACAAAACACTCTATTTGCAAATATGAGACACACAGCAAGAACATTTGTCACCATCGCCGCGATGGCCATGGCCACGACCATGTTGGCACAACCCTACCGCTCACAACTCACCAGTCATGAGCAACAAGTCGAGGACATTATCAGCAAGATGACCCTCGAAGAGAAAATCGCCATGCTGCATGGCAAGAACATGTTCTCCTCGGAAGGCATCCCCCGGCTCGGCATCGCCGACATGGAATATGCCGACGGACCCTTCGGCATCCGCGAGGAGATGGAGCCTCACTCCTGGAACTCGCTGCACCTGACCACCGACTCTGCCACGTTCTTCCCCACAGGGTCGGCACTGGCTGCCACATGGAGCACAGAGTGGGCTCACGCCTACGGCCTTGGCATGGGACGAGAGGCGCGGCTTCGCGGCAAGGACATGATTCTCGGGCCCGCCATCAACATCCAGCGCATCCCCACGGGCGGGCGCACCTATGAATACCTGAGCGAGGACCCGCTGCTCAGCGGCTTCCTCTCTGTAGCCTATACCCTGGGAGCACAGCAGACGGGCACAGCCGTCTGCCTGAAACACTATGCGCTGAACAACCAGGAAGACTACCGTGGGTTCGTCGACGTACACATCTCCGACCGTGCCATGCATGAGATTTACCTCCGGCCGTTCGAGATGGCGGTTCGCGAGGGTGACGCCTGGGGAGTGATGGCGGCCTACAACAAGGTCGACGGCCGTTGGTGCTCGGAGAACGAGCGGCTGCTCACCACCATCCTTCGCCAGCAATGGGGTTTCCCCGGCATGGTTATCAGCGACTGGGGTGGTGTCCACTCCACCGTCGATGCCGTGACGGCGGGCATGAACGTGGAGATGCCCGGCAGCCGATTTATGGGTCAGGCACTGCTCGACTCGGTGAAGGCCGGCAAGGTGAGCGAGTCGGTCATCAACCAGCGGGTGAGGGAGATACTCCGTGTCCGCCTCACCGTACCTCCCATTGCCAAGGAGGAAGCCAACCGCCGTCCCACGGGCAACCCCGAGGAGATGGCCATTGCCCTAGAAGTAGCACGGCGCTCCATCGTGCTGCTGAAGAACGAACAACTGTTGCCCATCGACCTGAAGCGCACCAAGCGCATCCTCGTCGTGGGCGAGAATGCCATCACCAAGATGGCACTGGGTGGCGTGGGTGCAGGGGTGAAGACCAACCGCGAAATCACGCCGTTGGAAGGGCTTCAGACGCTGGTAGGCAACCAAGCCAAAATCACCTATGTGCCGGGATACAAGAGTTTCACCCGTGAAATGCGCGCGAAGCGTCAGGAACCGCAGCAGCCCGCCGACAAGCAACTCCTTGCCGAAGCCGTGAAAGCGGCAAAGCGTGCCGACCTCGTGATTTTCTTCGCCGGTGACAACCGCGAGGTAGAGACCGAGGGGTCTGACCGCAAGTGCATCACGCTCCCCTCCGGACAGGATGAACTGGCCACCGCCTTGGCAAAGGCCAACAAACACATGGTCACCGTAGTCGTGTCGGGCGGTCCCGTCGACGTGAGTACGGTGAGCGAGGCATCTGGGGCATTGCTGGCGTCATGGTTCAATGGTTCGATGGGTGGTCAGGCCCTGGCAGAGGTGCTCTTGGGCAACATCTCGCCTTCAGGCAAACTGCCGATGACATGGCCGAAGAAACTCGAAGATGTGCCCGCCTATGCCACGGGAAGTTACCCGCAGGCTCTTGACAACAACGACCAGGGCGACATCTTCGTGGGACTGCAGCAAAACAGGAGCAACGACCGCCGTCAGCAACTTGTTGCCCACTATGCCGAAGAAGGGTTGGTGGGCTACCGCTGGTACGACGACAGGCATGTGGCACCTGCCTATCCCTTCGGCTTCGGACTATCGTATGCACAGTTCCAATACAGTGACCTCACCGTCACTCCAACGGTCGATGGCGTAGAAGTGCGCTTCGTGCTCACCAACACATCGGCCATGGATGCTGAGGAGGTGGCTCAGGTGTATGTCTCACGGCCACACTCACGCATTGCCCGTCCGGTGAAGGAACTGAAAGGCTTCCAGCGCGTGGCACTGAAGGCAGGAGAGCGCAAGACGGTCACTATTCCAGTTCGCCGCTCAGACCTCTGCCATTGGGACGAAGCCGCCCAGACATGGATGCTCGAGCCCGGTACCCTGCATATATCGGTAGGCGGCTCGTCGGACAACCTACCACTGGGTGGGGATACGGAAATCTGAGCCCTGTCAACGAAAAGCACAACAGGTGTCTGCGACTGCCGCGGCTCATTGCTTGAATAAAAAAATCTCCGTGCATTTCACGGAGATTTTTTTATTCTTTCTGGCATTGCATTCTACTTATCGTTCACATGCCTTATTGGGCCATTACCTATTTCCTCAACTGTTTCTTGCCATCTACAATCACAAAGCCCTTGGTGTCGGGTGCGACACGACGGCCGTTGAGGTCGTAAACGCCGATGTACTGAGAATGAGTCGAGCCAATATTTGCAGGGACGATGCCCTCAACATCAGACGTGTGAATCTCTATCCTCGACAGGTCGATTGGTATATTTTTGTCCGTGCGCTTAAACTCAATGTGATACTCCGCCCATTCGTCGGTTGTTGCGAAGTTAAGCACTATGTCGGCTTCATTCTCCACTGTCAGTGTATCGTCGAGCACCACTTCTTTGTTGCCAGTCAATTTCTGCAGTATCACTCCTACAATCTGCTCACCTGTTACAGCCACATGGAAACGGAGTTCGTATTGGCCTTTTGTCAGTTGCAGTGAGTGATAGATGTTCTTGTTTTCGGTAGTGTATTGGTCTCTGCCGAAGGAGGCAACCTCCTTGCGCCTGTTGATAATCCATCCATGTGAGACAGGGTCGAAACCCTCTTGTTCGATATTGGGACGCCATATCAGGGTGGCATCGCATACATCGTCCAGACGATACTGGCTCATGAAATTCCACATAGTTTTGGCAGAGTTGCCGTCCTCAGTGGCATTCGTCTCTGCCTCATGGCCCATCCCCGCCACCTCGTAGAGAATGTAGGGGAACGACCCGTCAGTGGCGGCATACACGCTTTTCACGCATTTTGATGAGACATCCTCTACCGTGGGCACCGGGTTGCATCCATTGCGGGCTATCACGTTGTCGACGATGATGTGGAGTTTGGAGTACATCACGAAGTCATCGGCCTTTCCATGGATATGGAGGAAAGGAAAGGGTTTGCTGCTTGATTGGTGCAAGTGCATTGACTCGATGGGGAAGCCACTGATGGAGGCAAAGGCAGCGAAGGTGTCACGTAAAGCGCAGGCTACGGTATAAGTCATCATGCCTCCGTTGGAGAAACCACAACAATAGATGCGCTGGCGGTCTACGGTATAGCGGTTGTTCACATCCTCGATGATGGCCAGGAAGAAATCGGTGTCGTCGCTAGTCGTACCTGTCGCCTGCCATCCCGGCATGCTTGCACCAAATTCGGGGTAGTAGACATTTTCGCCCGAGGGGTAGGCCACGATAAACCCGTTTTGGTCGGCCAGGCTGTTGAATTCCGGATGCCCCCAATCACAACTACCTCCGGTGCCGTGCAAAGAGAGCACCAGTGGAGCGCTCTCCGCCACATTGTCAGGCACATACAACTTATAAGTACGCTGTTTGCCGTTCACGTTGATTTGGATGTTGCCATTGTACTTGGAGGCAAAGGCATTCTGGACGAGCACTCCGCATAATACCGTCAGTGCCATCTTGAGTAATTGTCTTTTCATAATTCGAGTTGTTAGTTGTAATAAGATGTTAGTTTATAGTGTTGAATATATCACGGCACAAAAATAATAAAAAACTCACTTATATCTCAAATACGTATTAAATAAATGTGTCAATCAATAGTCAAAAAGTATGATGATACAAATCTAGAAATCAAGAGGACAGGTTTTTGATAGCAAGGAGTACAATACCTGTCCTCTTCAGATTTTGATACAACAAAAAAGCCCACCTGTGAGGGTAGCCAGAGAGAGTTTTTTCTATAGGTTCTATCAAAACCTATAACGTATCAATATCTATATACATGGGATATATCACGGGAAAAATCAAATTCTGACCTATAAAAAAATCGGCAACCATCTAAATTTCAGATAGTTGCCGATTTTTATCGGTGCGCCTGAAAGGACTCGAACCTTCACGTCGTGAGACACTAGATCCTAAGTCTAGCGCGTCTGCCAATTCCGCCACAAGCGCATTTCCGCGAAAGGTGGTGCAAAGGTAAGAAAAAGAAACCGAAAGAGAAAATTATTCTGCTTTTTTCTTTTCTATGTCTTCGGCTTTCACACTTTGGCCTGCGGCCCAAGATAGGAGGCGCCTCGGGAATTCAAACAAAAAACTTCGTCTTTTGTTTGGTATTCCACTCGGCTTTCACACTTTGGCCTACGGCCTAAGATAGGAGGCGCCTCGGGAATTCAAACAAAAAACTTCGTCTTTTGTTTGGTATTCCACTCGGCTTTCACTATCTTTGACCACCCATAACCCTTTACTATACACATCATGAAAGAAGATATCATCCGCTTGCTCCTTGAAGTACCACAAGAGGGGAAAGACTCACAAGAACGGTTGGACAAACTGAAAGAAGAGTTCACCCGCCTGCTCCGTGAGACCCAAAAGGAAGGAATAGACCAAGTGATCAAAGCACTTGAGAAGAAAGGTTTCTTCACTGCACCTGCTTCTGCCGGCAAACACCTCAACCACAGGGGAGGACTGCTCGAACACTCGATGATAGTCTGTTGCCTCGCACTGAAAATCCGTGAGCAACTGGCAAGTCTTGACCCCGAAATAGGAGAGAACGTGAAGAAGGAAAATGTCGTCATCGCCGCCCTACTCCACGACTTCTGCAAGGCCATCACATACAAGGAAGCCGAGAAATGGCGCAAGGATGCCACCAACCGGTGGGAGAAATACATGGGCTATGTGGCCGACTACTCCAAACTTCCCTTCGGCCACGGGGAGAAGTCGGTGGTGATGCTGCTCATGTTGGGATTAAAACTGGATGCATCAGAACTCATGGCCATCCGCTGGCACATGGGAGCATGGGACCTCGCCTTCCAAAGCCATGAGATGAAAGAGAGCATCGGGACAGCCAACAGCAACTATCCCCTTGTCACCATCCTGCAGTCGGCCGACTCCATGGCCACCCATATCCTGGAGAAGAGATTCGAGAAAAAGGAATAATCGGGGGGGAAATAAAGAAGAGGCCCGTGTGCAACGACCCTCTCAAGTTATCGTGTCTGGCTCATTAACCAGGCGAAACCCTTTGCCGTCCTTTCGTCGGTATGTTGGAAATGGTTCCCTTTGTTCCATTCCAAGATGGCATCGATGCCTTGCGTGACCAATAACTCATGCTGTTTGCGGATGCACTCCCCCACCCTTGCCATGACAGGATTCCTTGCTCTTTCCTCCTTGTCGCCCAGACTGAGATACACAGAAGAAGTCATCGGCTGATGGGTCTGCGCATAGTTCATCCAATCAGGATACCATACAGAGGGAGACACGGCTGCTATGCCATGGAACATCGGTGAATGATAG
>JAEEGL013375360.1_pt1 | contig 51394 bp, 29 predicted proteins | sample 9134231 | NCBI WGS metagenome assembly JAEEGL01 (sample SAMN16246548, study PRJNA631951) | gut metagenome | biome: gut microbiome; feature: rumen; material: fiber-attached | host: Bos | place: Iran: Karaj | collected 2018-10
GAGTCGAATCGCCGACGAAGTCTTGTTGACGTGCTGACCGCCGGCGCCGCTCGAACGATAGGTATCGGTGCGCACATCCTTTTCGTCGATTTCGACATGAATCGATTCGTCGATTTCGGGATAAACAAAGACGCTGGCAAACGACGTATGGCGACGCGCATTTGCATCGAACGGCGAAATGCGCACCAGACGATGCACGCCGCTCTCAGCCTTGAGCAACCCAAAGGCATATTCGCCGCTCACTTCGAACGTCGCGCTCTTTAATCCGGCTTCATCTCCCGGCTGCTCATCGACGATTTCGACATGAAATCCCTTGCGCTCACAATATCTCAGCAACATGCGATACAGCATGCTCGCCCAATCCATGCTCTCGGTGCCGCCGGCGCCTGGATTGATCGAAACGATCGCATTGCCGCGATCATTCGGGCCGCTCAGCATGCGGCGCATCTCCAGTTTCCGTATGCCTTTTTCGGCTTCATCAAGCTCGGGGAGGGCTTCTTCGGCGAGCGATGGATCTTCTTCTTCGCGCGCCATCTGAACAAAGGTTTCGGCATCTTCGATATGGCGCAGCTCCGCAGCCATCGTATCAACGATGGTCTGATAGGCGCCTTTTTCGCGCATCAGCGCCTGTGCTTTATCGGTATCGTCCCAGAATCCGGGTTCATGCGACTCGGCATTCAGCCGTTCGACTTCTTCTCTCGCATGATCGACGTCAAAGATACCTCCGCAGTTCTTCGTACCGTCCCTTTAAATCGTTGAGTTTCGCTGTAATTTCGGCAATTTCCATGGCTGCATTCCTCCATCGCAAAACAGCGCTGCCGATCTATCAGGAATCGCCGATTTTTTAAAGGGATTTTGTTGTACAGACACCAGCCTGGTTAATCTGCGCTGGGGCTCTGCCCCAGACCCCGCCAAAGGGCTTTTCCACAGTTCGCAATATCAAATCCGCTGCGTCTCTCGCGCAATGCGCTTTGACTTGCGCATTTGATTTGCTCACTGGCCTCTCGATTCGCACCGTTCACCGGACGGTGCTCATCTCGGGCCCCTTTGGAATCCACAATAATGTGTGGATGCTACCCAATACATACTATCGACCATGGCCTGCAATGGACGAAAGGGGGCCCCTTCCCCATTCCGCTAAAAGCCTGCATTACAAGTATGTTTAGCATAGTAAATCGATAGACCGGTCGAGTAATTCGCTCGCTTGCGCCCTGCCCAGCAACCGTGATAAATCATCGGGGCGCGCAAAGCGCAGAAGGAGAGATAACAATGATAGGATTTTTTACGAGCAGCCCCAGCGGTCCACTGGACAACAGCCGCAAAGTACTGGGCCTTGACGAAATGAACCGGTTCGTCGAAAACCTGGCGCACTACTGGCCGGAATCCGGGCGCGCGCTGATGATTACAGCATTTCCCGACGACGATCCCCAGAACGATCAGATGGTTGATTTCTTCGCCGGCGCGATTCGCGATGCGGGTTTACCGCTCGAAACGCTCGATCTGTGGGATCACCGCGCAAGCGACACCTCACGTGACGCCCTGTTTTCGTACGGCGTCGTGATGCTCGGCGGCGGCCACGTCCCAACACAGAACGCATTTTTTCAGCGCATCGATCTGGCCCGCAAAATGCGCGGATTTCCCGGCATCGTCATCGGCATCAGCGCAGGCACAATGAACGCGGCCGAAACGGTCTACGCCCAGCCCGAACTCGACGGCGAGTCGCTCGATCCCAGCTATCAGCGCTGGATTCCGGGCCTCGGCCTCACCCAAACGAACATCCTGCCTCACTATCAAATGGTGAAAGACAACATGCTCGACGGCCGCCGCCTCTTCCCCGACATCACCTGTCCCGACAGCCTCGGTCACCGCTTCCTCTGCCTCACCGACGGCAGCTATCTGCTTTCGGCAAATGGCCGCGAAACCGTCTGGGGCGAAGCCTACGAAATCCGCGACGGCATCATCCGTCAAATCTGCAAAACCGACTGCACTTGTATATGGTAGCGTCTGCTATCGGCCTGCAGCCGATACGCAGCCGCCATCGGCTATTGGCCTGCGGCCAATACGCCGATGTATAACTACTATAACTCTGCTTTCCGAATCGTCTTTATCATTACCGCAACCCGGTCTGCATCGCTGCTCTTGCAGCCTTTCGAAGTCCAGGTCTTATCCCCGTTTTCAACCGACACCTCATACACGACTGTTCCAAAGACATCCGCAGTACGCTTCGACTTGACCTCAGTTTCCGGAACCCTCGCGAAAACCCTCTGTCTGCCGCTGCGAAAGATGCCATGACCAATCGTGAGCGTTTCACGCCTGATATCAATCCACGTTTTACTCAGCACTGCCTGAATGCCGAATCGCGTAAAAAAGAAACAAAATACCCAGAACACCAGGACAAACAATACCGGCACCACGGCTTCTTTCAAACCATGAGAACGATACATGTACTCCTCGTAACCGCCAACGATAACTGCAACAAGAAGCGCACTGAAAAAACAAAAGAAAGCCGCTGACAGCACAAGTGTTATCGAGAGTCCACGGGGTTTAATCACCAAAGTGCGCAGCGTCGTATCATCGAATGATTTGGGCGTTTCATCCCAATATGCCCACGGCACCAGTTTGAGTTCTTCAAGCGAATGAATGACCGGTGTATAGTCTTTTTCGCCGGCATTCGAACCATTTGATGTCGAAGATTTCATCGTTCCTGCCCTTCCAAATCCATCATAGTTTTCATACCCGGACGCCTGATTGTCGCCCAATCCCCCCCTCTATCGTTCTATTCCGGCTGCACACAAAATACACTTTTTTCATTTTTTTTGGCCGTTTTTTTTTGAATTGCCACATATATATCGTGTGAATCCTATACAGTCGCACCGCCAATTTCATAAATGAGCCTGAACTGTATTTTCTTAACCTCAACCCCAAGGAGAGAACGATATGGCAGACAATCTTTTTAATGCTTACAATTCCCTGTTCCTCGCCAAACTATTCAACAATGCAGAAACGCGTCGAAAACGCGAAATTACAATGGATGATGTGCGCGAAGCCATTACCCAAGTGCCGGGATACTACGAAGATTTCCGCAAAACCGTAGAACCTCTGGTCAGGCGCAAAATTACGCTGGACGATATGGTGATTGCGGTTTGTATGGATCTGGAAGCCCACCCGGTAAAAGTTCATGAAAACGGTTCAGTCGAAGACCTCGATGGCTATGATATCCAAAAAACAAACAATCAACTGATTATGTTTACATAGATCCGGACGCAGTCTTTCCATCATCATCAGCGCCGTATGGCCAGAGTGCTGATAATTGGTGGTGCACCATCACCAGAGCCCCGCAGGGGCGACATATTTTAACCGTGGGTGAAACCCACGGGCAAGCAGACTAACGGCCAGGAACCAATAAGATCAACAATGACGCCGTATGAAGCTAAAAAAAGGGTGTCCGCATCGCGAACACCCCGCTTATATCGTGGCACATCAAATGAGCCGAATTGCCGTTTGTTACCAGTTGCTCTCAAGATAGCTGGCGATTTCTTTATAGGTATCTTTTGTATAGTGGAGACCGTCTGTTGTCGAATAGCCGGTTGCCTTCATGTGGCTGTACAGATCGACGATATTCGCGCCCGGAACCTGAGAGATCTTGGCGTTGAATTCTTCGATTTGCGGGTTCTTCACCTGCCATCTTGTATCCCCTTCCTGCATCGGACCGACGGTGACGATGGTCAGATTAATTCCCTTGCTCACGAGTTCATTATACTTTTTGACGTAATTGCCGCTCTGATAGAGGTCGTTCACGCCAAGCAGAATCACGTAATTCGTCAGACCAGTCTTTTCGGCTTCGGGAAGTGCGGTTTTGACGAGCCAGTTATAGCCCATGCCGACCTCGGCGATCACCTTACCCACGCCCAGACTTGCGCAGCTGGCCATACCAACGGTGCGGCTGTCGCCAATCACGACATAGCTGTTGCTGTCTTTTTTGGTCTGTGGCTGCTGTGAACCCTCGGCTTCGGCTGTATCAAGCGTCTGAGCAGGTTCTTCTTCCTGAACCGATTCGGTCGAGAAAGCATCGAGCACATCAAAGGATGGCACGAGAGCGCCAACGCTGCTCAAGTTAGTCTTTTCATTGTTCAAAGCCCAGTGACGCCAGCCAGCCTGCAGCAATTTCGAAGCATTATCGGTATCATAGAACATGTAGCGTCCCATGGCACTGTAATGCGCCGAACCGCTGTATGCCTTTGGATAATCCGGTGTGCAGGCTTCAAAGTCCAGACGTCTGTCTGAATTCCACCCAACGCTCATGCCACAGACATCTTTATAGTACAGTTCAAGACGCTCAACCAGCTTGTTATAGGCTGCATCCGTATAATCGGCGCCCCAGATGCGGACAGCTTCCTGTCTCACCCAGCTATCGGGCATCAGCGCATCGAACATATTTACAGCCGTACCATCACCGGTGAAATATCTGGCATTGGAATTTTCAATGGTATGACCCGCATTCAAATGGCCATACACACGCGCATCACCGCCGAGTGATTTAGCCATCGTACTGGCGAATCCATTATCATTGCCAGCGGTATTGCATGCATACAACTGAACATGGACATCGCTCTTGAGAGCAGACTTGATCTCGCTGACGAAATCGTCGACACCGCTGTTATTCAGAGACGCTCTTGGGAAGCCCAGAGAATTCTTACCACCATGATAATACAGGCTCAGATTCTTAATCTTGAGGTGTTCGGGTTCATCCTTTGCGGATGCAGGTTTCGCGGCGACATACGCATTGTGCAGATTTGCATAAACGTTATTGATGATGGATTTGGCGGCACTCTGCGCATTTGCCATAATTGCGCTGCCCATATCCAGAGATTCAGCCACAGAATTTGTCTGGCTGCCGCCAGCGACGGCCACGCTGGCAAACTCAGCATTATTGGGCTTGTTGGTCATGACATTGCCGTTGCTGTCATATTTGATGGAACCATCATCGTTCGTTAATGGTTTGGTATCGTATCCCTTGTTACCAAACTGATCGGAGAAATCATCCGTACTTCCATACAACGAAACGGTAATGCCATTGGGATGCGTCTTCTGGATTTTGTTGACCTTGTCATTCGATGTTTCGACATAGCCATCTGTTGCTTTATCCGCATCATCCTGTTTTTCTTCTGCGCCCTTGCCTTTGTCTTTATCTTCGGTCACTTCCGGCTCTGTATCCACAACGGGTTCCGTGGAAGCCGTTTCTTCGGTGGCCACATCACCCGCGGGTTCGCTGGGCTTTTCAGCCTTTGGAGCGGTACCGACCGTCACATTTCCATAGGTCTGGAAATACTTTTTGGCGACCTCGCCACGCGTTTTGGCGGCATTTTCCGCATCGGCGGGCACTTCAAAATCTTTGCACCATACCGAGGCCGCATCATAAGCGCCATCTTCGGTGTTTTCGGCATTCTTCATTGCGTTCAGAATCGCCGATTTGGTTGCCAGTTCAGAGCCCAAAAATGCGAGCTGTCCTTCGATCGAATCGAGTTCATACCCATTGGTCGAGCAGTAGTTGATCAAATCGGTTTTTCGGGAGTTGTGCCACTGGCAAAGGCCATAGCTCGTGCCGCCATCACCGACGCAGGACGTATTGAAATTCGATTCGCTCTGGATATTGGCGAGTACACCGCATGCGCCCGCATTTGACATCCCCAGATTCAAAACGAGGTACGAGAAGATCTGATTCTTATTGGCAAAGACCTCATTGGGTTTTGTGGTATCGACCGTCCCCTTTCTGTTATCGCACAGATCATCGATTTCGACGGAGTAGATGGAGCGGGCGAGTACATAGGCTTTTCCCAGATCACCAGCCTCGTTGACGAAGTAATTGATGAGATCCTGATTGGTCGTGATCTCTGGATGCGCGATGAGCAGTTCCTCCAGCGGGCTCATCGTAGGCAGGTTGAGCAAAGCGGGCCCAGCATCTGCATCACTCTGCGAATCGTCCTGAACAGGCTGTTCCTGCGCAGGCACGTTGGTATCCTGGGAATCCTGCGCGGGTTCGTCCTGAACGGACTGTGCAGGGTCTTCCTGGACGGGCTGCGCAGGTTCGGGCGTATTGGTGCTGTCGGAATCCTGTGCCGGCTCTTCCTGAACGGGCTGCTCAGGTTTTGCCTGCATGGCCTTTTTCCATGCATCAGCGATTCTCTTGAGAATTCTCTTCAAAAACTCCGACACGCCAGATCTCACCGGCGGAAGCAAGGGAATCGGTGGGATTCTGGGAACCGGCACTCTTACGCGGGATGAAGCGCCCTGCGTCATCTGGGCATTGCGCATTGCCGGATTTGAAGCATTCGTCACGCTGCCGGCTGAGTTTTTGGATCTCAGCAAATACTGAGCTGCTCTTTTCTGCAGCTGCTTGGATATGTTCGCCATAGTATTCCTCCATTTGCGGTTCGTCGTTTTACATAGCGTTCACTCACAACAAAATGAAGAATATTACAGCAAATTTCACATCATTATCAACATCTGAATGTCGATTTTTGAGGCAAGTAAGCCATAGTTTAGCTCCATGCCATTTTGGACGGCTTGCGCCGTAAGCTCATAATTATTGCGGCTACGCGCCGCAGGCGGCAAGGGGCGTTGTTCCGCGAACGCCCCTTGCGACCCCGCGCGGCTGGGGGCTCTGCCCCCCGTCCCCCGGCTAAATTTCTATTTAATCCTATTGCGTCGCTGAAACGCCGTCCATGGCGTTACATCGACGCGCCCGCCGACATCGTGTCGTCGGGTAAGTCGTTAGCTCATCATGACGGCCTACGGCCGTATGTTTGACCATGGCTGATACATATACAATGATTTAAGTCTACAGTGATTTAAGTCATGCTTAGGGCTGAATGGTTACGCAAGCCATAGTTCAAAAAAAGGCGGCAGAAACCTGCCGCCCTCGTCGTATTGATTAAATTGTCTTTACATCGCCGAATCGATCACCTGGTCCAGCAAATCGCCAACCTGCATCACACCAATCTGCTCACGCGTATAGCCTTCGGTGCATTTGCAGTCTCTTTTTATGCACTGAACCACCGGGCACTGTTCCGAAACCCGTGCATGCGCATCGACCTCGAATCCGACATAATGATATGACGCAGCATCATAATCAGCCCAATAGCCACCTTCGCAAACCGCAACGTAATCCGCCGTAAAGACCTTCAGATGCTCGCGGTAGCACTGGCGCTCTGTACATGCCAGGGTCGATACACCAACCAGAATCAAAACAGCCAGGCTCAACAAAATCGTTTGTATATTTTTCATCGTCGTATTCCTTATGTGTATAAATCCTAGTAATTGTAAATCAGACTGAATGCAGGTGAAATGCTCTGTCTGCGGTCAAACATGCCTTCATAGTTGACGGCAAATCCGACTGCGATATCCGGCGTCACCGCGAAATTCACGCCCAAAGATGCCTTGAATGCGTAGTTGTATGCAGCTTCATCGCCATCGGTCGTTCTGCCGATATATCCCAAAAAGCCCGCGCCAATTGTTCCGAATACCCACGAGTTAAACGGAATATAACCAGCCACCATCGCGCCGATGCCCATAAAGTAGGTATCCCAGTCGCCCTTCTTTACGCTGTAATATCTAAAACATGTATCGTTCATGTTAAATGTATTCGAGGGGCAGTGATAATGCACATCATCTTCGACCACCGTGCCGCCTCTCAGCATCAGCTCGAGAAATACACCGACATACTCAAACTTGTAGCCGAGATCGATCGAAGCCTCAAGGCCTGCCGTCGCCACATTGATCTTGCGATCACCGCTCGTATAGAGCTGATCTTTAAAAGCGTAATTCGGACCGATGTTCAGGGCAATCATGCCGCCCGATCCGAGCAGATTGTCTTTGGTTCTGGGAGGTTCAGATACAACCGGGGGTATCGATGCATTTGCCGAATTGTCGGCAGACACAACGTATACATCATAATCTGAACCGCCAGCGCTCGCCGGAGCCGGAGCTGCAGCATTCACAACCACTGCATCGCTCTGAACAGTCACCACTGCGTCGCTCTGAACAGTCACCACAGCGCTGCTTGCATCTGCATCTGCCGCAACGGCTGCCGCCGCTGCTGCTGCCGACGCCTCTTCGGCGGAATCCTGTGCTGCCGCCATAGCCGGTACACCCAATAAACCTGCGGCAGACAATGCCAAAATCCATTCCCGATGTATGTTCGCTCTCATCTTCATCTCCTATTACTCCGAAACTGTCTTATTCCATCACAAATGTTCAAATCCATTGCGTTCTGGCCGCATTATGAACACAAACACGTCATTATTCAAATCATATACCACATTGTTTATTTTTTTTTTGCTATCCGTCGACTGCGTTGATCAGAGCCTGAAATCTGGCGCTCGGAGCTTAAGACAGCTACCCACCATAAGCCATAAGCCATAAGCCATAAGCCATAAGCCATAAGCCATAAGCCATAAGCCATAAGCCATAAGCCATAAGCCATAAGCCATAAGCCATAAGCCATAAGCCATTATTATGTGCTTAGATAAACCATGTGCATTGGAGCATGCACTATCCACGCAATGACGGACTGTTAATCCATTCACCACATAAATTGGGACTGTATTGAACCATCGTGGATGCAGCTTTCCAGCACAGAGCCATGCAATAGTGGCTTAGCGCTTAGATCTCAGAGCTTAGCGCTTTGAGCATGGCGATAGCCATAAGCCATAAGCCATAAGCCATAAGCATTCTCTATCCACGCAGGTTCAACGCAGCCCAAAATAAAGCCGCGTATCGACCGAAGGGAGATAGCGGCTTGAGGCGGCGCATGGCGAATGCCAAAGACGCCGCACAAAAAAAAAGCCGCGTATCGACCGAAGGGAGATAGCGGCTTGAGGCGGCGCATGGCGAATGCCAAAGACGCCTAACGTTATTTATTCACCAAATCGTAAGTTTGCTGGGCGATGGCGAGCTCTTCGTTTGTCGGGATAATCCAGACGTCGACTTTGGATTTGTCGGTCGAGATTTTGCGCTCTTTGCCGTGGCAGTCGTTGGCTTCGGCATCGATATCGACACCGATGAGGCCCAGTTTTTTGCACACTTCGGCGCGGACGAATGGCGAATTCTCGCCGATTCCTGCGGTGAAGATGATGGCATCGACGCGGCCGAGCACCATTGCGTATGAGCCGATGTATTTGACGATGCGGTAGTTGAAGACGTTCATGGCGCGGATGGCTTCGGGTTTGCCTTCGGCGACGCCGTCTTCGAGCACGCGGCAATCGTTGGAAATGCCCGACAGACCGAGCAGACCGGATTTTTTGTTGATGAGGTTGTCGAGTTCGTCGGCGTTCATGCCCTTGGTGCGGCCGAGGTACGTGAGTACGGCGGGATCGATGTCGCCGCAGCGTGTGCCCATGCAGAGACCTTCGAGCGGCGTGAGGCCCATTGAGGTATCGATGGATTTGCCGCCCTGAATCGCCGTGATCGACGAACCGCTGCCCAGGTGACACGAGATGATGTTGAGATCTTTGATGTCTTTATTGAGCAGTTTGGCGAGGCGGTTAGCGACGAACTGATGTGAAGTGCCGTGGGCGCCATAGCGGCGGATGTGTTCGTCGGTGTAGAGGCTGTAGGGAATTGCATAGAGATAGGCGTATTCGGGAATGGTCTGATGGAATGAGGTGTCGAATACGGTGACGTTGGGAACGCCGGGAAGCAGTTTCTGTGCGACTTTGAGGCCGATGACGTGTGCGGGAACGTGGAGGGGATCGAGCGGATAAACGCGTTCGATTTCGTCAATGATGCTCTGATCGACCAGGCAGGTTTTGGTAAGTTTTTCGCCGCCATGGACGACGCGATGGCCAACCGCCTTGATTTCATCGAGGGATTTGATCGTGCCGTCGAGCAGCAGATCAAAAACTCGCTTGAGACCGGCTTCGTGCGTTGGGAAGACTTCGTCGGTGATTTCGACTTTTTTGCCGTCGGCGGTTTTGTGCTTGAGGATGCCGACTTCTTCGCCGATGCGCTCGACATTGCCTTTGGCGAGTACGTCGCCGGCCGGCATTTCGAGCAATTGATATTTCACAGTGGATGATCCGCAGTTGATAACGAGTAGTTTCATGTGTTTCCTTTATGAGAGAGACGTTCCATTATACAAAGAGACGTTCCATGGAACGTCTTTACAAAAAATCAATGATACTTGGTCATCTGGGGCGCTGCCCCAGCCCCCGCCAAGGGCCTAAGGCACCTGGAACCCGTAATATTGTTTAGATTCTGCCATAAATGTTCAAGCAGCCATGGCCTCAAAAAGATGAAATGGGGCCCCTGCCCCATTTCGCTATCACCAGACTGGCAGGCAAAATCGGATGGTTAATTATGGCTAATTCTGTGCCTGGATGGCGGTGACGATAACGGTATTGACGATATCGGCGACGGTCGCACCGCGGCTGAGATCGTTGACCGGTTTTTTGAGTCCCTGAAGCAGCGGGCCGATGGCAATGGCACCGGATGCGCGCTGAACGGCTTTGTAACCGATGTTTCCGGCGTTGAGATTGGGGAATACGAAAACATTGGCCTTACCGGCGACCGGGCTGTCGGGGAGCTTGGTTTTGGCGACTTCGGGCGAAACGGCAGCATCGTACTGAATCGGGCCTTCGATGAGGAGATCCGGTGCAGCTTCTTTGGCTTTTGCAGTTGCTTCGCGAACGGCATCGACATCGGGGCCGCTTCCGGAGGTTCCGGTTGAATACGACAGCATCGCGATTTTTGGGTCAATGCCAAAGGCTTTTGCAGTTGCAGCCGAAGCCACTGCAACATCTGCGAGCTGATCGGTTGTGGGATTGGGGATAACGGCGCAGTCGCCATAGACATAGACGCGATCGGCCAGAGCCATCAGGAAAACGCCCGAAACCGTCTTGATGCCGGGTTTTGTTTTGACGAACTGGAGCGCCGGACGAATGGTTTCGGCAGTCGAAGTCGTTGCACCCGAAACCATACCATCAGCCACACCTTTATAAACCATCATCGTGCCGAAGAACGTCTTGTCTTTCATCAGTTCGAGGGCTTTATCCTCGGTCATGCCCTTGACTTTGCGCAGTTCGAACAGCGTATTGGCATAATCGGCGAGATTGGCGTCTGTCTTTGGATTAACGATTTTGATGGAGGCATCGAGGGAAACGCCGATTTCGGCAGCTTTGGCGCGGATTTCGGCTTCGTCGCCCAGCAGTACGAGATCGACGACATCCTGAGCGCGCAGTTCGGCTGCAGCCTTGATGATGCGATCGACATTGCCTTCGGGCAGCACGATGGTGCGTTTGTTGGCGCGAGCCATATCATAGAGGCTGCGCATAAAGCAAACAGGCGTCGTTGCGACGGATGATGCTTTGATATCGTCGGCTTTGAGACGGTCGGCTTTGTTGGGGTTGATCACTTTGAGACCGAATTTTTCTTCGACGGCTTTGACCGAATCATCGGCAGCGCCAGATGCAATCACATTCAGCTTAAAGCCTTTGTCAGCAAAGAGTTTGAGCGTATCTGCCGTGGCTTCGACGAATGCATCCACCGTGGGATTGCGATCGCCGCAAACTGCGGGAATCAACTCGGATTTTGCGGCATGCGCAAGGGCCAGATTGAGATCGTAGGCATTGCGGAGTGCGCCGCCATTCACGATTGGCTTGATAATGACGATATCTTTGTCTTTTCCGGCTTCGAGAACGCGATCGGCCAGCAGTGAGACCAGATCGTTTTGTTTGCCGGCGGCGATCATTTTGACCGCATCGCGGTTGGATACAGAATTACCGCATCTATCTTCATCCTTGTCGGCGATCGGGGCAATCACCGCAACGCGTTTGCCTTCGGCTTCAAGCGCTTTGGCCATTGCGTTGGCGAGTTTGTCTGCACACGATTCACAAACAAGGGCAAGAATGGATTTAACCATGACTGTTATCACTCCTTAAAAAATGCGCTGTACGGCGACCGGATTGAACCAAATGCATACGCCGCATATGCGGCGCAAAAAACCGCCGCTTATCTACACCTTTTAGCGAGATAATTCGACGTGTTTTTTGATTATTCAATCGCATCTATCTATGCTATTTTATCGTGGGTATTTGTGCTCTTTGGCCAAGTAAGGAGAAAACCGATATGAAAGACAATACAAAACTTGCGATGGTGCTTTGCATACTGGGATGCATGGGGCTGATGGGCTGCAGCGATGATTCATCATCGGGCGGCGCATCCGGCAGCACCCCGGCACCTGCATGCAATTGTCCCAACGGTCAATGCGATGCGTATGGCAACTGTACGACGCAACCCATCGACGAATGCAATAACCAATGCACCTCGACCCAAAAATGTGTAGCTGGCGAGTGCAAACCCTTAACCCCGGGCCCGGATTCGAACTGCAACAATGAATGCAATACCGATCAGAAATGCGTGAATAACCGATGCATCAATCTGTCGGAAATCTGCGAACCGGAGTGCCTCGGCGACAGCAAGTGCAAGAATAATGAATGCGTTTTCGATTGCGAGGTGCATTGCGGCAACAATTGCTGCGAAGCAGATCAGGTCTGTGATTTGATTACAAACAAATGTGCATCTGCATGTTCAGACGGTTCTCCGCAATGCAACAATGATTGCTGCAGCAGCAGCGAAGAGTGCATCACACCATTCGTCGGATGCACCAGCAAATGCAGTGAATCACAGCACCGCTGCACCGACAGCACAGGCACATTAAGCTACTGCTGCGGCAACAACGAACTGTGCGCGCTCGAAAACCTCGGCTGCGTTCTCGATTGCGACTACGAAATCTGCGGTAACGTCTGCTGCGGTGAAACCGAAACCTGTTACGAAGGCGCATGTGTTCCCAAATGCTCCGAATCTCAGACGCGATGCGGTGCAGACAATAAACTGTGCTGCGACAACAGCTCGGAAATCTGCGCATTTAACAAATGTCTGCCCCGCGGAAAGTCATGCACGCTTGAGGATGCCAACTCATGCGCACTCGACGAATTCTGCGATCCCGCAAGCCTGACCTGCGTGAAAGCCTCGGAATCGCCCAACGTCTGTGAATACGTGCCCCCCATCGGTGAATTCAAGCCCAAAGCCAAGTGGCGATACACCGAGGGAAAAGTCGAGAATACACCTGCTGTCGCAGATTTAAACGGCGACGGCACCCCCGAGGTATTCTTTGTAAACATGAGCAACCAGCTCCTCGCGCTCGATGGCGCGACCGGCAGCATCCTCGCCAAATCCACCGACCGCAGCTGGAACCGTTATGACGGCATGGCCGCTGCCGATATCGATAAAGACGGCAAAATCGAAGTCATCGCAACCACAGCAGAATCCAAAGAAAACGCCTCCGGTCTGGCCATCCTCAATCTCGTCAAAAACGGCGATGGCTGGAAATGGCAGGAAAAAGCATTTCTATCGATTGCCGATAACCGACTGGTGAAAAACAGCAATTACTGGGCCGATATCCATCCGGCCATCGCCGATATTGATCAGGACGGTGTTGCAGAAATCGTCACCACCCGCGGCATCATCAAGGGCAACGACCTCAAAAAATGGCAATGTGAGCTCACATTCCCAAGCTACCATGCATGGTATCAGTTCGGTTTTGTCATCGCCGATCTCGATCAGGACGGCCAGAGCGAAATCATCGGCCACCGCATGTACGACAACAAATGCAAACTGATTATGGAAGATCCAGAAGACACATTCGATTGGTCGACGGCAGCGAATACAACGGTAGGCAAAGGATGGGGATTCTCCGCAGTCGCCGATCTCGTCGATGATAAAGGCGAACCCGGCGAACTCAAACCTGAAATCGTCCGCGTCAAGTCACTGTCTGCCAGCAATGGCTCGGTGAGCGTCTGGAAAGTCTATAAAAACGGCAACACCTGGACGCAGAAAAAGGTATGGGAAACCCAGCATCCCGGCGGCGGCGGCGGCCATCCCAATATCGCCGATTTCAACGGCGACAATAAGGCCGAAATCGGTATCGCCGGCGGTTCGAAATATGCCGTGTTCAAAGGCGACACCGGTGGCGTGCTGTGGAGCGTCGAGACAAACGATTCGTCGAGCTACCGCACCGGTTCCTCCGTTTTCGATTTCGAAGGCGACGGCAAAGCCGAAGTCGTTTACCGCGACCAGTGCTGGGTAAGAATTTATAACGGCGCCGACGGCAGAGAACTGTGGAAAGAAAAAGCCACCTCCGGCACCGTGCTCGATTACCCGCTCATCGTCGATATCGACGGCGACGGAAAAACCGAAATCATCACGACGAGCTCGAACTACGGCAATGCCACACAACCTGTCGGCACAAGCAACGGCTGCGGATTCAGCGAAAACACCCCGTTCGGCCTGGTCGCCTACGAAGACAGCTGGGGCAACTGGGTGCGCACACGCCAAATCTGGAACCAGCACACCTATCACGTCACCAACATCAACGACGACGGCTCTGTACCCAAAGAAGAAACCGCCAACTGGCTCACCTATAACAACTACCGCCAGAACGTCCAGCCCGAAGGCGTCTTTAACGCACCAAACTTCGTCGCCGGCGATCTCGAATCCAAGCTCATCGACTGCCAGACCATCCAGCTCACCGCGCACGTATCGAACGAAGGTTCCTACGGAGTACGCGCAGGACTCCCCGTCCAGTTCTTCGTCAAAGATGTCAACGGACAAGCTGGCGTCGATGCCTATATCGGCACCGCAACCGTCGAATCGGCACTTTCCCCAAGCTACTCAAGCAAAGCCACCCTCGAATGGAATTTCAAGGCGACTGTAAACGGCGAAGAAGTCACGGTCAAAGCGCCCATAAAAATCTATTTCCACGTCGACAAACCAAGTGATGAAGCGCCCAACGGCGTCTATCCCGAGTGCCACGAAGACGACAATGTCTCAACAGCACAGGAAGTCAAAGGCTGCGACGTCGCATAACATGAATCACACATGCCGCGTGCATGCAGGGGGGAAGTTTCCCCCCGACGGCGCTATCGCAAGCGATACGCGCCGCCCCCCTCTGCGGGGCTTTGCCCCGCAACGCCCCGGCATTCGCATTCCCATAATATGAAAGAAATTTATCTGTGCCGTCATGGACGCACCCAATGGAACGATGAACGCAGAATTCAGGGTCGCACCGATATCCCACTCAACGATGTCGGCATTGCCCAGGCCCAGGCATTGAGCGGTTTTTTGGCTACATGCAGACCCAAAGCCCAAATCATCGTCTGCAGCCCAATGATGCGCGCCCGGCAAACTGCAGAACCCATCGCCAAAACCCTGGGCCTCGACATCATTATCGATGAAGATATCACCGAGGTCGATACCGGAGAATATACCGGCCAGAACATGGTCGAACTCAATAAAGATCCCACCTGGCTTGCGCATATTGCCGATCCGTTTGTCACCGGCTACGGGCCTTATGGTGAATCATCCGAAAGCGTCCGCGACCGCGTCTTGCGCGCCATCCATAAATACAACGACGCCATATTTGTAACCCATGCCAGCCCTATTCGCCACGCGATACTCGCCCTGCTCGATATTCCCACCAAACACATGTACCATCTGGCAATTCACAATGCGTCGGCGAGTTGTATAGAAATCCATTCTGATTTCACAAAATTAGTTTTTATGAATCATACAGTTGGTTAAAGCTCTGTTGTACAAGCGTGGATACAGACTGCTTATGGTTTATGGCTTATAGCTTATGGGTTTGCGCGTTGCGCCGCGCGGCGTATTGCAGATAGCCGCGCAAAATTAAAAGCCGCGGCGTATCGCAGATAGCCGCGGCACGCGAGCTGTAGAGACATGTCACGACATGTCTCTAAGCGAGCCACAACAATAAAAAACCGAACAAAGCACTCAAATATCAAGTTGAACCGCAAAAAAAAAATGGTTATAGTTTAGAGTTTGTTTGGCGACGGTATCGCCGTCAGCCACTTCGATTTGCCGAGTGTTATACAGATTCATACCGGCATCCCAAATACACACCATACACCATTGTTATAGAATTTGCGGAATCACAGATTCCCCACGCCATCTGGATGTAATATGAAACCACATGCATTCTTTAAACTGGGGCTGCTCGTTGCCTGTCTGACGCTTGGCTGTTCAGACGATAGTCTTCATAAGATTGCGCCTATCGATAATGGTAACAACAACAACAATAACAACAACAATAATCTCGACGAGTTTGGGTGCAAACCGGGCGAGAAGTTTATTCTGGACGCATGTTACGATCAATCTGCCTGCCAGCCCGCCTGCACTGACGATTTGGTGTGTAAAAATGGCAGATGTTACATGTGTTCCAGCACCAAATGCTATTTCGTCAACCAGGACCCGGGCAACAACAATAACAAATCGTGCGAAGACCGCAGCAACTGCGATGGCGAAGAGGAATGTATCGAAGGACACTGCGTCGTCAATGCCGACGATGACTGCAATCCCAAGTGCGGCGACGACGAAATCTGCATCAACCATAAGTGCAAAAGTCAGACGCTTCTGTGGACGCTTTGCCGAAACGACGGCGACTGCGGCGTCGGCAAGTGCCTGTTCTATATCCGGCCATCCCGGGAAATGACGTATCAGGGCGTCACCTACGGCACCGAAACCAATACGAATATTCCCGTCAGTCTGCTGGATCCCCGCATCAATGTAGGCTATTACAATCACACACACACCCTCAATGCCGACGCCAATGAGGAAATCGGCATCTGCTCAACCGACTGCACCCGGGATGCAGAAGCCTGCGGCCCCAACAGAACGTGTCAAATCGTAATTAAAGGCGACTCACCCTACCACATTCTCAAATCCGCAACAGACGATCCCGACACTCCCGATAATCCGGACAATCCCGATACACCGGATACTCCCGATAATCCGGACAATCCCGATACACCGGACACTCCCGATAATCCGGACACGCCCGATAATCCGGACACGCCCGATAATCCGGACACGCCCGATAATCCGGACACGCCCGATAATCCGGTCAATCCGGATGATCCCGTCGATCCACCAGATCCTGCTGCCGTAACGCTTCCGTTTGAACTGTCTGCCGAAGCAATGGATAGAAGCGGCTATTCAGCCATCTGCCGCCCGCTGATGACAAATGCCATCGTCGAAGATACGCCATTTGGTGCCCAGTTCTGCGGAAACAATGCATCCAAATGCGAGGCTTCGGGCAACGTTTTCTACAAAGGCGAATGTCTGGAGCGCTGCGATTCTGCGGGTTACGAGTGTCCCTATACATTCTCGTGCACTGCGGTCGATAATAATGGCGAGGCGGTAAAAGTCTGTATGCCCAATGCGGGAACATGCAGTGCCTGTTATGACAACGACGGAGACGGCATGGGATATGGTCACTGCCCCAAGCCAGGCGTGGACTGTAACGACAACGATCCCAATATTTACTACAATAAACAGCTCACATGCGATGATATCGTTGGTGCCGATGGTGCCACGATCTACGAAGATCACAACTGCAACGGCATCATCGATTTCTTCGAGCTGATTGGCACTGTAGACAACTGTTCGCGCTGCGGAAAAGGCTGCATTGTCCCCGAGAACAACAAGGGACTGGATGTGAGCTGTATCGTCGCAGACGAGATTGACCCCCTCACGCCAGACTGGCGCAGGACGGCGACCTCCGAAACAGTTTTGCCGGAATTTGCGTGCAAAGAACAATGTCAATTTGGTTACGGCAATTGCGACGGGAAAGCGGCATGCCAGACGAGACTGCTTACCCCCGCTGCGACAACTGCCGCCGAAATCAATGATGAGTACAAAAACAGTATCCGTGCCTCCTGGGTGATTGCTTCCACAAAATCTGCCTCGCTCTATGTAAACGACAACGACGGCGATGGTTTCCCGACGCAGGCGCTTGAAGGCAGCCGAGGTGCCGGTGAAATTGTTTTGGACAAAGACAATACACTGATTTGCTGCGGCAGCCAAACCATCAGCGGCCCGAACACATGCTATACGGCCGATAAAACCTGGACCACCACCACCCGATCGGCTGACGACAACTACGTCAAGGTTGCAGACGACAAAGTAAGCGATCCCGGCAGTTACGATATCGACGACACGGACAACGCAATAAACCCGAACGCCGTTGAGAAATGTGACGGCATTGATAACGACGGATCGACGATTATCACCAAGCAGACCGAAAGCTGCAAGGAATTCTGCTCGAAGTGCGAGAATGCGCCCATTTGCTATTGCGAAAACCGCGCAATGAATAATGGCGTCTGCACCAAAGTGGATACAGTTTCCAGCTGCAATCCCATCTATCTTGATGGGCAATACAGGGTAAATCCTTATTGTGATTCAAGTGTGGATGGCAGTTACGAGACAACGCCATACGTCGATACCTACAATCACGACAGTGAGCATCTCTTTGGTGACCAATGCGACATCCGCAACGATGTACACGAGGTATGCAATCATAATGGCCAAACGGTTTGCGACGGCCCGAACCATGCGCTGACATGCAAATCAACGACTCCCAACGCAGAGAGTGACGGCCTGATTTCGAATACTTTTGCGATCAACCAGCTCGACGACAATTGTGACGGCGAACTGGATGAACAGGCCGTTGTACCATGCCTCATCAAAGCCAAAGCAGATAACACAAAGATGGAAGAGGGCGTTTCGAACAAGGGCTGTCCGAATAGCAACCCGATGTGCAGCTTTGTCGCTTATATAAGCAATACAGACTATAACGATAGTTTTGACAAAGGGAATGAAGATGCGAACATCCTCAACCCGGATGGTTCCCTCAATCTTTGTCGTATCGGCGTGATTCACAGAAATTATGACGACAAAAACAAGGATGGAGATTTCTATCAACCAATCTGCCGGTCGCTCTATAAAGCCAGAGCGTATGATTTCTATGGAGATGGCATCGATTCCAACTGTGACGGTGTAGACTACGATTTGGATCACGCCGTGTTTGTGGAAGTGTCGGAACAAGGCACATCTCTTGGCAACGATAACAGTCCAACCCATTGCAAGTACAAGAAAGATGAACAAGTAGTCTATCCATGCAAAACCCTCAACCATACCATAAAGCAAGCAGCGCATTTTGGTGGAAGTGACAGTGATATCAATGCATATTCAGACATTTTCGTGACAGCCGCAAAAAAGCTTGTATTAACTGAACCCATCAAGATTCCGACTACGAATAAGGCCCAAACCTCACTTGCTAATTTTACAGTCTTGCCCGAAACGAAAAAAGACGATGAGGGCGAGGTAATGCACAACGGGCATATCACATCGCGGTGGCGCCTGCATCAGCGGCTTGTTGAAGTATATAAAAGCTCACCGGATGCAGTGAATCAATATCTCTATGCATTTGATTTAGAAGACGAGGATACGATATCCGATGATAACGGCACACACACCGTGTATACCTATACGCGTGCGGGTTTAACAGAAAAGAATCAGCCGAATGAATATATCAGAATCTATGGCAGTTTTTCGCGAGACTATTCAAGGGGAGATATATGGCTGGCCACGTCTACGAAAACAAACCTTGACTATACAATAACCGATATTAACAGCACTTACTACAACATGATTCAGCCGGAATCAAACACAAACAACAGACTTTCCCTGCTGCTTCAGAACCTCAAACTCGACATGCTCTCCGCTCAAAGCATTACCAAAAGTGCCTACCGTTCCGGCGTGACATTTGTCGGTATCAATGCCATGAACGGCCTGGACTATCTCACCATGAAGAATGTGGCGCTGAACGTGACTGCACCAAAGGGCTATTCCTACGCCCCCAACACAAATTCAACCAAAGGTAACGATATGACCACACAGGGTGCCAGTGGCGTCCTGATTGATGATAACAGCAAAGATTTAAGCGGTTATTATTCAGCTCACGATAACAATTCATGCAACAATGTATTTGGCTGTAATGTTCAAGGCCAGGCCGGACGCGGTGGATGCGGAGGTCTGGTGCAATGTGACAGTTATAAATACAAATATCAAAATGGTAAACAAGGTCAAACCAGGACATATTCAGCATTAGGCGGCGCGGGTGCCTCGGGAGACTGCCAAACCAGCGGTGCTTATAATTGTAATGACGGTGCAGACTGGGATGATTTTATGATGGGTTATGGAGGATACGGCGGTTCTGCAGGAACGCAAGGCAAAACGTCAAACATCAAGCTGAGTTTTACGACAGCGACAAACGGTGCCTTTGGCAATAAATATATATATTTGAACAGCAATCCGGATTTGGGGAATGGTGGCCACGGCTATAACGGCGGCGGCGGCGGCGGTGGTTTTGTGTACCGATGCTACAGCGCATCCTCCATTGTTATTAGCAACAATTTCGTATCTGCCGGTGCCGGCGGAAACGGCGGCTGCGGTGGTGCCGGCGGTATGGCCGGCGGTACCGGAGGTTCGGCCATCGGAGTCGCTATCAGCAACAATAATAAGTCGCATACCGCCAAAGTCGACCTTGTGGACTCGCTTGTTACCGCTACCAATGGAGATGGCGGCCTGCCTACCGCTGGAGGCAGCGGCGGTAAGGGCGGTAAAAGTGGTGCTGGTGCATACTTTACCCATACCTATCAGTGCCAGCGTACCACCGGCGGCGGCGGCGGCGGCGGCGGCGGTGCTGGCGGTACTGGTGCCGGCGGACACGCCGGAGCCGCTTACCCATACGCGGTTACATGCACCGATTCACCAACCAGCATCACAAGAACGGATCTCAGCTCCCTCGCCAATTGCGGTTTTGAGTTTCCGCGTGATTTTATCATCAATAAAGCCGCTTCTTACGGAAACCAGAATCTGACGGGGAAGAATGGCATCGCGCAGGCAAACGGCGCTGCAGGTGCCACCGGACAAGGTGGTAAAAAGGACAGTAGAAAGGGCGCGACAAGGGATGGCGGTGCCGGCGGCGCAGCTGCCAAAATAAGCACAAACAACCCACAAGATGCAGATATCGATTACAGCTGCAGAATGGACGGCACAAAGAACGGTGCGTCTGTCATCCTCCATACGTTCTAGTATTGAAGGCTCTGCTTTCTCTTGCCCAGCCTTCGAATCTCCCGCCCCTTTGGGGCGGGGGACGCTGGATCGCAATCCATCAGCTATCCGCTGTCAGCCATGAATGCATTTTGCTTCGCTGGATTCAAATTCAATCCTGAACAACGGTTTGAGCCGAATACAACAGCTTCTGTCTTTTGCAACAACCATCAGTTGATTCTCATCCGCATTTACAGAAGATACATTGCACAGCGTTAAATCAAGATTATCATAATAGCGCCGATGTAAATCGGCGTGAGCTGCCTGATTGTATAAATGCAGCGTCACCCGTTCTTCGTATACAAAGAAAGCAGCGCTCAAATGCAGATCGTTATCCAAATCCATTTGGAAATCCCAGATACCTTCTGCCAAATCGAAATAAGGCGAAGGCCGGGAACCGAAGAATAATATGAGCGATTCGAGTGAGATATCCATATTTGTGATCAATCTATGTTACAGGTAAAAAAAAGCCAGGCCCAAGGGCCTGGCTGGTATTTGAAAAAGACTAAATATTAATCATCTGCCTTATAGAAATCGGTTCGATGAATCTTAGGAAGTTTAGCCTTATTTCTTGCAGTCTCATAACTCTGACCGCGGTAAACCACTTTGTCACCTTTGTCACCGGCTTCGACAACAACAAATGTTTCAACAGCAGCTGTTACCAGTTCTCCCCGATCATTTTTATATTTTTCGCCAGGTTTATAGGTTCTAAGTGTATATTTACCATATTTATGAACAGGTTTTGCTGTTCTTTCGGCCTTAAACGCAGCTTTTTCCTTGTCTTTCTCAGTTTTCTCTTCGTGCTTATCTAATGCACTCCAGAGTGTATCTGTAACACCGCTCCATGCCTCTCTACGCTTATCAGCCTTTTCATCAGCCGAAAGTGAGCGATCGGTTTGTTTGCCGACATAGTCCTGGACATGTGAATCAAAGTATCTGTGTTTATACTCTTCGTAATCCATGGGATTTCCGCCATTATTACGTTTTTCAATGCAGTACTCACGATACTGATCATATTCCAATGTACCACGCAGCCCTCTGCCACCTGTGGCATCCGCATCTTCCTTGTACTTATCAGATGCGACCTCAGACAACGCATTTTCAAAGCCATGCGTAATACGCCATGAATCATCAAAATCGCCTACTTCCGAAGTCTTGTTCTTTTCGAGTTTTGAGTTTAACTCCTTGGTGTATGCAGCAGACTCTTCTCTTAGTTCTGCATTGGTTGGCCCATCACCAATATTAATACCATCAATACCTAATGTGCCATTCTTATCGCCATTCAGAACCTTGGATGCATTTGTCGAGAATTTACCCGCAGACTGCAATCCCATCAGAAGTTTATTATCTCTGTTATGGTTAGGTTTGGCCTCATTATCCTTTAATTCATAGGACATGTGGCGACCCCATGTACCAGCTTTTGTATTCACATCGCTATGGGCAATCTTCTTCCCCATATCGCTGTTGGCAATATCTTTGGCCTTCTTCTCAATCTTTTTGTCGAGACTTTCTTCTTTCTTTGTGATGGCAGTATTGGCCTTACCAATCTTAGAGCTCTCAATTTTTGATTTAAGCGGTTTAAGAATCTTATCGAGAAGTCCGGAAACTTTCTTGCGAAGCTTCATAATCACGCCCTGGATCTTTTCGGCGACATTGATACCGCAAAGTCTGAGCAACATATCGATGAGCAATGGAATTGCCTGACAGAGGGCCGCTTCGGTCGCCGCAGCAACAGAAGACGAATCACCCTGAGCCGCACTTCCGAGCAAGTTGATGAGTGAACTCGCAAGCGCACCGATGGCAGACAGATTATTGCGAACAAACTGAATCAGATCCCACACAGCCTTGAGTGCCATGATGATGCCACTGACAGGCGTCGCGAGCATTGCAAGCTTCTCGATGCCTTTCTTGACCGCTTCCATTGCGACCGCCTTTAAGGCCTCGAGCAGGATTTCCTTAACGATATCGCCGGCATGGTCTTTCATCTGGCTGACGAAATAACCAATACCGCTCTCCTTAATTCCCTTTATCGTATTCTGAATGAAGCCATCCTTCTCTTCTTCTGGAGGCTGCTTGGTTTCATCGACTTTATTCTTGGTTTCCTGATCTTTTTTCACATCTTTGGCTGCATCATTGAACGAACCAGCGACGGTTTTGCCAATGCCCCAGAGTTTGTCGAGACCAAGCATCTTCATAATGCTATCGATATCGACACCAATCAGCTGCAAACCAAATTTGAGGAATCCCTGTACCGAGAATTCTTCGGGAAGCTGTACACCGCTGGCACCGAGCCACAGATTGAGCAAATTCTTGCCAACCTGCAGTGCATTCTCGGGCATATTGCCAAAGAATTTTTTGAATCCATCGATAAAGCCTCTAACCAATGCCTTAAAGAACCGTCCGGGATGATGGATGATTTCTTTTGCAGCAGTGAGTGCAGTCGCAAAGATGCTTGGATCGATGCCAGCCAGCTCCATTGCCTTTTTGAGCATGAGCAGGAAGATATTGCCAAGCACAGACAGCACCTTCTTGATGGTGGCGAGCGCCTTGTCGTACTGTTCTTTGAGCCATTTGCCGATTGCGTCCATGGCAGCTTTGAAAGCCGTGACCAATGCTTCGATCTTGGCAACGGCACGATCGACGAGCTGATTGATCTTATCGGTCACCTTATCGATGGCTTTGTTGACCAGGTCGATCAGTTTGTTTGCAAACGCATCGAGGTATTTCTTAAGTTTCTCGGTGCATTTCTTCAGTTTCGCGCCAAGATCCTTATTGATGAGGCTGACGTAATCGGCAAAACGATCGAGCAGACTGCAAATCTTCTGCTTAATCGCATTGATGATCGACGACAGTTTTTCCTTGAGCCATGCAGCAGCCTTCTTGACCTTGTCTTTCACCCAGTTGCCGACTTTCTTGAACACATTGGAGCTGCCCTTGCCTTCTTTCTCGGCATCTTTCTCGGCGCTCTTTTTGTCTTCTTTGGCCTTCTTGTGTTCTTTGTCGAGTTCGGACTGAACCTTGTTGCGCTCGGAATCGATCTTGCCCTGTGCAGATGTAATCTCGGCTTTCTGCTCTTCATTCAGCTTGCCGATATCACTCTGATACTGCGATTTTTCGCTATCGACCTTGCTGTCGAGGTCTGCCTTCTGATCGGCGACGATCTTTGCCTCTTCCTCGCTGGCATCCGCCTTGGCCTGTTCAACGGCCTCGTTGTGTTCGGCGATTTCGGCATCGGCATCGGCCTTGCTCTGTTCCTCGGCAGAATCGATCTGAGCCGAAGCGGCAGCAATTTCACCAGACGTCTTGTCTGCGGCTTCGCAGACATCCATCAGGCCCTTGGCCTCATCGTCGAGACCAGCGATATCTTCGGCCGTTGCGACATTCTCTGTTTCGAGAGCTTCGGATGCTTCGAGTTCGATCTTTGGATCGTGCAGATCTTCGAAGCCGCGTTCGGGCAGCGTGCGATCGATCGACTGAACCGCAGCATCACCGCCGTTTTGAGCATCAAAATACTTGGAATCGCTCTCGTTTCTGCCCTCTTCCAGATAGCTCGTATCGGCTTCGATCACAGGTTCTTCGGGGATTTCATCCTTTCCGGCCTGATTGGTTGCATTCTTTTGAGCTTCGATTGCATCCTTTACGCCCGTCGCATTTTCGAGATCGACCGTGGTATTGACGTCGAACTCATTATCGCGAACGCCTTCGTTCGTATCTTTGGTATTGGACACGGTTGTCTCGAGATCGCCATCGGCCTTGCCATCATTGATTTCAACGCCTTCTTCACCGGGCAGTTTATCGGCCAGTGCTTTTTGGGATTTCTCGACATCGCCACTGGCTTTGTCGCCCAGTCCGCCAAAGTTCTCGACCTGATAACTGAGTCCCGAATTGGAGAATGCTTCGACGGCATGTTTTCCGGTTCCGGCACCTTTGGGAGCGACCGTGGGTGCACCAGCGCCCAGCTGAGCCGGCATTTCAATGCCACCGGCATCTCCGCCGCCAGCACCTGCACCTGCGCCAGCACCAGCACCAGCGCCGGCATCCGAGCCGCCGCTGCCATTGTTGGCGCCTTTCACATTGGATTCCACCTTATCCGCGCCTGTGGTTTCGGCGGCAGCAGCAGCCTTCTCAGCGCTGCTTGTTTCTTCGGCCTGTGCAGATTCTTCGGCGAGTGCAGCTTCACCGCGAACAAGACGCTCGTTCTTGGCTTCTTCGTGACCGGCGACTTCTGCTGCAAGAGCGGCATCATCCACGGGGCCCTCAGCACCAGCGCTCTCAAAACCTTCCTCAGCTGCCACCGGTGCATTGGCTTCTTCAACTGCTGCGACCTCGGCTGCTGCCGAGTCGGCGGTTTCTTCGCCCATTTTATGGGCAGACTCACCTTCGGCTGCGGCTTTGTCGGCTTTCTGTTTGCCTTTCGATTTTGCATAGTCATTAAAAATGACCTTGTCCAGCTCCTGATTGGCCTTGGCCTTGCCGGCATCGATCACGCCGTTGATGCTTTTGGCTGCAATCTCACCCCATACGCCTGGAATGCGCCCGGTCACCTGGCTGTCTACAGACGATTTCATGCGGTCTGCCGCCATTTCGAGACCGACTGCCTTGAGCTGCGATGAGATTCCCTTGGCCGCCTGACCAAGCATCTTGACCTGCATCTCTTCCATCATGCGTTTGCGGGCCTTGTCCCGTGCCGCAATCCGCTGCGCTTTTTTCGCCTGCGACTGAGCCTGCTTGACGTTCAGCTCCTTGTCTTTCGTCGTCACTGCCATAGTAGCCTCCAATGTTGTCGTTATTGTTATATGTTACATTACACACAATACTCCCGATTTTATATTAACATAGCACTCCAGTAAAATCACTCTTTTTAATCAAAATCTTTTGCTCAAAATTCTGTCAAAGCAAACCAACAGTGGGATACACAACCACATCCCTATTCTTACGCAGGCATGTGGCTTTCACCGCAATTACCCGTTGACACCCCATTCCACTCTGTAGCAGATTGCCCGTTCTGTTCAGGACCAGTCACATTGTCGTGTCCCCATTGGGCTGTTCCCTGACGTTCAGCTTCGATTTTGGCGTTTAAATGCAGACGCAATGCTGCATGAATGGAGATCTTATGAGTCTAACCAGAAGGGAGTTTATCACCACAGGCACTCTGGCAGCGCTGTCTGTCCCCTTGATCAGCGGATGCACCAAGAATGCCCACACCACCACAGCCAACGAGATCGCTGCGCCTTCGATCGTTGCAGGCAAACCCAGCTATTTCGAACAAAATTTCGGCATTACGCCTGAAATGATCGACAAAGTGCTGGCCAAAACCATGAGCCGCGGCGGTTCGTTTGGCGACCTGTTCTTCGAACACACCCGCAAAGGCTACATGTCGATGAGAGACGGCATCGTGGCCATCGCATCCTCCGATGTCAATCTCGGCGTCGGCGTGCGATGCGTCAACCACGATCAGGTTGGCTACGCCTATACCGAATCGCTCACCCTCGAGGATATGCTCAGGGCCGCCGAAGCCGCATCATCCATCGCACCTGCAAAAGACGCTGTGCAAATCAAGCCACGCCATGATATCGATTTTAACAGATACTACAGCCAGACGCTCGACATGGGTTCGATAGATGCAGCCAAAGCCATCGAAATCCTTAAAAAGCTCGAATCCCTGGCACGCGCCAAAGACCCCGATATCGTTCAGGTCAATGTATTTCTCGCATGGGAACAGCGCAATATCATGGTCAACACCTCCGACGGGATCAACGCCGAAGACAAGCAGCCAAATTATTCGTTTGGCGTCTACATCGTCATCAACCGAAACGGCGTTACGCAGTCGAATGGTGACAACTACAGCGTGCGCGATGATCTGAGCAGCATCACGCAGGATATCCTGGAGATGGTTGTGAATGATGCCTATGCCCAGACCGAAATCCTGTTCCATGCCATCAAACCCAAAGCCGGCGAATGGCCAGTCGTGATGGAAGCCGGCGATTCGGCGATCCTGCTTCACGAAGCCATCGGACATGGTCTCGAGGCAGACTTCAACCGCAAGGAACTGAGCGTCTTTTCAGACAAAATGAACAAGCAGATTTCTTCACCCGAAGTCACCATCGGTGATTCCGGAATTGTCGAGAAATCGTATGGTTCCTACAATATGGATGATGAAGGCAATCCGTGCCAGGATACCGTGCTCGTCGAAAACGGCGTGCTCAAAAGCTATCTGCACGATCGCATCAGTGCCGCGCACTACGGGGTCGCGCCGACCGGCAGCGGACGACGCCAGATCTACAAATGCCGACCGATACCGCGCATGCGCGTCACCTACATGAAAAATGGCACACACGAAAAAGAAGAACTCTTTGAAGGCATCGAATACGGCATCATGTGCTCCACATTTACAAATGGACAGGTCAATATCGGCCCCGGCGACTATACGTTTTATGTGAAAACCGGCTACCTGATTGAGCATGGCAAACTCACTGCGCCAATTAAAGATGTGAACCTGATCGGAAACGGACCGGACACGCTTTCAAAGATCACGATGGTTGCAAACGACTACAAACAGGCGCATGGCGCAGGCATGTGCGGAAAAGACGGCCAGTTTGTCCCCGTATCATTTGGCATGCCATCCGTTCGCGTTTCGAGCATCACAGTAGGAGGAGAATAGTTATGTCGGACTATAAATCTGTCGCGCAGCACGCCATCGAATGTGCCAAAAAACATGGTGCCCAGAAAGCATCTGCATCAGCTTACCGTGGGCAGGGATATGGCATTTCGTATCGAAACGGAAAGATCGAAAATATCGAGAGTGACGGTGAATCCGCCATCAGTCTGAGACTGTTTGTCGACGGACGTTACGGAGAGTTCAGCACGTCGGATTTGCGCCGCGACAGTCTCGATACATACATTAAAAATGCCATAGAAATGACGCGGATGCTCGAAAGCGATCCGTGCTGGGACCTTCCCGATCCAGCGCTGTACGAGAATCGCGCCGATATCGATCTGGAGCTGTTCGATCCGGAAATCACAAAAGTGACGCCCAGTCATCTCATCGACATGTGCGCAGCCCTCGAAGCCGAATGCAGAAAAGCCGGTGATTTGCCAATTCTGGACGTTTCGACCGGGTATTCAGCAGGAATGGGCGAGACCTATATCATCGATACAAACGGCCTGGAAGGCACACGAAAGAGCAATTCCATAAGCGGCGGTGCAACAATCGCGGTTAAAGACGGCGACAAAAAAGTGCTCGAGCACGACGGCACCTGGGCGCGTTATATATCTGATTTGCGCAAACCGGGCGATGTCGCAGCCAAAGCATTGCAGAAATGCCGCTATCAGATCGGCGCCAAAAAACTAGCTTCAAAAAAGCGCACCATCATTCTGGATCGTGACGAGACATCTTTGCTTCAGGATTTTATCGGACCGCTGCACGGTGTATACTTTGCAGATAAAGATACTTACTTTCTCGACAAGATCGGCCAGACGATCGCCTCAAAGCTGCTGGATTTGCGCGACAATCCCTTTATAAAACGCGGCATGATGTCCCGGCTCTACGACCATGAAGGCATTTCGACCAAAGAAGTCACCGTGTTCGATCACGGCAAACTCAATCACATGTATCTGGACACCTATTACGCCAATAAACTCAAGATGAAGCCGACATCCGACGACATCACCAATCTCGTGCTGACGCCGGGAAAACGCAGTCTGCAACAAATGATTGCCGATGTGAAAGACGGTATCTATGTATTCTCTCTGCTGGGCGGGAATATGGATTCATCCACAGGAGAATTCTCACATGGCATTGCCGGTGTTGCCATAGAAAACGGAAAACTCACACAGAATGTTTCCGAAATGAACATCGCAGGCAACCACCTCGAACTCTGGAAAAATCTCACTGAGGTCGGCAACGATCCATCGACCGAAGACAACATACTGATGCCGGCACTGCGATTCGACAATGTTTCTACAAGCGGAAACTAGTTTCTATATATATATATTGGCGCAGCAGCTTTTGACGGCGTATTGAGCGCAAGCGAAATAGCCGGAAACGCAGGGCGTATTGAGCGCAAGCGAAATAGCCATGTGCCAATATAAGCACTCATCTCAATGATTAGGAGAACTTTTATGCAAAAAAAACTATGGGGGACCCTAGGGGTATGCTTCGCCGCCCTACTATCATCTGGGGCAGCATTTGCAGAGCCCTCATGCCCGGACGGCATGCGGGAATTCGTGAATTCTGAGACACAGGAACGCGTGTGCATTCCGGCAGATGTGCAGCAGACACCAATCGCGCAGCAAGCACCGGCCGAACCACAGCATGACATGCAGCCCCGGGTGATAGCCAGCGAGCCAGCTGCTGCAGACGACAGCAACAAGGGCGAACAGCCGAAAGCGGCCGAGAGCGCGCCAGAAGCTGAAAAAGCTGCGCAAGCCAGCGATGCCGCGGCAGACAAAAAAGATGCAAACGCGTCGAATACCGCTACAGATTCTGTAGATTTGGCTTCTGCGCAAGTGTATGACGGCGTGGTAGGCGAAAAGCGTTCAACGGTTCAAACGGAAAAAGACCGCAGAAGACAGATACACAACAGCCTGCTGAGTTCGGGGGGAACGATTGAATTCGGCCTCGGCTATGGATTTGTCGCCAATGCAAATATTCATATTGCAGCCGGTTATCAGATTCATACAAACGATACGATCGCGTCATTCGGTATATATTTGGACGCCAACATCAAACCCGGCGCAGAACCGGGGTTTGCGGCAGATTTGACAATTGATCCCACGCTGCATCTGTCGAAGGGACAATTCAGATTCTCGTTCGGCATGGGAATCGGCATGTTTGTGACCAAAGAAAAGGGCTGGGTGTACGATTTCTACGACTACGACGGTGATTATTACTACAACGCAAAGCGCTATCATGAATCGACTGTGGAATTCGAGCTCAAGCCGCGACTCAGTTTTGACTGGTTCCTGTCGACACAGGGATACTTTGGCGGTGCCATTGATATGCCGATGGTGATTGCCGATGAGCTCGAACACAATATCGCACCCATGGTAAATTTCGATTTGCACGTTGGATGCAAGTTTTAAGGGGGAGTAAACATGAAAAAGCATCTGATATATGTACTTAGTTCACTTTTGTGGCTCTGCATCTTTTGTACATCCGCATTCGCTCAGAACTGCCCGCCCGGAACCCAGAAAGTCATCAATCCCAAGACAGACGAAGTGCTGTGCTATGTGATGGACGATCAAAATAAAGCGGATAATACCGAATCAAGCTACGAAGAAGATATGAAAATCAGCCGTGAGATATCTTCAAACGGCGGAGAAATCAATATCGGCATCGGGTACGGTATGGTGGGCGCGTTCGATCTGCGCCTTGCAGGCGGATACCACGTGAACATCCCGGGCGCAGACAATGTAAGCTTTGGGATTTATACAGATTTCAGCATCCGGTTCCCCTACCCCAACTCGCTTGATTGGGCAATTGTACCGATGATGCATGTGCACGGTGATATCTTTCGCGCCAGTTTTGGACTCGGTATCGGCATTTTCTCATTCTTTATAGAAGATGAAGATTATTATGAAGATGAAGAATTCTATTCCACAATATTGTTTCAGTTAAAACCCGAAGTGAAACTCGACTGGTTTTTATCTGAACATGTGCTGATTGGAATGAATATAGATCTTCCGCTAATTTTCTACAAAGATAATTACACAGACTGGGAGCACAACCGCACTAAAAAATATACAGCAACCATACCCTGGTTCAGCCTGACGTTCCACGTCGGCTATAAATTCTAATGATTTCGCATGCCGTGCGCGCACCAGCCGATGTTTTTTTCGCTGCGCGCACGATGCGCTCCAGACAGTGAAAACAGCGCCCCCGCGGCGCTGTTTTTTTTTGCGAATAATCTGCCGCAAAGCGTCGTTTAATGATTGGGTGCTTTTATCCATTGATGTGTAATGGATTATCAATGACGCTTTTTGAGACTGGGGTATACAGATGAATCATATCATACGCGCAGCAATCTTTATGTTTCTTGTACTGTTTGGAACAACAGCATTTGCACAGACCGGCAGTGACGACGCGGCTGACGCCAATAAAACCTCACAGGTCAAACCGCAAGCCGTCACATCACCAGACGACTGGAAAGCCGGTCCGTTGCACAGCATCTCACTGTCATTGGGCGCGATGTATCACGGATTTGAGTACGGATACGGCCCCGTGATGGAGCTTTCATACTATAAACAGGTGAGTGATCATGTACGCGATGGCTTCATGTTTCGCTGGTTTCACGACAACAACCACGATTTTCACTATATTGGAGAACGCAAAACCGGTTACAACTGCGTTCAGATAGAAATGCTGACGTTTTCTTACCAGTATCAATTTTTTAGCAGAAAAGGAAACTGGGAATACTGGTTTGGCGGCGGTTTTGGCCTGGGCACAGCAATTGCCACCTATTTCGACAGAACGAACAGTACAGACGCCGAAGGTGCAGACAGCAAGGAAAAGAGCGAAAAAGGCAAAAAAATATATACATCGAAAGACTACTGGCTGAGAGGCAAAGACTGGGATATATTTTATGATGTATCAATGGCAGCAGGTATAGAATACTATTTTGGAAAGCATTTCTCGCTGGGCGCCGTGCTGTCGGGACACTATCATACATTTATATATATAGATTTATCAGCGTCGCTTCAGGCGAAACTGCTGTTTTAGTTGCAGAGGCCCGCGCTATGGCCTGCGGCCATACGCGCCGGGCGCGCCCGCTATCTGCGATACGCGTGCGCATTCATGTCGTGGGCTTCGCCGCTGACCCTGCGGGGCTTATGCGGAAAGATAGTTAATTCTCATCGGGGGCTGGCGCTTCTGCAGCTGCCGGGGCCTGTGCAGGTGCCGATCCGCTGATGGGCTCGATGGTACCGGTAATCATTTTGCCTTCGATTTTGGCAGGCTGAGCGATTTGGGCGCAATCGGAGAACTGCTGCATGATTTCGGCGAGCTTGTCGAGCCAGAGCTCGGCGTGAGACTGCTCACGGCCGCGCAGGCGCATCACGAGACGAACGCGGTCGCCGTGCGCGATAAAGCCCTTGGCTTTTCGCACCATGGTTTCCATATCGTGGTCGTCGGTTTTGGGGCGCAGGCGCAATTCTTTGAGATCGACGCGGGCTGCTTTGGAACTGGCAGCTTTTTTAGCCTGTTCGTAGCGGAATTTGCCGAAATCCATGATACGGCATACGGGCGGCTTTGCGTTTGGCGCAACTTCGACGAGATCCAATCCATGTTCTGCTGCGATATTCCGGGCTTCGTCGGGGCTCATGATGCCCAGCTTGTCGCCATCTGGTCCAATAACAAGAATCTGCGCGATGCGAATCTGATGGTTGATTCGATACTGACTATCATCCCCAGCTGCCGGGGTTACTGTACGCCGCCTCATGTAATTAAAATTTTCCTTTATGCAAAAGAGCAAAACCCAGATCCGATGGATCTGATACCAACAACCTGATCAAGTATAACAAATACGACCGCGCAGCGCAAGAAATCGTGCGAAATAAAGCGCTTATCTTGCGCGGGTGCGCGCCAAGGACCGGGGAGTTGCGGGGCAGAGCCCCGCACGGGGGTAGGCGCGTATTTGCTTGCAAATAGCGCCGTAGGGGGCCTGGCCCCCACCATCAGTTCGTATTGATGATGCGCAGATCGAGACCGATGGGATAGCCGTAGGAGCTCATGTTGTAGTAGCCGTAGTTGTAGAGTCCGAATGGCTTGTCGCCCGTCATATGATGGGTGCCGGGGTCGATCGAGACGTAGCCAACCTGGAAGTTTGAGCCCTCGATGTTGATGAAAGGCTCGGTTGCGGTTTGCGGTTTGGAGCTGACGATGCTCGTCGCCTTGGTCTGTGTGATTTCGGTGCCGTCGAGGAAAACCTTGCCGTCTTTGGGTTTGATGATGGTGACGAAGTTTTCGTCGTAACTTGGCGGCACCATGAATGAATAGTCACTGCGGTATTGTTCGTAGGGAACGGTGAGGATGAACGAAGGATCGCCGATGGTGCGGCCGTTATACGACTGGCTGGGCAGGAACTGACCGACGCTGATGGGTTTGTTGGCATTAATGGTGAAGCACTCGCGCGTGCTGATTTCTTTGAATTCACCGGCATTGAGGGTGAACGAACCGCCGACAGATTCGGGAACGGTCACGGTCGTGCCGTTTTCCTGAGCCATGATGCGCCAGAAATCATTGCCTGTGCCGACCGAATAGGCGCGGGCTGCGATATATGATTTGCCCCAGGCCTGGAGCGGGAAGAGCTGTTCTTCGAGGTGGTCACGGCAGCATCCGGCGACCGCCATGCTGGGCACATAGGATGAACGCGAACCGCCGTAGACGGCGATGTTTTTGTCTGCAGTGATGGTCGTTCCGGTTTGTTCGCTCGCCGTTTTTGAAGGCGCCATCAGCGAGAGCACATCGAAACGATTCAGGGTAAATTCTCTTGAATCGCCGGTCTTCATTTCATCGATGCCAGTGCCGGAGACGATTTCGGAGGTCGTTTTGATGCTGACTTTTGTGACGCCGGGTTCGGTTGCAATGACCGTGAGTGTCGAGCGGTGATCATTTTCATGGCCCGAAGAACCGTTGTCGCTGTGCCAGGTCATGGCGATATACTTTTTGCCAAGCACGTTGGCCGGAAGCAGCAATGATGCATCGTTGGAATGGGCACTTGCGTCGCCCCAGGGACTGAACTGATAGGCGGTGATGGGGTGCGTGGAACGAATGCGGTAAGCATAGGCATTTTTGCTTGTGGCCAGACACATGTTGGTCGCACCGGTATTCATCTGAACGGTCTGAACTGCTTTGGGCGCGAGCGTCACGGTTTTGACAGCAGTCTGTGTCGCGGCTTCGAATCCGGTTTTGTCGTAAACATAAACCGTGGCGGTATCAGTTTCGCTTGGGTTGCTGAATACAAAGGTATGATTGGTGCGGATGAGGTTGTCGAGATATGCGCCCCAGTATTCGCAGCCGATATATGACATGTCGCCGGCTTTGAGATCGCACTCGGATTTGCAGACGGTATCGACTTTGCCGTCACAATCGTTATCGAGCCCATTGAGATTGCCGTAAATATCGCAGGTGAGCGCCGATGGATAGACGCCGCCGGTGCAGGGCCCCCAGAATTGTCCGGTTTCGTTGCAAACCTGTGTACCTTTTTTACATATCGATTTGTCGAAATCAGAATTGAAAACGACGGATTCGCCGCGCCAGCAGGACTGCGTTGCGCCCGGGGTGCATGTGCATGGTTCGGTGGATTCGCAGCCATTGGAATCGTCGCCGTCGCAGTTATAGTGGTTCGCGTCGCATGCACAGCTGCCCGAAACACATGCCTGGCCGCTGGCACACACGGTATTGCAATCGCCGCAGTGCGCCGCATCGGATGTCGTATCGATGCAGGTTCCACCGCAATTGGAGAGAGGTGCACACTGCAATTCACAGCTGGAATCGACGCATTTATGATTTGGCGGGCATTCATTCAGGCAGCGGCCGCAATTCATATCATCTGACGACAAATCCACACATTGCCCATAGCAAATCGTATTGGGCAGTTCACAGGTCGATGGCGTCGATTTTTCCTCGCATTCGCCGTTCACGCAGTGCTCATCGCTGTTGCATATATTCTCGCAGGTTCCGCAGTGCGCGACATCATTTTTGCCAACGCATTCGCCCCAGCAGCTGATTTGATCTTCGGATTCACAGGTGACGCCCGATTCGATGCAATCGCCATTGCTGCAAATCTGAGAAGGACTGCATTTGGTCTGGCAATCGCCGCAATGCTTTGCATCGTTTTGCAAATCGAAGCATTCCGAACCGCATAATGAGAGCGATTCGCTGGCGCATGCAGGTTCACAGGGCGTTGACGATTCACAGCCATTGGATGCATCGTTATCGCAGTCGTACAGACCATACTGGCAATTGCAATGGGAATCTCCGCAATACATCGACGCATGGCATGATGCATTGCAATCACCGCAATGCTCGTTATCTCTGGTGATATCGATACATTCGCCGTTGCATTCCTTGTGATTTGGTGCACAGCCGACTTCGCAGCCGCCCCCGACGCAGGATTCGTTCGGATTGCAAACGGTTTTGCAGTCGCCGCAATGCTTCGAATCGGTTTGCACATCCACGCACTGTCCGTCGCAATAGGTCAACGTGCGGTCGCTGCATGCTTTGTCGGCATCGGTGCAGCTGCCGTTCACACAGACCTGATTCACGCAGACTGTATTGCAGTCGCCGCAATGCGACGGATCGATTTTAAGATTAAAGCAATCTGCGCCGCATGCCTGCAAACCGGCTTCACAGCTGCCGGATATCAATTGCTGCTGCTGGCTTGCGCCATCATCGTCGCATCCGCATGCGGCTGCGGAAGCCAGACAGAACACCACGATCCAGCCAAATTCCTGCTTCTTATGTTGTTTCATATCGCTCACCCCAATGGTAAAAAACAAGGTTGTGTTGAACCCGCGTGGATATAGATGGCTTATAGCTTATGGCTTATGGCTTATGGTGGGGATCCGGAGTACTCCTGTATTCAGGAACTCAAGCGCCAAGCTTCAGGCTGATGTGATATCAATCAGCCAACAAAACATCCACACGCGTACAAAGGGCCAAAAACAACCCCACCTGATTATAGCGGTGTCTCACGGGTGTGGCTATGGCAAATAACAAACTTTATATTGGCATCTGGCAATCGGCATTCGACAATCGGTAATTGGTCAAATTCTGTTATTTACCGGGGATGAGGGACATCAACAGATTCGACAGCACGAGTTCGTTCGGGGTGGGTTTGGATTTGAGCGTGCGATCGGTTTCATAAACCGCCGCATGGAACTGGTAGAGTTCTGCCACGGAATAGCGGGGCGCCGCCTGCAGATACTCGCGCATCCCATAGCTGTTTACGCCGATGCGCTGTCCGATTTCGTCGGGCGACATCTTTTGCTGCAAACCGATTTTTACCTGCAGCATCATTCGGGCTTGTCGGGCGAGCATACCGTTGATGACCACGGGCTCCTGTTTTTGCTCGAGCAAGATATGCATGGCCTGTATGGCTGCGGGGATATTTCGCTCGGATATGGCGCGGGTGAGCTCGAAAATGCTGCGTTCGCGCGTATCGACGACATGTTCTTCGACAATTTCCGGCGTGATGAGCTCACCGTTTTTGAGGGCGAGTGAGAGCTTTTCAAAGGCGCGTTCGATGAGCGCGCGGTTGGGGCCGATAAACTCGCCAAGTGCATCGACCGCATCGGCATTCAGATTGAGCTTGTGTGATTTCGCAGAGCTGCGGATGTAATCGGAGACATTGCGTTCCGACAGCGGCGCACACGAAACGCTGTAGGCATTTTTTTTAATCTCAGTCCACGATTTGCGCCGTGCATCAATTTTGGATGCGACGAGCACCAGATGCGCTTTGGCCGGAGATTTGGCATAGGCGACGAGCGGCTCGAGGTCAGCTTCGTTCAGTTTTTCGATATCGCGGAAAACGACGACTTTTGGCCCGCCAAACATCGAACGCGTCTTAACAGAATCAATAACTTTCCGCGATTCGATTTCACCGGCGCGATAGACTTCCCAGCTGAGCGGATCGACAGGTTTGCCATTAAACCTGCGATCCTGAATCGCCTGTACCAGTTTTTCGATGATGAAATCGTCCTCGCCATAGAACAAATAGACGCCATCCAGCGCTTCGGCTGTTTGTATATGCTCAAGCGCCTGTGCGGATTCATCTGCTGCTGCTTTCGAGAACGATTTCGCCATGATGTATTAATCCTCGATGCCTTCTTCTTCTGATTCGGAGCTGGCGTGAGACGTCATAATCTGCTCAAGTGCCGGCAGATTCTTGGCCTCGCGGATGCGGTTTTCGATCGCCATACAGATGTCGGGATTGGCAACCAGAAAATCCTTGCATGCTTCACGGCCATTGCCCAGCCGCTCGCCTTCGTATGAATACCATGCACCCGATTTGTCGATGATGTTCAATGCAGCGCCCAGATCGAGCACATCGCCTTCGCGGTTGATGCCCTGACCATAAATGATATCGACTTCGACTTCGCGGAACGGAGGCGCCATCTTGTTTTTCACGATTTTGATGCGCGAACGCTGGCCGATGATCTCCTGTCCATTCTTGATGAGGCTGGCTTTGCGCACATCCAGTCGCACCGACGAATAGAACTTGAGTGCATTGCCGCCCGAGGTTGTTTCGGGATTGCCATAGAACACGCCGACTTTCGAACGCAGCTGATTGATGAAAACCAGCGCAGTCTTGCCTTTTGCCGATGTGGCTGTGAGTTTACGCAGTGCCTGGCTCATCAAACGGGCCTGGAGACCGACATGGGCATCGCCCATATCCCCTTCGAGTTCTGCGCGCGGAACCAAAGCCGCAACCGAGTCGATAACGACGATATCCACCGAATTCGAACGCACCAGCATATCGGCAATTTCAAGCGCCTGTTCACCATAATCCGGCTGGCAAATCAAAAGATTGTCGGTATCGACGCCCATGCGGCGCGCATACTGAACATCCAGCGCATGCTCGGCATCAATAAATGCCGCCACGCCACCGGCGCGCTGTGCTTCGGCTACCGCATGCAATGCCACAGTCGTCTTGCCGCTCGCTTCGGGACCGTAGATCTCGATCACACGGCCTCGCGGAAATCCGCCAATTCCAAGCGCCAAATCCAGACCAAGCGAACCACTCGGAATCGTCGGAATCGATGCCTGCTCGGGGGTGCTCCCCAATCGCATAATCGAACCTTTGCCGAATTGCTTCTCGATCGCAGATATCGCCGCTTCGATCGCTTTGTCTTTCTGCGCCTGCGCTTCTTTCTGCGCAGCGGTGTCCTTGTCTTTTGCTGCTGCCTTCGTCTCTTTCTCTTTCGCCATGATATTACCTCCAAATTTGGATTGTATGCCTGATTGCTCACAAATGCTCTGAACACACCAGTGATTCACTAGTGGTCTTTTGAATACTGAACATTTTTGTAGATGTCAAGATGATTTTTTTCTTCCCCCTGCCCGTTCGCGATGCATCACACCCCTATATATGTGGCAATCGAAAAAAAATCGGCCATCAAATGATCATTTTTTTTATTTTGTGTGACGATCGCGTTGATTAGAGCGAGCTTGGAGCTTGGAGCTTGGAGCTTGGAGCTTGGAGCTTGGAGCTTGGAGCTTGACTCTGGCTCCCCTCCATAAGCCATAAGCCATAAGCCATAAGCCATAAGCCATAAGCCATAAGCCATAAGCCATAAGCCATTTTTAGCCACGCTGGTTCAACACCACCTTAATTATTGCCACTTCGACGCTTCTGAATCAGTGGATCGAGATCCTGCTTCATGTAGGCGAGGATGTCGTAAATCTGGAACACAGTAAGCTTGGTGCGGAATCCGGGCATGTCGTTGATGCCGTATCGAATGATGTAGTAGTCACTCTCAGCATCCGAAGTATTGACGCGGTTTTCGGTGATATTCGGCGCTTTGCGCGATTTGCCGTGGCACGATTCGCAATACCGCTCAAACAGCAATGCGCCCACGTATGCCTGCGGATGCGGATCGCGCTCGGCATACATCGCATTGGTGACCGCAAGCGACCCCAGGTGCGCGCTCTCTGACATGGCCTGGGACGCACGCGCCAGCTGCCGCGAAAACGCTCTTTTGGCCGCTGTATCCGATCGCGAGCACGACAGCGTACATGCCGCTGCCACCAATATGGCTGCTATCCATATCTTTTTTATCCGGTATCCGATTTTAATGGTCATTTGTTTACTGGATGTTGGCAGTTTGTTCACGAATCGATTCGATGATTGTGCGGATCTCAATGGTTAGCTTTGTCAATTCAGCATCCCGGCTCTTCGAAGCAGTCGTCGTCGCTTCACGGTTCAGCTCCTGCAAATAGAAATCGAGCTTCTTCCCGATGCACGATACGGAATCGACCGGTGTGTTGATGAGCGCACGCATGGCAGTGAGATGCGTCGCCAGACGCGTCAATTCTTCGGTCACGTCCATCTTATCGGCCATCAGCGCAACTTCGGTGGCGATTCTGTCAGCATCGAGCACAAAATTCTGCTGCGCGGCCAGCGCATCCAGCCGTTCCTGCAGCTGCCTGCGATAATTCTCAATGCGCTCGGGATCGCGTTGTGCTGCGGCTTTGCGATAGTCATCGATCTGATCCAGCGCCCCCAGCAAATAGGCCGTCAAAGCCTCACCTTCCACGCGCCGGGCTTCTGCGAGTTTTTTCAAGGCTTCGGTCGCTGTCGTTAGAATGGCTTCGCTCAATTCATCGTCAATCGGCGCGGTGCCCTGGTCACAATCCCAGATATCGCGCTGTTTGAGGCACATTTCGTAAACCCAGCGATCCATATCGGCGGGGCGCTCGAACCATCTGAAATCGGCAACCGCATCGAGTGCATCGGCGCGTTTTTCCAGCAGCTCGGTGTTCAACACGCCTTTGCCCTGCGCGTCGTCGCCCAGAATCACCAAAATATCCACTCGCCCGCGGCCAATGTATTTGGGCACCAGCTTTTGCAGCTCGATTTCAAGTCCGCCCGATTGCCGCGGCATATTCACATGCACATCCAGACCGCGGTTGTTCAGTGTCTTGATTTGAACTTCAATGCTTTTGCCGTTGATTTCCGATTTTGCCGAGCCATAGCCCGTCATGCTGTATGCCATTGATATGTCTCCTCAAAAAAAGGGCGTGAAGTCATCTCCACGCCCTTTAATCATGTTTTTGTCCTGGTTGAAACCCCGTGGATATCGCGCTCCACCAAATTGCCATGATGTTACGGCGTATTGCCTGGGTAGCCTGGAGCCCGGAGAAATCCAATCTCCCCACAAGCCATCAGAATACGCACGAACGACAGGGCCCTGCTTGATTATGCTGTGATGGCGATGCCCAGTTTCTTACGCAGCTTGATGTACGATTCGCTCAGAGCCCAGACCATCAGCGAGCCGACGCGAATCTGCGCCTGGCGCGAACTGATTCTGCGGCTGGTTTCTTCTTCGTCAAGCAGCTTGTTCACGACCGACAAATCGTCGCTGAACAGCAAGCCGATGCGGTTTCCGAAATCTTCGACCGATTCCATAAACAGCGGGATGTCGACACTGCGCGATTTCGAAATGGCTTCGATGCAGTGACGCAGATTTGACAAATCCATGGGCGACATGCCGCTCGCCAGCACTTTCGAAACCTTCTGCTGACTCTTGTTCAGCTCGATGTTCATCTGCGGCACCGCAGTCTTGAGAATGGCGTACAGAATCTGGCGGACATTGTCGAGGCCCATCTGCAGCAAATAGAACTCGGGGCGAATCAAAAGCAGCGCTTTGGCCGTCATGAAAGCGACTTCGTGTTTCGAGCGGCCCGACAGACACTTCGAATTGACCAGGAACGAACGCGTCGACTGATAGGCATTGCAAACGCCCGTAAACCGGTCGCAGCGATAGATATTGGGCACATTGGCAAAGCCCAGCGCACGCGTCTGTGCACGAAGCGATGTCGCGAAAAGCGTATCGTTTGTCGTATCCACCGGCGATGAAGAACCGTAATCGCTCAGTTCGTTCGAGAACAAATCGCCGATAATCGGTACGCAAATCGAGAAGATCCGCACCAGATTCATATCGAGTGTTTCGGGGCGAATCAGCTGCATCAGGTCTTCGGTGAGCAGGTCGCTGATGTTTGCGGCTTCGTCATTTGTAAACTTCGACACAATCGCATTGCCCTCGTCGTCGTTGATGCCGAGCACGCTCAGCACGCGGTAGATGCACAGCGATTCATCGAATTTTCCCAGTCTTCTGTAGCAAATGGCCAGGTCGCTCACGGCGCTCAGACGATCCGGCGCAAGGCGCAGAATCTCGCGGTTTTCGTGAACCGCATTCTCGAGCGTATCGTCCGATTCGGCATAAAGTTTTGCCAGCCGAACGTGGAAATCGACATTGTCGGGGAACAAATCACTAACGATCTTATAAGCCTGCGCAGCCCCCGGAATATTGTGCAGCTGGTTAAGCCGCAAATCGCCCAGATGCTTGCACAAAACCGCCAGAATCTTGGTGTTGATCGGTGTGATATGACGCTGGCGCTCGATCATCGCCTCGTAGTTGGCTTCGATGCCCAGATAGTCGTTCTGCTCCTGCAGCATCACGATCATCACCTGGAAGACGTCGAGCTGCTCGGGCTGAATATCGAGCACCTCGTTGAACAGCTGAATGGCGCGCTTCGTATTGCCCAGCTTGTCTTTGAATATCGAGGCCATCTTGAGCAGATATCTGGCCTTTTCTTCGTCTTCGGTGCTGTTTTTGACCAGCGAATCGAGCGCATTCAGGGCGCGTTCCCAGTCTTCGGAACGTTCCGCAATCACCAGAATGCGCTGCATCGCAGCCGAACTCTGCGAGCACTCAGCAAGCGCTTCTTCATACGTCTCAAGCGCGCGTTTCTCGTCTTTCAGATTGCTCAGATAATCATCGCCAATGCTCACGAGCACCGCCGCACGGCTCTCGGGAGACGACAACGAATTGAGCAGCTTCTCACGGGCTTTGCGCACAGCTTCATCGTTGCCGCTTGCCTCCGAAACCTTCACCAGCGCCTGAATCAGCTCCATGTCACCGGGGCGCACATCCAGCGCTTTCTCGTAATATTCCCGCGCATCATCCAGCTGCCCCGCCGCATTGCGCGCATCGCCAATCGCCTTGAAAATGCGCATAATCTGGCTGTTCTTGAGCGAGTCGCGATGGAAAATCAAATAGTCCAGCAGCAGGTCGGTGTTCACATCAGAGCCGCTCTTTTCAAGCTCTTCCTCGACCAGAATCTCAAGCGTGTCGGCATCGCGTGCATCAAAACTGTGCGCCTGTCTGTACGCCACAATCGACTGCTCGGGGTTGTTCTGCTCGTGATACATCGTCCCAAGCGTGCGATAGACGAACAGATTCTCGTATGCACTGCGCGTGCGATCGTCGTCCCGCAGCAATGGGGCCAGTATGTTCTGCAGTTTGTTGAGATCGCCCACCTCCAGCGCAATCTTTGACTGTCGTTCGATCTCCGAAAAAGGCATCTGTTCGTTCAACATCGCTCTGCTCCTGATGATGTCGCAGACCACACATTGCAGTCCGCCTAATATGATCTATCTTTTATCTACGCATTGTCGACGGTTTCGTAAAGATAAAATTCGATTTCTGTGCATCGGATTGCTTTTTTTTGCCGGGGGCTGCCGCCCCCGCGCGGCTATCTGCGATACGCCGCTCCCCCGCGCGGCTATCTGCGATACGCCGCGTTTTGCCGGGGGTTACGCTTCGCTCACCCCCGGCTAATATCAAGCGCCCCTACGGGGCGCTGGTGGTGACGCCCCTGCGGGGCGTGCCTGATTAATGTCAAGCGCCCCTCCGGGGCGCTGGTGGTGACGCCCCTGCGGGACGTGCCTATTATCAAACGCCCCTCCGGGGCGCTGGTGGTGACGCCCCTACGGGGCGTGCCTGATTAATGTCAAGCGCCCCTACGGGGCGCTGGTGGTGACGCCACTGCGGGGCGTGCCTGATTAATGTCAAGCGCCCCTGCGGGGCGCTGGTGGTGACGCCACTGCGGGGCGTGCCGGATTAGGTTTGATCACATCGCCGCGGATCGCCGTCTTTGTAGCGATCCTGGTTGTCTTCGTAGACGACGTTTTCAAAAACATGATTCTGCGGCATGGTTTCGAGCATTTCGAAATAACCGACGATGGCTTCGCGGATATCCTTTACATCACTGAACCGGTATGCCCGCTCGCGCATCTGTGACGACCATGCCAGACCCCGCGTAAAATAGCCCAAAAAGCACTTAATCTTTCCTGCGGCACCCGCCGGAGAAATCGGCAGATTCTGAATGCTGTCGATATACCGGCAGACGAATTCGCACCGCTGTCTGAGAGTCGGTTCAAAGACCTCTTCGCCAGCCATAAACTCGTCGATCTGCCGAAAAAGCCAGGGATTGCGCAACAGACCGCGACCCGCCATAATGCCGTCGGCCCCCGAAAGTTCCAGCGCTTTGACGGCGTCGGCGCATGTGAGAATGTCGCCGTTCACAAGCACGGGAATTTTTACAGCTTCTTTTACCGGTCTGACCATTTCCCAATGGCTGTGCCCGCGATACGCTTCTTCCCGTGTTCTGCCGTGCACCGCGATCATCTGCGCACCCTCGCACTCGGCAATATGCGCGATTTCGACCGCATTGAGCTGGTGCATGTTCCATCCCAGACGCATCTTTACCGTCATCGGAATCGTGATCGCCGCGCGCACGGCCTTGAAAATTTCACAGCACAGTTCGGGATCTTTCATCAGCGCGGAACCGGCATTGCCCGAAACGACCTGTTTTGCCGGACATCCCAGGTTGAGATCGATGATTTGCGCGCCCCGGGCTTCACACATTTGAGCCGCCAGTGCCATGCGCTCCGGAACCCTGCCATAAATCTGCACCGAAGCCGGGCGTTCATCCAAATCGGGCAGCGCCTTTTGCCACACGCGATCGACATCGCGCGCCAGACCCTCGCAGTTCACAAATTCAGAAACTGTGAGCCCACAGCCGCCGCATGATTTGATCTGGGAACGAAACAACACATCTGTAATGCCTTCCATTGGAGCAAGTGCTGTCGCCGGCCGGATGCGGATGTCACCAATCTGAATGCCCTCGCGAATTGTCATAATGTCCTTGCAAATATCGGGGTTCCACGCGTTCCGATCCGAATCGGAATGCGACCTCGCATTATGTCATGGATATTGCGGTATGGCGAGGAAAATTGGCGAGCGTATTGGCCGCAATGCGGCCAATAGCGAGCCTCATCGCCATATGCGCGCAGCGCATAGGCGTGACATCAAAAACAAAAAAACAGAAAAGTTGTTACAGTTTTGGGAGACAATATCTGCTCCTACAGGACGGAAGCCCTGTTATAATCAGTGACATCGCTGCCAAGCTTTGAATACAGCTCGGGAACATTCATTGTCTTGTTTTGTACTGCAAGGAGCTCGTCGTCGGTACAGCCTATGAACTCCACAAAATCGACCTTTCCGTTGGGCGTGGAAATGGACTTCACGTCCGTGTCGGCTATGAGGATAAAGCCTGTCAGGGCGCTCTTCTGATGAAGGTCGATGCCTTTGGTCTGACCTGTGTAGATGTACTCATCTGCACGGAAGAGCTCGCCGTTTGAGAAGGTTATCCTTGCGACTTCCTGTAATATTCCGCATATGCAGCGGAGCTCTCCTTCTTCGTCCTCGGGAGCGATACAGGAGCGTTTCAGCTTGAATGTGAACTCCATGCCGTAGCCGCTGATCTCGGGATCGTCGGTCTCCTTTTCAAATATATCGCTGAGACCGTAAGTGACGAAGTGGTAGTATTCGGCAGTCTCGTAAATGCTTATTCCCGTAAGGGGATCGTCCCCTCCGAGCTCCCACGGCACAAGAACGCCGTAGTGCTTAGGATTTTTCTGGTCGGGATAGAGCTCCTCAAAGGCGGCGGTTATTGCGTCCCAGCCCGAACATTCGGGCTTTTCGAGTGTTTCTTCCTGCGGTTTTTCATCTTTTTTGCTGAATTTATCAATGAATTTATCAAACAGTCCCATAATATGCTCCTTTTCTGTGAAATTAATTTTCAGTTCAGCCTTTTGCCATACGCGATCGACATCGTGCGCCAGACCCTCGCAGTTCACAAATTCCGAAACTGTGAGCCCACAGCCGCCGCATGATTTGATCTGGGAACGAAACAACACATCTGTAATGCCTTCCATTGGAGCAAGTGCTGTCGCCGGCCGGATGCGGATGTCACCAATCTGAATGCCCTCGCGAATTGTCATAATTTCCTTGCAAATTGTCGGAATTCCACGCGTCCCGCTCCAGGTCGGAATGCGGCCTCACATTATGTCATGGATATTGCGGTATGGCGAGGAAAAATGGCGAGCGTATTGGCCGCAGGGCGGCCAATAGCGAGCCTCATCGCCGTATGCGCGCAGCGCATAGGCGTGACATCAAAAACAAAAAAAAAACAGAAAATCGGTTACATTCCACTTGCAAAATCAGGAAAAAAATATAGATTTAGGATCGTGTCGAAGCCATTTAGGGCATCGATAGGGAAAATTAGGAGGGTGGGCAAGGGGAATAATGTGCCTGCTCTCCGCTATAAGGAGTAGGCAATGATCATTTCGAGAAAAGTGCTGACCACCATTTTATGTGGTTTAGTTTGTGGAGGAGTCGGAGCGTGCGCGCTTACCGGATGTGATGATTCGGATTCGAAGAAAGCGGCTCCGGGCGGTGAGACACAACCCATCGACAATCCGGTAGACAAACCGGTAGTCGCCGAGTGGAAAGTCGCGTTGACGTCGACATCTGGCTGCCAGCTGGATTCGGATTGCGTGAAGGGTGCATTCTGTTACCACAGCACCTGCACGACGCAGTGCAACGAGAACAAGCCTTGTGCAAGCGGTTATGTCTGCTCGGAAGACACCGGCCGCTGCGTGGACATGCGCTCGCTGAACAAAAAGAAACGCCAGTTGACGCGCGATCTTTCCGAATCGAGCGAATCAGCGATTAGCCAGGTCGAGGCGGACATTCTGGAGGCTGAGGCTTCCAATGTTGTCACCAGTGTTCTCGGCCAGAGAAATGCGGCTGGCGAAGTCATCGACAAGATCGATTTTATCGTTGACATGCCGAGCAACGTACAGGCTTCGAAAGGTGACAAGACAGTCTCCGTGAGCTTTACGACAACGAACGATATCGGCACGGTGCATTACATTCTGCGCGACATCAATGAGAATGCCGCAAGCGATCTCCAGACGGCGACAGTTGAAAAGCAGGATGTGACGGCTGGCGGCAAGCAGATGTCCACCTATAAGTACAGCTTTGTTCTGCCCAGCGAAAAGGCCGGTTCGGACACCCCCGAAAACGAAACCTATACGATCGATTCAGCGGCTGGTACATTCATCGTCACGGTTCGTCCGCGTCCGACGGCAACCGGCTTGTACGCCGGATATGTGGCGCCGACCAGCATTCTTTCGGGCATTGATTTGCCGCTGCGCATGGCGATCAAGACCGTTCCCGAAACGCCGGCCAGTTTTAACGACATTCAGTCCATCGAAGTGATGCTGCCTGTCTCTGGAAACGACCTGTTCTCGCCTGCAGCACCGGGTAATACCGAGACGTGGCTGAAAGTGAATGCAGCCCAGGAAGGCTCGAGCCAGTGCACGTCCGAAAAACCGTGCTTTGCTGCGGTCTTTTCGAGCAACAATTTCGCGGTGCCCGGCAGCAAGCTCATCGACGCGAAATCGAAAATCAACCGTTCCATCCGCGTCGAAATCACGTATTACGACAGCAAGAGCCAGACGATCTCCGGCGTGCTCGTCGATGATCTCACGGGTCTGTACCGCGTGAAGGATACGAGCTCTGAAGGCGTCGACAGAGTATGGAATGTCGCGGATATGGTTGGCGAGTTCTCGCTGCGCCGCGAAGGAAATGCTCCTGAAAGTGCAGAAGCTCATGAAGCTGCCAATATGGAACTGCGCGGCATCAGCGAAGATCCAACAGATGTTTGCAACGACAACTCGCTGAAAGATTTGTTTGCTCTCGTTCCAAGAGTGAGCAAGCTGGAGTGCGATACAATTCCGACATGCTCGCAGGAATATCTGGACAACTGTGCTGCGGATATGAATGCGTGCAGTGTTGAAGATATCGAAGCTTGCCGCAAGTCGCTGGAATGCAAGGCTGAAGTCGCCGATTACAACAGCAAGGCTGCAAACTGCGCGATTACATCGACCGAAGGCTACAATCTGCTGAGTGAAGAAGAAAAGTCGTTCTGTCTGGTCACCGCAGCCAACACGATTCTGTCGGACGAAAGCCGTCTGTCGGCCATTCTGGCCGGTGTGCTTACGGATAACGGCGATCAGACCGAAGCCGGATTCCCGGTCGACACCGCATGCAACGACAGCGGCGAAATCCACTCGTTCTCCGATTTCGCGGCCGCATGCATCAAGGATGGCTGCGGACTGTGTTCAGATCGTCCCGAAATCGCCTGCGCAGCCGACCTGATTGCGCGTGTATATCTGGGACTGGACAAGAGCGCACCGGTCGAAGACAAAGCAGCGCTGATGGATGCATGGCTCGACCTGATGCATGAATCTTACCTGGGACAGCAGTATGTTGCCTGGAGTCAGGATACAGCGATTCGTCGTTCATGGCTGGAAGGTGCCGTCTACAACGGAACATTTGCCTCCTCCATTATGGATGAATTCAACGAGGATCTGCTTGCCAGATATCGCAAAGACGTTCTGGATGCCAACCACGATGTGATGTCGAAACAGTTCCGTCAGACCTCACTCGAGATGCTCGGACAGGCACTCGAAGACACCAGCACAGAAGGCATCACCAAACTGAGCTCCGCCCGCAACGAAGTTCTCGCAGAACTGGGCGACACATGGTCGACCGTTGCTGAATCTCTGGCACTTGCCGCACGCCGTCACGATATTCTCACGCAGAACGACGCCAAGCGCGTCCAGACTGCATCCGAACTGCGCACCTATCTGTTTGACCTCTATTTCGCCGGTCTGGTTGAGTCGAACATCAATCTGGCTGCAAAACAGGGTTCGCTGAACGGTACGTATGGTGCCAACCTCACGAACATCATCTCCAAGCTTGAATCGCTTGACCAGGATTTCGAATCGCTCGTCTTTATGCGCGACGGTGAAATCTTTACCGACACGCGAGTCGATAGCGGCACGTCCAAGACAGCCCTCGAATCGCTCCAGGAAGCGACCGATAATTCTGTCAAGAAAGCCATCAAATATCGTGAAGAAACATTCGCGAAACAGGATGCCAAAGAACTCAAGGTCAAAGAGCTCGAAGACAGCTATCGCACATCACTCGAAGCCATGCGCACCGAGATCGTCAATCTGTGCGGCTATCCGAAAGACTGCGATGACAAGAAATCCTGCGAAATCAACACAGACGTTTTCTACTGCGGTTTCCTGGTAAACAAGTCTGATGAAGGCGGCATTCTCGGTGATGAGACTTCACCCGTCAGCACAAATGCCGATGTCCAAACCAGCCAGGCCGGTCTCGCCATCCTCGATTACCGTCAGGCGCTCTATGACTACAAGACCGCCAAGGCCGAGAAAGAAGCCCTTGAGCAGAAACTTCTCAACAACGAAGCCTATTACAAGAGCTACAAGAAAAATATCGAGACCTGGAACAAGAATCGTCTTGCCCTTATCAAGAATATCAAGGCTGATCTCGCTTCCATCGGTGAGTATGAAGATCTGATTGGAAAACTCGACGACCTCGAGGCAAAAGCTGAACTCGATGCTGCGACCAGTGCAGCGACGACACAGCAAAGTGCGTTCGATCAGTGGGATGCCGTTGCGGCCACCAATCTCGGTACATCCCTCGCCATGACAACGGTCGCGTTCGCCGCTGGCGAAGGCGCAAGATGGACCGAATTCTCCGAGAGAATGCTGGCTGATCAGGCCGAAGATGCCTATTGGGAAGGGTTAATTACCAATACGTCGGTTATCGGCGCTGGTGCTGGTACGGGCGCAATCGCCACTGCAAGGGCCCACTCGACCGCACAGACCGTTCTCCGTTCTGTCAGCTACGGTCTGCAGTCGGCTCAGGCTGCCGCAGACTACGCAAAAGAAATGGCCAACCTCAGCTTCGAATATGGTGTCGATCACATCGATCGTCAGAACGATGTCAATCTCGCCAACATCGAAAAGACGCTCCAGGAAACGCTCTACAAACTCAGAACACAGACCGTCCAGATCGTGGATGAGAACGGAAACGTGACATCCGTTAAACGTTCCGAACTCGAAGGCAAAATCGAAGAACTCAACAACCACATCGAAGAGCTCAAGCTGGTTGCTGCTCAGCAGGAACAGTATGGCCGTGACTGCAACGATCTCAAGGCGCTCCGCACCGAATACGACAACCTCAAACTCGATCTCGCAGCCAAGCAGTACATCGTCTATGTGAAGATGATCGGCGTGTACAAAGCAGAAATGAACTACCTCAACATCGTTCAGCATGCTGAACTCGTCAAGGGCCAGTATGATGCCAAGAACGCGCGTTATCAGGGCACAATGAAGCTCGTCAACTCACCCGCCACCGTCTTCCAGTATGCCAAGGATCTCGAATCGGTTGAATACTTCATTGAATCCGCTCGCAACGACATCTCCGATTACCTCGCCGCCATCGAGTACCTCACCGTCCGTCCGTTCGTCGAACTGCGCCGTTCCATCTACACCGCCCGCGGTACAAACGAACTCGAAAAGATCTTCGAACAGCTCAAAGATCTCAACAACGCCTGCGGTTCCGGTGCAAAATCGACGAACCAGGTCACCATCTCGCTGCGTAACCGCATGGGTATCGACAGCGCCGATTACAACGGCATCACGCCCGCCGATCGCTTCCACTATGCACTTCAGACCAGCGAGCTGCCCATCAGCACACAGACACGCTACATCGTCGGCAGCACCGTCAGCGATAAACTCGTAGCCGGCAGCTTCTACAACGGTTCGTTCAACCTCTCGTCCTCCTTCGCAAACATCGCCAACTCCTGCAACGCCACAATCGACGAGATTCAGGTCCGATTCGTTTCCAAACCCGGTAAGAAAATCCGCGAGTCCGGCGACGCCGCGCCCAGCATCACGCTGTTCTATGGCGGCCAGAGCCAGCTCCTCTCCTGCCACGCCAAGATCGCTGCCATCGCCAGCTCCATCGGCCCCCGCACGACCTACGGTGAATACTCCACATTCAATACCGATCCGTTTGGTGATGGTATCGCCGTCAGCCTCTTCGACGCCGACGAAAACTACAAACTCACCCAGGATGTCGAATTCAACAACGTCACAGTTTACAAAGGCCTCAAGGGTTATCCTCTCATGGCCACATACACCGTCCTGTTCGACCCCAACATCGGTGAGAACAAAGGTATCAACTGGAATAACGTCGCCGATATCGAAATCCGCATCTCCTACACCACCGGAACCCTCGGCCAGAACGGCAGCAACTGCCAGTATGACATCTAATTTCTGTTGAGTTTCTCTGGTGCCGCGCTATCGCCCAACGGGCGATACGCGCTGGCATGCCGTGCTACCGGCCCCTGGCCGCTACGCACGGCAACGCCGTGCGATTTGGAAAGCCGATTGGAGTTTGTTGCGAATATATAAATTCGCGTCGGCTTCCCAAATATGCACAGCGTAGTTTCTATGCTTTTATCCCAAACTTAAGGAAACTTAACCACTAACCATACACACCTTCCAAAAACACTCACCAGTCTGCCCCGATAACAGAAAATCCCCAGAAAAATGGTTCGCGGGTAGTTTCCAAAACCAAAAGGAACAAACATGAAATCATCCCAATACTTCAAACTCGGCCTGATTGCCGCATGCATCATGCTTGGCTGTTCAGACGACAAAGCAACCGTCACCAGAGCGGTCGACACACCGCCCGACGTCGACATCGACCAACACGGTGAAGAAACAGATGAATACGGTTGTAAAAACGGCGAAAAATTCATCATCGACGCCTGCTACGATCAGTCTGCATGCAATCCGGTCTGCCCGGAAGACAAAGTCTGCAAAAATGGCAGATGTTATCTTTGTTCCGGATCGAAATGCTACATCGTCAACGACAACCCCGACATTAACAACAAGAGCTGTATCGACAAAAGCGAATGCCAGGGCGATGAGGAATGCCTCGACGGACAATGCGTCCTCGGAGTCGACGAAGACTGCGATCCCAAATGCAACCAGAACGAAATTTGCGTCAACCACGAATGCAAAAGCCAGACACTGCTTTGGACGCTGTGCCGAAATGACGGCGACTGCGGCGTTGGCAAATGCCTCTTCTTTATCAAACCCTCCAGAACGATGACCTACGAGGGTGTCACCTACGGTACCGAGGAAAATACAAATATCCCCATTCAGATGCTGGATTCCCGCATCAACGTGGCTTACTACAACCGCACCCACGCCATTCATGCCGCAATGAACGAGGAAATCGGTATCTGTTCAACCGATTGTACACGGGATCAGGACGCTTGCGCACCAAACTGGACCTGCCAGATCGTCATCAAGGGCGATTCGCCTTATCCAAAACTCAAATCCGCAGACGACAATCCCGACAATCCCGACAATCCTGATAACCCCGACAATCCTGATAACCCCGACAATCCAGATAACCCCGACAATCCCGATAATCCTGACAATCCAGACGATCCCGATAATCCCGATAATCCGGACGATCCCGATAATCCCGATAATCCGGACGATCCCGACAATCCCGACAATCCGGACGATCCCGATAATCCCGACAATCCGGACGA
>JAEEGL010955029.1_pt1 | contig 51383 bp, 35 predicted proteins | sample 9134231 | NCBI WGS metagenome assembly JAEEGL01 (sample SAMN16246548, study PRJNA631951) | gut metagenome | biome: gut microbiome; feature: rumen; material: fiber-attached | host: Bos | place: Iran: Karaj | collected 2018-10
GTTGCTCTCGTAAGGAGGAAACTGGGTTTGGTATATAGCCTGACCTTGGTTATGATCGGCGTTATTTTTGCTTTTGCTGATTGCAGCAGTATTTTGAACAGATTCACGTTCCCAAACTCTCCGATTTAATCAAAACAGTTTAATCCATATGGAGCTCACCGACAAAATCCTGCTCCATAATACCTTCGAGATACTTTTCACATTCAAACAGATACCACTTTGTAAGTTCATCATCCGGGGACTCTCTTAAGATCTCCGAGAAAACTCCCCTTGCAATATAGAAATCTTTTTTATAGAACAGATCCAGAGCCTCGGCAAAACGTGCCTTCTGTCTGACTCTGCGAGCTCTTACCGCGGGAATTTCCGCATCAAGTGCCTCGTACAGTTTTAACTTTCTATCCGGATTATTCTTATCGGGTATGATAAATCCGATATATCTGTAATCTCCGTTTCCGCCCTCTCTCTCCATGAGTTCGCCTGTGATGATAAGGGCGATCCTAAGGCTTCTGAACCAATCTGCATATGCCCATAATCTTTCAGCCTCATCGGATGAGAAATATATAGCAGCCTGCTTTTCATCTCCCGCTACACCATAGATATAAGGTGCATAGTGCAGGATCATGGATGCTCTGTTAAATCCTCTTCCCCTGTCCTCTCTGAGTTTCTGCATAAGTTCCACGCCAAAGGTCACGGAAGTCTTGCTTTCTCCCTCAAAGAGATATTTCATATTTGACAGTTCGTTATCATGTGAGATAAGGATTCCGTCGTAGTTCTCCCTGCAATCCTCTGACAGAGCCAGAAGCTCGCTCTTTCTGGAGACTTCAGATCTGCCGGATTCATTCTTTCCGGGGATCAGAAGATTTGCCAACACTCCGTTTGCGGTAATGATGTCGCCGCACTTGATCTCTGTGATGGACTGCTTTTTAAGGATTCTCTCAATGGACTTGGGAGCAAATCTGAAATATGCTTCGTAGGTAAGGAACTTGATACGGTTGGTGTTGACTATATTCTTGCGGATCTCCATAAGGCTGTTCCACATATAGTTCATATCCCGTCCGATGATCAGACCCTTTTCGTCCTCTTCCTCGCCTCTTGCAAGTCTTCCCAGAGCGCTCTGAAGTTTCTTTATATCCCTTGACTGAAGTGCAAAGAATATCAGTCCCGCAATGGTTCCTACCGCAAAAAGCACGCCTATGAATATCAGGCAGTTTCCGAATTTGGCAAAGAATCCGTGATAGATGGAATCGGACTCTGCCACGGTCACTATGGCATATGCCTGGTGTCCGGAAGAATTGAGGCTTGTAAGTAATACAGAAATAGTTTTTCCTTTAAGCCGTATCTTCCTGTAAACATATTCATCCCCGTTGCTGATATTGGTCAAAAGATCTGCCACTTTGCTGCCATAAATATTTGCAATATTTTCGTTATTGTCTCCGGATGCACTGATGACCACATTTCCGCTGAGCGTATCCACTACCATCATGTTCTTGATGTTGATCCCGGCTCCGTCCGTGCCAACCCGTCTGATAAGCCTGTCCGAAAGGGTTCCGTACTCGTCTCTGTCATAGAGATCATCTCCGGACAGATTTATCATGGAGTATCCGTCAAATACGCTCTGTGCATCCGCAACGGCAAAACGTATAAACTCTTCTTCCGAAGACTTCTTATCAAATCCTGCGATAAAGAATGTAACTCCGCAGGCAAGGATAAGCAGAAGTGTCTCAAAAATAAGCAGCACATAGACCACTCTTCTGCGGTTTATAAGCACCATCCATACAGCTATGATCAGCAGCACTCCGATGAAAGCTATCATGACCGGGACGATGGTGTTGAATCCGGAAGCAGCCAGGATTTCTCTCGGTCCCGTAACTGCCTTATAGTATATGCTTTCCGCAGTAGCATCCTTTGCAAAATATCCGGGTTCGCTGTCATCGTATCTTAAGATGATATCCCCGTCACGATATTCTGCATCCGTAAAGAATCTGGGCCATACGCTTTCTCTTGTGTCATAGATAACAAGAGTCGCCTTGCCTTCCTTCCACTTTTTGGTATCCTCATCCAAATCTCCGGTCATGGTGATCATGGAGGCTGTCTTAAGTGTGTAGATATAGGCCTGCTGCCCGTTATCCGAAAGTGCTGTTAGATAGAGTGTATCTTCCGTTGCCTGGAAACCGGTCAGATTCAGTTCCATGGGGAATCTGAATATGGGAGTGAGATAATTGATCTCAAAGGATTCGTTCATCAGAGCCACACAGTACTGATTGACCATCCTGCCTGCATCATTGACTCTTCTCTCGAATACGGCATAAATATTTTCATCCACATTATCCAACTGGGTAATATTGAACCCGCTAAGGATCCTGCTCTTTTGAGATGTGAATGTAGCGATCCTCTTGCCCTTCAGATCGGTCTTCCATATAACTCCGGTTTTGCCGTAATTATCCGCAATATAAATATATTCTTCGCCGACAATACTTGGATTGGATCCCGTAAACTCCGGCGTTTCCAAATTTATTGCCAAATAGATCGCGGTACCCAGAAGTACTGCCGAGATCCATATGATAATAAACGGTATAACTTCTCTTATTCGTTTTGCCATAACAGAAAACACTCCTAAATAAACTATTGAAGCAGTGACTCAAGTCCTATCTTTTCAAAACTTCTTATAAAAAGTCTCAGCCATGGAACATCACCGAATATCAGGTTCGTCAAAAACGTGATGATCACAAAAACGGCAAGTACCGCACTGGTCCACAGAAGAATCCTGAAAAGAGTCTGTTTATTTCTGTTAAACCACGCCTTCAGGGATGCAATGATATTATTCTTTCCCGGAGGCTCCGCAGCTATCTCCACATCCTTGTACAGATCCTTAAAGCTTTGATAACTGTTTTTTTCGGTCTTTTTCTTTAAGAGAACATAACTGTTTGCCTTACGTCTCGCCTTGGACTCCAGCATCCAGATAAGAACTCTCGCGCATTCGATAGCGCATTCTTTCTCTCCCACCTCGGGGTTAAGTTCAGTCAGGTCTATGCGGTAGCTTAAGCTTACAGAGCCATCTCTCGCCATTTGGATCTCTCTTTGCTTAAGTATCAGATAGAGCACCGGCCAGGGGAGGTTGCCTGTCATGCAGGCGATGATGAGATTCACGCAGACATCTTCACACTCCCGAAGTGACATCGCGCCACCCATATAGAACTTTTCCAGAGGTCTTTCCTTGACATAGGGATAAACGATGAAAAATCTTCCATCGTCCGAGAACATATCTTTAACTGTATTTTCCTCGATATAATCCGCCTTGTCGTAGACTTCTATAAACCGTCTCATCACATAGTGATCCGCAACCGCAAGTACGGTACAGAGGCTTCCCTTTTCACGGTTAAGATCCTCACATACCAGTACTTCATTTGCGGGACTTTTCTTTATCTTTTGTACGGTTTTATACCGGTTCGACCGTATTTCCTGATTCATTTTGTTCTCCGTATCCGTTCTTCTCAACAATTGCATATGCGTATGTGCATACAACCGGCATGTCTGTGCAGTAGATCCTTATCTCGTATACACCGGGCTTAGCGGGTGCGGTGTAGATACCGTCCGCAGTGATGCTGCCCGATCCGGATTCGGTGAGCTCGTAAGTTATGCTGCACTTCTCCATATTGTTAAAACGTACTCCGAAGTAGTGATTCTCTTTTGTACCCATACGTACGGTGGGTGTCTCGGGAGCGATGCTCTTTCCTGCAAGATCCTCACCAAGGCCAAGGTCGTTTCCTGCGGGGAACTTGATAGCTACCCAGCGATATGTGAGAACAAGATAATCAACGTTGTTCAACAGTCTTGCACCAACAACGAAGCTTCCCTTGTCGTTCAGCACTCTGACTGCTGTCTCCGCATTTACTACAGTTCTCTGGTCCGCAGCAAAGATATCGGGATTTCCGTAAATGGTGCTCTTGGCATTTGCGCCGAGTGCTCTGTCTTCACGAACGAATTCGTATCCGACTTCCACATACACATTTCCTTTTCCAAGTCCATGAACGATCTCTCCGGAGTAGTGGATACTACCCTTTCTGGCATTCTCTCCGAGAGGTATCTCCAAAACGCCGGTGGCGATCTCGGGATAAAAGCCTCCCTGATCTGCGGCATTTATATTCTCGGCGGCGGGAGCGATAACGACGTTACTTGCTCCTCCTACTCCGCCTTCTCTGATAAAGTATTCAAGATAATCCGCACGTCTCATATCCTGAGAAGGTGATGTAACATAGCGCTTAACACTGCTCTCATCCACCTCTTCGATGATATATGCGCTGTCGGTGCGGACCAGCTTAAGATCTGCAAGTCTGATGAACTCGCCCTGTCCTCCGATGTTCTTGAGTTCAAGGTTCATTCTTCCGATCTCTCTGTTTACGATCTCGCGGGGAGCAAGATCGGAAAGGAGGATCTTAAGTGCAAAGTTTGCGGGAACGGAAACCGCAACATCGTTCTCATATCCGGATGCGGTGCCGGTCTTTAAAATGATATTTGACTCAAGAGCGGGATTATCCAAAGTGGTCATCCAGTAATCGAACGAAACACTGTCATCCTTTTTGAGTGAGATATCCTGAATGTCAACATTTATCTCGCTTGTGCCTTCAGCAGTGACAAAGGCGGGAGTCTGAAGAACACTGCTGTATGAGAGGCGTACATCAAGGTCCGAAAGCTTTGTCACAGTAAGCTTTGCCTTTACGGGCTTTAAGCGGCTGACAGTTGAAGGAAGCGAAAACTCTATAAGATAGTTGTCGCTGGAGAGCAGAACACCCTTGCTTAAAAATTCAGTTTCCATCTCAAAGAACATGGGAACATCCTCACTGTCCATAAGGAATATCTCATATCCTTCTTTTACCCTGTTATACTGGAACTCCTTGTCGGGATCCGTCTGGTCGATGGCATAAACTTTATGTACAGGCTCCTCTTTATATCTGAGACAAAGGCTGGCTACATTTGACTTGAGAGAATCAAATCCCTCAAGGGATGAAAGCTTTTTAACGTCGGATGCCTCAACAACAACCTCACGTCCCATTCCGTCAATAGCAACACCGCTCTCTACGAGAAGTGACAGATCGTCAAGGCTGAATACTCCAAGACCGCACACTATGCCGGGACCATACATAAGGCTGTTCAGAAAACGCCTCTTGTTGTTGAAATAATCCTGCTCAGCTTGATAGTCTGCACTGGAAAGCCTCTTTTTGGGGTAATACCTGTTTCTTTCAAAAGGATAAATCTGTGTGTTTTTCATTTTTACTCTCCTATCAACGCCAATTCTATTGCTCTATTTCAGCTCACTGAGCTCGGGTATTCTCATTTCCGCCCAGGAGTATTGTTTCATGTACTCTCCCCTGTATTCGTTGACCGCCGCAGGGTCACGGCTCATAAACCTGAAGTAATCGCAATCGATCATATCGATTTTTACTGCCACGGAATTGTATTCACGTATCAGGATCTCTTCGAAGCCTTCGTCCCTGAATGTCTTCCTGATATCGGCTATGAACATTCGGAGCTGTGAGTTCCTGGAAAGTGAATTCTCTCCGTCCTCCCATAGAATGCTTATCAATTCTCCCATGGTGACTCTTCCGCCCAGATTATCTATCAGATAGGCCAGAAGTTCTTTGCTCTTGGATCTTTTGAAAACCACGGGAACGCTATCAATAAAAACTTCAAAGCTGCCAAAGCATCGGGCGTATATCCTTCCGTGCTCTCTCGCCACCGGATATCGCAGATTGTCTATAACCTTCCTGACATCATCAGCCGAAGCAGGTTTTATCAAATATCCGCTTGCAAAAAGTTTATGTGCATCATATGCATATTCGATATGTCCCGTCACAAAAACTATGTTAAGTTCCGGATGAATATCTTTAAGCTGCCTGGCCAGTTCAAGCCCGTTCATGTCCGGCATCTCTATATCAAGAAATGCAATATCAAGCGAATGTGCCTTTGCATATAGGATAGCCTCCGAGGAAGAGACCAGTCCCGCATGCCTGCCACCGGGGTCTATCTCCTCCATGGTGGACAACATCGCATTGACTGCCAGCTGTCTGTCATCAACAGTAAGCGTATTCATTTGTGCCACCTCATTTCAGCACACTGACCCAATGTGTATGCTACCACAGTCAGTGCAACAAAACCGCAACAACCGGTCATCAATACTCTCCGTAATACTCAAATACCATTCCGGCTCCGGCATCATCCTTTGAATCGTTCCAAAAGATGTATTTTCCGGAAAATCCTATATTACCTCTCCCCCTGGTGTAGATGCTCTCATCATTCACTTCACCCATGTCATCGTAGTGGGCATCCACCCTCTCACAGTCAAGATAAACCAATTCTTCTCCCACTACAGTTCCTGTGAAGTACCAAAAAGTCAGCTCATTTTCACTGTGAGTCACAATGATCTCACCATGGCAGACAGCCTCACTGTCCACCCAAATGTCCAGGATGGCGTTATCATCTTCGTCCCTCCACTCACCGGCAAAAGCTTTTGCTTTAAGAACTTCCGGATCGGTCTCGGCAGTTGTCGCCGCTTCGCTCGCAGATTCCGGCGAATCCTCACTCTTTTTTCCACAGGATGTCAGCATCATCAGCGGCATCACAAAGGCCATGACTGCAATGCCACCCCTTCTAAACAATTTCTTCTTCATCTTTTGAATCACCCGCTTCATCTGTATGATCGTCAGGCTCAAGGGGTATCGTGATCCTCACGATGGTGCCGTGTCCGGTGTTGACGATAGATAGCTCCCCGTCACACATAAATCTGAGCCTGTCTTTTGAATTCTGTATTCCTATACTTCTGTGTTCCGCCTGCTGTGCAGTCTCGGAACCAAATCCGAGGCCGTTGTCTTCCACTGTCACAACCGCGGTATCGCCTTCCCTTACGGTGCTGACTTTGACTATTCCTTCACTCCTGTTTGTGGCTATACCGTGTCTTATGGCATTTTCAACCATTGGTTCCACCGACAGAAGGGGCACTTTGAAATCCGTAAATGCGATATCGTAATTAATTGCAAATCTGTTTGCGGGATCCGCTTGTTCCAGAGCCACATACTCTTTAATACAGTCGATCTCCTTTTCGATGGGGACCGGCTTTTCATCCGTCATGGCCTCAAGATTTGCTCGCAGGAATCCCGAAAAGTGCTGAAGGGAATCCGCTGCCTGACGGGGTTCTTCAATACACAGCTGCTTTATGGCCAAAAGAGAATTAAAGATAAAATGAGGCCTGATCTGATTCTGCATGATCCTGATCTTCTGTTCCTTTATGGCCGCGTCCTTAGCCGCAATGATCTGTTCCCTCTTTACTGCCCTGACGGCGCTTGTGGAGATAAAGCCTGCAAAGAGTGTTATCGCCACTATCTCGGCGAAGACGCCTCCGGATATCCTTTGAGGGAAGACCTCACCGGGCAGGGACACCAGGATCAGTCCCGCAAGTGCAAGGATAAATGCCGCTATAATACTTCTCTTCTCCGGATTGTCCAGAAATTTTAAATATCTTATGGTGTAGAAAAATGCAATAAATAATACCATTCCCGGTATCAATTGCAGCAGAAAGGCCGGCTGAAGAGCTTGAAATGCATTGTTCTCGTCTATGGAATAGAAAATGTCCTCAAACTGTGACGCAATAAGAAGAATTACCCCGAACGCACAGATACCGGATCCGATATACGAAGAATAGAGCAGATTGTTCTCGATGTTTTCGCTGTGATCCTCAGAAGATATACGAGTCAAAACAAGGCTTTTGAAATACAAGAGGCCAAGAGCGGTTGTTAAGAAAACAAAGAAAAATACCAGAAAATTACTGATACGGACTATGAAAAAAGCTGCCCGGGTATCACTTCCGTCAAAACCGATGGCCAATGCTTCAAAAACCGCATTACATGCTGTTGCTCCCAAGATTGACCTTAAATATGTGGCCATCCTTTTGTCCAGACCTTTAAATGCGGTTGACATAAGTAAGCAAACAATGCAGAATACTGCTCCACATATCTCAAATCCCACCAGATATGCCAAAACAGTATTCTGCACGTCCATAAGTCTCTCTCCCGAATCTATGATGCTGCGCCAAGATTATTTAAATCCTGAGGTGAAAAAAGAAACTCTTTTCCCGCAGATTCCTTGTCATCGACCCAGAAGATATATCCGTTGTAATAAAACAGTTCGCCGGTTCCGTCATTGTAAATCTCAGTCGTGGTCACTCCCGCATCCGATTCAAGTTCGGGTATCAGATACTCGGTATGGATCCCGCCGGTATACACAAGGCTATTTCCGTCCTTTGACTTCTCCGCCTCAAAAGTATAAGTGTTCACATAAGAAATATCCGAAGTGGGAACCGCAACCGAGCAAAGGTATCTGTCACTTGATCGTTCAATTGTGAGCACGGCAGACCCGTTCACGGAATCAATATAGCTTCCTTCCCATTCAAAGCCTTCGGGAAGCTGAAATACCACATCGGTTCCATCTCCGGATCCATTGTTTTTGTTTTGCTGATTTTTTCTGTTTTGAAATATAAGATAGCCGACTATCAAAAGTGCTACAGCGGCCACTACGCAGACAATGATTATGACTTGTTTTTTCATATATTTCTCTCTCATCTCCATAAAGTAGAATACTAATGTCAATTTTAGCATAAATTATCAGAAAATAAAACATCTATAATGGATCCGGATAAGTCTTTTTTCACATCTTTGCAAATCCTTAAAAAAATGTAAAATCTATTAAACTATCCCTAACGCTGTGTTATAATGTGAAGGCCTTGAACATCAGGCAATCAGTTTTAAATTTTTAGTGATCGGAGAAAAAGTTCTTGAAGATTTTCAATGTAGACAGCCCCCTTATGAGGGTCCTTACCAAAATTACCGACCTGGTGATCGTAAATATACTCACCGTTGTTCTTTGTATTCCCGTAATAACAGGCGGAGCGGCATTCACGGCTATGCACTACTGCGTACTCAAGCTTGTACGAGATGAGGAAGCCGGCATCGTTAAGCAGTATTTCCATTCATTTAAGGACAATTTCAAACAGTCCACCATAATCTGGATGATCTTTGTATTCATAATGGGATTCTTCGGATTGGATTTCTTTCTTATGTACAGCAATCCCACATCCATCAGTTATTACATTTTCGGCGGTATTCTGGTATTCACTTTTCTTATTCTTTTTGTGGGTACTATCGTATTTCCCATCCAGGCCAAGTTTGTAAATACCATACCGAGGACATTAAAAACATCTTTCGTTTATGCCTTCAAGCATTTCCCCGTCACTCTTCTTGTACTGATCGCAGAAGCTCTTCCCTTCTCCCTTTTCTTTATCGGGAACCTGGGAATCCTGCTCTTTCCCCTTATACTTTGCTTCTGTTTTTCCGCACCTGCATTTTTGAATGCAAAGTTATACAACAAGCATTTCAAAAGATCCGAGGAAAAATATCTGGCGGAGCACCCCGAGGAAAGACCCGGCGAGGATGATGAGCACATTTTCAGTGATGACCCTGAAAATTAAAAAGTCTTGTTCACAGACCAAAGAATATGATAGAATATTTAAAACAAGTTAGAAAAGGATGGTGCGAAAATGAGTAAAAGATTATCTCAATCAGAAGTAGACGCTTTAGTTGATGCTTTAAACACTTTAAAAACGTACGCGGATGACAGTAATATCGTTGCCGAAGACATCCTTAAAAATCAAGTTGTCCTCACTCAGAAAGAGATAGACAACCTGGTAAATACCTTAAGTAACTTCCAGGATGCGTCTTCCATCAAGACAAATGTTAATGTCACTCTTTCACAGGGCGAGATCGATTCCCTCATTGATGCCCTCAATTCTATCAAGGAATACGATAATTCCAATGCCCTTGATACAGAAATCGATACAAATCAGGCAGTCCTTTCCCAGCTTGAGATTGACAAACTTCTTGCCACTCTCCTTTCACTGAAAAAAGACTGATCCTCATTCATTTTTTTATTTTTATCGTAAAAAAAGAGAGCCCTTTGACGGCTCTCTCTTTTTTGTTGTTTATCTTTTTCTTATGCAAAAGGATTCTCAGTAGGATAAGGAAGGCTCTTGGGCTGATTATATGCGATATCCTGAATTCCAAGGAACTTGAATACCTCGAAGAGATACTTTCCAACATGTGAAAAAGCAACTGCTCCGTGATGAGGATATCCCTTCTGAACGAGAACGTGACGATAGAAACGTCCCATCTCGGGAATAGCGAATACACCGATTCCTCCGAAGGATCTGGTCTTAACATCCAGGATCTCGCCCTCTGCGATGTAGGAACGAAGAACGCCCTGTGAATCGCACTGGAGACGATAGAAGGTGATGTCGGATGCAGCAAGATCTGCCTCAAGAGTACCTCTGGTGAAGTCAGGCTCGCTTCCTTCGGGTTCGAGAAGTCTGTGCTGGATGAGCTGATACTTAACAGCACGGTCTGAGCAAAGCTTGCACTCGGGAGTATTTCCGCAGTGGAATCCCATGAAGGTATCGGTAAGGGAATACTTTCCGTATCTGCCCTTGATGTCCTCGTCGTAGATGTACTGAGGAACAGAGTTGTTGATGTCAAGAAGAGTAACTGCATCTGCGGATACGCAAAGTCCGATGTACTCGGAAAGAGCTCCGTAGATATCAACTTCACAGGAAACAGGAATGCCTCTTGAGCAGAGACGGCTGTTTACATAGCAGGGCTCAAAACCGAAGGTCTCGGGGAATGCAGGCCAGCACTTGTCAGCAAATGCAACAAACTGACGTGATCCTTTGTGCTCCTCTGCCCAGTCAAGAAGAGTAAGCTCGAACTGAGCCATTCTCTCGTTGAGTTCGGGATAATACTTTCCTTCGCCCATCTCCTTAGCCATGTCAGCACATACCTCAGGGATACGGGGATCGTTAGCATGCTTCTTGTATGCTACGAAAAGGTCAAGCTCGGAATTCTCTTCGATCTCTACGCCGATCTCGTAAAGTCCCTTGATGGGAGCGTTACAAGCAAAGAAGTCCTGGGGTCTGGGACCGAAGGTTATGATCTTAAGGTTCTTAACACCGATGACTGCTCTTGCTACAGGAACGAAGTCCTTGATCATCTTAGCGATGTCATCAGCAGTTCCAACGGGATACTCGGGGATATAAGCATCAAGATGTCTCATACCAAGGTTGTATGAAGCATTGAGCATTCCGCAATATGCATCACCACGTCCGTTGATCATGTCCTTCTCTGCAGCGGAGAAGCCTTCTGCTGCTGCTACGAACATGCAGGGACCGTCAAAGTTCTTTGCGATAAGAGTCTCGGGAGTCTCAGGGCCGAAGTTTCCGAGGAATACTACGAGAGCATTGCACTCGGCCTTCTTTACGTCCTCAACTGCCTTGAGCATATCAAGCTCGTTCTCTACAGTTACCTGGCACTCATAGATATCATCTCCGTATGCGGATACGATATCCTTTCTGCGCTGTGTTGAAAGTGCGATGGGGAAGCAGTCGCGGCTAACAGCGATGATTCCCAGTTTCACGTTAGGGATGTTTGTCATCATTTTGTGATTTCCTCCATAAATATAAAAGTTTATTGAATTATAACTTAGTGACGGAATTTACGGTTTAAGTATGGGTTTGCTACGTCTTACGACGTACACCGCTCACCCATAGCTTAAACACGTAAATTCCTGTTACTTATAATACTTATACAGTAAGATTTTCACCTTTGAGACCTAAGAAAGAGCCCTCGGCCTGGCCGCCTTCCTTGTGAGCGATGAGCCACTTGTTATTGGCTGCAAGGAGTCTGTCCTCGTTATCGCAAGCGGAAGGGTTCTTGTCTGCATGAGATTCCTTAAGGTCATGGTTGGTTCCGTAAGGAAGTACGATGGTCACGCGGAAACCTGCACCGTCAACTCCGCAGGGAGCATAGTGAAGTGTGGTTCCGTAGATCTCTACTCCGCATCCTGCCGGAAGGAAAAATGCCTCCATCTTGGATGTGTCATAAGTGAAATCATCTTCGATATCCTGCTGCATTCCCACGATGAGGATCGCATCGGTCTGTGCGATATTAAGCTCGGAGCATCTGTGATACTCAACAGCATTAAGCTTCTGATTGTGTCCGTTGCAGTAGCCTACCTGAATGGGAAGTTCGCCGTAGTAGATCCTCTTAAGATCCTTTGCGGTGCCTGTTGCCTCGAGAGCTGCATCTCCGGGAACATATACCACATCATCAGGGCAGGGGGTATTTGCCATTGCGTCCACGAGTTCCTTAAGATCAACATTTTTGATGACCTTTCCGTATTTTCTGAACTCGGGATCAGTAACCTTTAATACTTTCATCCTTATACCTCTCTTTATCAAATGAGAAAAAAATAGTATTTGGGTAATTGAGTTTCTTTATCAAAAAACAGAAAATACCGCGAATACTATTCTATCAATAATAGGAAAAATAAAATACTCAAAATTTGCTATTTTTACACATCACAATTGTTGCGATTTTGATCACAGTCTGATCACAAAACACTTTGTAAAGCCCATGACCTTTATGTCTGAAGGAAGCTCCTTCCCCTGCATGAGCGTAAGCTTAAATCCGTGCATTTCCGTCACCTTGCGGGCAATGGAAAGTCCGAGTCCCGTTCCGCCGCCGGATGTGCGGGAGCTGTCCCCGGTCTTGAAGGGTTCAAAAATATTTTCGGCTATGTCATCTTCTATAAGTGGACCGTTGTCCGCAATATACAAAGAATTCGAAAGCAGATTTTCCGTCAGGACAATTCCTATTTCTGTTCCTTCCGGATTGTGCTTTATTGCGTTGGAGATCAGATTGGTGATAACTCTGGAAAACTGTACTTTGTCCACCTGTGCCGGTACTGCCGCATCCTCGGGGATCTCAACCCTCAGATCCATCTTTGCATCCATTATGTCCTGATACAGAAGAGCTGCGGACTGCCTTGCCATCTCGGCCACATCCCCATTTTCCTTGTGGAGCACAAAGCCCTCACTGTCGATCTTGACATAATCAAACAAAAGATTGATAAGTTCATCCACCTTTTTGGATTTTCTACAGATAAGATCAAGGTACTCATCCTTTTTTTCGATATTCGCCTTTCCGTCAAGTATGGCCCTGGAATATCCATATATGGATGTGATGGGAGTTCGAAGATCATGCGCAATATCGGAGATCATAAGATTTCTCTTTTTTTCGTAAAGATTCTTCCTTTCGGCCTCCTCCCTCTCCAGCTTGGAAAAGCGCGCTATCACTCTTCCGGTATAGATCACACCACCAAAAAATACCGGCGCGACAAAAAGGATCAGCATCACGATTATCATTCCGATGATGAAAACCTTTGTCCCAAATCTTAAGGAGGCATAGTTTTCCACCAGCACATTACCTCTGAAAAGTTCCACGCTTCTTATGATCTTTTCGTCATAGCCGCCTATTCCCAGCGGAACATACCTGGTCAAAAAAAGCATCAGACCTCTGAACAACAGGTACAGAATGTAGATAAATACCGTTTTGATATCGTATTCCACGATGCCTTTTCCGTCAAAAAGAATGGGGGATACCATGGGTAAGAATACTTTGTTCAGTAGTATTGTGGTTATGAACTCTGTTGCCGCCACCGCCAAAAGCACGATAATGAAATTTTTGATGATGAAGCCCCTGAGAGCCCTGATCTTATCCAAGCCTGTAACCCAGCCCCCTAAGTGTTTTGATATATTCGGACTGATCATCCGAAAGTTTCGTGCGAAGCTTGCTGATTGACACCATTATGTTGTTGTCTGCCACGATAAAATCCTCTCCCCAGGCATACTCATAAATCTGTTGTTTCGTGTAAACCTTTCCGGGATGTGTCATAAACAGCTCCATTATCTTATACTCCACCATGGTGAGTTCGATCTTTTTGCCCTGTCTGGTCAGGGTACAACTGTCCAAGTCAAGGGAAAGATCGTTGTAGGTAAGGCTCTCCGATTTGATCTCGGCAGAACCGAACTTGTGAAATCTACGCATCTGTGATCCCACTCTCGCCACTATCTCAAGGGGGTTAAAGGGTTTAGCGATATAGTCGTCCGCTCCCAGATTAAGTCCCAATATCTTCTCCGCATCGGCATCCTTTGCAGACAGGATCAGCACCGGAATATTACTGCTCTCACGGATCTTTTTAAGAACGGTATATCCGTCGACTCCCGGCATCATGATATCCAGAATGCACATATCCGGTGCCTTGTCCTTAAATACATCCAAAGCCTCGAGACCGTTTCCGGCCTCGAGGACTTCGTAGTCTTCATTTTCGAGATAGAGCTTTATGAGCCCTCTTATCTCTGCTTCGTCATCTGCTACCAAAATTCTGTATGACATTTCTCACCTATCTCTGTTCTTCTTTAAGTGTCTCATAGAGAGCTGCATTTGTTGAATACTGGTAAGGCGCTACGTAGAAGATCTCAAGCACCCCGAAGGTAAGTGCTGCAAGAAGATGCCAGCCGATAAATGAAAGGTCAAGTACGAATGCTCTCCACTTCTGGCCGCTCATCATAGCGCTGCTGGCCTTAAGTGCCTCATCCTTGCTCATTCCGGGATTCTCGGAAAGAAGATAAGGAACCATGCGGTACTCATAACTCTTTACGATTCCGGGAATTACAAAGAGCAGGCTCCAAAGGAATATGAAGAGGTCTCTGAAGAAAAGCACCTTAACGATGTTTCTGTAACCGTCCTTGAATCCGGTAAATACGGTTCCGAGGCTCTCATTTCCGTTCTGTGATTTTCTGAGGAACTTCATGCAGCCGTATTCAATGGGATTGAGTACGAATATATCAAGCGCGATCGTAAATGCCGCCACGATCAGGCTGATGATCATAATGACCAGTACTACTACGATGACAACACCGGCGATCACTGCCACGGTACCTTTATCGATGTTTATCTCTTTTCCGTCCAGATTGATCTCGAGATTGGGACCCAAAACGTAGGAATAAGCACTGCCATCTGAATCGGTTCCGCTGACTGTTGTCACTCCGTCATCAGTGTTGATCTCAAAGTTCATACCTTCGTTTTCATCGTTGACGTAAATCTGTCCGTCTTCGATACGAAGCTTGGTCTGACCGTCTTCACTCTTGGCCTGCAGGCTGAGTTTTCCGTCCTTGATGTCCACACTGCTGTCTTCGCCGTCTATATGGAGTTCTCCGTCTTCAAAGTAGTAATCATCTCCGGAATTTCCCATGTGTCCGATCATATTTCCGAAGCCCGATCCCATGGATGAGAATCCTGAGCTTATCCCGCTTGCTCCTCCGGAGATGACTCCTATGATCACTGCAACCAGAACAAACTTCCAATAGCTTGCAAAGAAAGCTGTCTTACCTTTTCTTTTAACTTCCTGTCTTGTCCACATATTTTTATCCTCTCTTTCCTGATTCAAAAGCGAATGTGTTTTCGTTTTATGAGCTGATTATAATATGCGAACCTTTCCGTCAAAATCGGTGAACCTTAACGTTTCCTTAATGTTTCCTTCAAAGAATGATCAGCCATTCTCCTTTTCATATCCGATGGTTACTTCAACATCATCCGGCTCAAAGGCATTAACAGTCTCAATATGCCTTTTTACATCTGCAGTATATACCGAATTTTTTACCGGTTTAACACCCTTCAGTCCATCTGTCAGCACCTCGATAAAATCGGTGTAATCCTCTGTGTACTTGATGATGCGTATTTCCTGTGCACTTCCGTATTCCTTGCTGACAGCCTTTATCGCATGTCTTGCCAGCATACTCGCTTCGGATTTTCTGCTTGCCAGAAAACCGGTAACATAGAGTGTTTCCCCGCTCATTACTGTCAGGATAGCCCCGGAAGGCTTGTTCCCCATATATGAGATAAATCCCGTTTCCCTGTCTATCGGGCCGAAGCCATACTCCGACATATCATAGAGCGCGTTAAAATCCTCCCTTGATACGAGGGCTTTAAGATCCGAATTAAGCTGTGAAGGTGCGATATCCTTAAGGCATTTGCACTCAAAATCCTTTGGATCCGGTTCCGAGCAAACAGCAGATTTAAGAAGAGTTCTGGTTTCTATAAGCCATTCTCCGAAAAGCTCTTTTTCCCCGCCGAAAAGAAAATCATCTATATAATCTTCTTCTCCGGGGCATATCTCATCTCTTCCGAACTCACCGTTAAGATAGATCTCTACGGTGTCCATTCCGTTTTCCTGTGCTACATTGAACACTTTATCCACAAGTTCGGATCCGACACCGTCATAGCGGTATTCCGCTCTTACACAGACCCACTCGATCATAAGGCTTTCTTTGGTTTTACGATAGATCAGCAGACCTGCGGGTATGTCCTTTCCCTTCGCACTTTCATCATCCTCTTCGGTGATGAAAGCTGCAAGGCATTCTCTGTCAGGCAATTCTGCCCTTTCAAGAAACATTAAGGGATCCATATCCGCAAAGAAATCCCTGTGATCTTTTCTTAATTCTGTTATCTTCATTCTCTACCCCATAAGTATCGATAAAATATCTTTGAAACCAAGTGTCTGTCCCGTGAGATCCTCGTTGATCCTCCAAGCGTACTTGACAGCGTCTCCAACGAATATCCTCTTAAGTGCTTTCTTCCACTCAACGGCGATAACCTCCGCCATGACGCCGAGGAAATCCTCAGGTTCAGACATATTCACACGCCTTTCATCCTGCTTAAGCCTAGCAGCTTGATTAAGTCCCGTAAGAACCGGCATACGAAGGGCCTGTATCACTTCTTCCAACAGAGCATCCGCATTCTTGGCTTTCTTTTCAAGAGCTTCATAATACTTGTCAAAGGCAGTTTTGAGTTTTTCTCCGTATTTTTCATCCTCAAAGTACAGCTTAAACTCTGCTTCGGCCTGAGCCTTTAATTTGATATCCTTCATATTCTTCTTTACATCTGTCATCAGATTTTCAATGCTGTCCATAAAGGAGTTTTCTTCATCAAATTTCTTTTCGTCAAACTTATTTTTGTCTGTCTCGTTTGCCTTAAGCTCTGCCTTTTGCTTTTCGTCACTTTCCTTCTTAGTCTTAAAGAATGCTTCCTTTAAATTGGTCATGGCAGACACTACCTTATCTTCAAGTGCCTTTATTTCCGCCTCTGGGAGACCTGCATCCTGCGCATTTCTTAAGTCCTTAAGAGCTCCTCTCACATTATACTTGCTGTATTTATTTTTGAATACCTCAAGTGCAGCCTTTCGTTTTTCTTCGTCCTGCTCCTCCCTGAATTCCTTCAGGTCTGCCTTTAAGGCCTCATCTCCGAAGTAGAGAGGAAGGTCACAGCCGCCTATCATTGTATCATATTGCTCATCATCTGCGATCCTTTGAAGAATACTGCTGTCATATCCCAGGAAGTCATCGATACCGTCCAGCGTCTTGCCCAGCATCTCATCGAAGTCTTTCCTTCCCTCCACCGTTTTATCTTTGATCAGATTTCTGAATTCTTCCGATTCGGTGGGCATGAGCGTAAACTTCATAGCCTGACGCTTTACATCATCCCGAGCTATCTCGCTGTATTTCTTTGAAACATCAAACTTGGTCGCACCGTCGGCACTCTTTAGCTGTGACAATGCATTTTGCAGGTCGTAGATCTCTTTGTTGAACTCATCTATGGTGTTCTGGATTCTCCACTGGCTCTGCTGGAAGCCGTAAATCGCGGCAGGAAGTTCAAATCCAAGCTTCTGTGCCCTGACAAGACCCGCTCCTATTCTGAGAGCTGCGGACTTTGCATCACCAAGATGCATGACCTCCGTGAACACAGCCTTAAGCTCGTCTCTTTTAGTATTAAGAAGTTCCTTTGATTTCTCACTCAAAAGGCCTTCAAAACCTTCTAAGAATCCCGACCCGCTGCCTGCTGCAGCTGCCAGGAGCATCTTGGTGACCATCTTCTGCTGATGCTCGGTCAGCTGGGTTGCGTTTCCAAAGTCGATTATGGTGAGTGAACTGGCATCCATCATAATATTACCGGCATGGAGATCGCCGTGATAGAATCCGTTTCCGAACACAGCCTCCGTAACCCATTTGTTTGCCATATTGGTGAGCATCTCCTGCTGGTTTCTCAAGGTAGACAGGCGCCTTGACAGCATCGTTTTTGCAGTCTGAATATGAGCATCGCCTGCGGGGATGGTGAGTTTGGGATAACCATTCTCTGTTACGATATTTCCCTCTTCATCATAGGTATAGTATTCCTTAAGATACTTTTCTTTCTCTTCTCTTGCATTCTTCAGAACACCTACAACGGTATCTCCCGGAGCCCGCTCTACCATAAGCGCATTCGCAGTTGGTTCAACCAGACGGCTGACCTTCATTGAGGAGACGCCACCCTTCATATTATAGAGCGCACCGGTTTCACAATTTTTAGCCTCTATGGTAAGATCAAGTTCTTCACGTATACGCTCCATCTGTCCCTCAAAGGTACGGAGCATTCCCTCTCCGGCCGATGAAGCGGCTTTACGCATTATCCTCTCCTCGCGGAGCATACGGTTACGCACATCGGGGCGAAGCAGCTTGATAACAACATTCTTGTCGGATGAGATACCATCGTTCATATGCACCCTGCACAGGAATGCCTGTCCTACCGAAGCAGCACCCAGGGATTTTGTGATCTCTATGGACTTTATCGCACCCTGGGAGCGCTCGATCATCGCGATGAGCTGTGCCTCAACGATCTCCTTTGGAATAGGTGCAAGATTATCCTTCATATCGCTGAAGGCAGGCTTTAATCCGGGTGGTACCATATCCTCCGGCATTCCCTGAAGCACCTTCTGAAGAAGGGGTCCCGCTCCTTTCAAAAGGCCGCCCAGCATGGATGACATTGCCTCGTATTTCTGATCCTCCGAAGAATCCTCAGTCACCTTCGCGGGCTTAGCGTTTCTGATAGCGGATGAAAACATTGATCTGAGGTCAACAACGCTGGATTCGGCAAGATAAGAGGAAAGAACGTTTCTCAGATACTGTCCCTGTCCTTCCTTTCCCGCCATGGCATTGTTCATCATGATCAGCATCTGATCGTTGCCCTTTTTGATTCGGGCTTCTCTCTCTTCCGTGGAGATTCCCTTTTCTCTGTAATAGTCAACATTTTCGGTTTTCTTTTCCTTCTGTCCGCCACCGATCTCCTTCTTTATGTATTTTGAAAATGTTTTTTCGAAGCTCTTGAGTTTTTTATGAACGAGAGTCTCAATCTCTTTTTCATTCTTAACAAATTCCCCGATCTTGGCATTGATCTCCTCATTTTCCTCAAAATCTCCGCGAAGGAGCAGGGATACTCCTGCTGCAATACTTGCTTCCTTACCGATAGCATTGAAGGCCATGTCTTCAAAATAATACGGATCTTCAAACTTTTCTTCTACAAACTCTTCTTCTACAAACTCCTCTTCAGGCTCTTCATCATCCTTCTTCTCTTCTTTTTTCTCCTCGGTTTTAACTAGTCCGAGGAATCCAAAGAAGTTTTTAAACGCTCCGACGGTTTTTTCGCCGGCCTTAAAAGTGGTATATTGCTTGCGCTGCTCCTCTGCGGTAAGTTCTTTGTATTCAGGATGCTCCTCAATGAATTTCTTTAGATCCGCTTCCTCCCGCTTTTTAGCTTTTTCTTCTTTTTTTGCTTCCCACTCTTTGCGGCGCTCTTCCTGCCTGATCCTCCAGATTTCTCTTCTGGCTTCGTTTAATTCCTTGCGTTCCTGCCGTTCTTTATCTCTTGCCTGTACCTCGGCAAGTTTCTCATTATACGGCCCCTCGGCAATGGCACAGACCTTGTCCACAACATCGATTATTATCTTGTTAAGATCCTCCGTGGAATCGCCAAAAAGCCCCAAGGGAAGCTTGGCAACAAAGCCCGTAAGCATTTTCTTGGTATTTTCCCTGTTTGCCACCAGCTTTGCGATAAGACCGGAGTTTTTCTTTATAATATTCCAGATACGTTCACCGGGCTTTTGCTCGTTGTCCATATCCCATGTTGTGGTTGAATACAGAATGTCTGCGACAAAGTTTTTAAGATTCTCTTCGTCCTCACTCCATTCTCTGCCTTCCTCGATGGCTTTCTTCTTTTCCTCGGCAGCCTTCTCCTTTTCTTTACGCTCCTTGAGCTTTAACGCCTCCCGCTTTTCTATGACTCTTCTGTTGGCCTCTGCCTCTCTTCGCAGATTAGCCAGTTCATCCGTAAGCTTCTTATACTGCTTGCTGTTTTCTTTGATGGGCTTTTCCAGTTTTTCCCGCTCTGTTATCAGGTCACCTCGCTCCATCTCAAGCTCAGCCACCTGTTTTGTCAGGAGTTCCATCTGTTCGCGTAAAAGCCTTAAGTTTGCGGGTTCTTCATTCCACTCCTTTTGCTTTTTAGCAAAATTGTCCTCCAGTTCATTCTTTTTCTGTTGATACTCCCTGACAAGGGCCCCTTTAAGTTCCTGTGCACTATCCTCCGTCAGTTTATCGTCCCCTTGGGATTGTGCCCTTCTCTCGATCTCGTTCAAGCCTTTTTCCAGGTTATCATAAAGTACATTGCAGGAAGCCACATAAGCTGCAGTTTCATTCTCCTTTATCACCTCAAAATCCTTTGAGGCAAGAAATGCTCTGTGTTCCTCAGCCTTCTGTTCGTACTCCACTGTCAGAACGCCTATTTTCTCGGCAATCTGTCCCTGTTCGTCATTTATGATCTCTATCCTGTCTGTCTTTTCTTTGATAAGGGCTTCATTCGGAGCATTTTCTTTCTTTGCCTTCTCTGCGAGGGCGATCTGTTGCTCTGCTATCTTGATCTTTGCCTGAAAATCTTTGGCAGCGTCGTTTGTTTTTTTCTCCTCGTCTTCCGCTTCTTTCTTTTCTACATCCTCGGTATAAACTATCATACTTGACAGTTTACCCTCTGCTACGATCTTCTCCCTATGCTTTAACAGGTCAAGAGTATCCAGACCATTGATCTTTTCATCAGTGGTCTTCTTAAGATCTCTTTCCTCCAACTCTTTGATCTCAAGAGTCAGCTCCTTATAGAAATCAAGCTGTTCTTTGTCCTTTTCGGCCTTTGATTTTTTCTCTTCCTCCTCCTGCAGCCTTTTCTGATGGTCCAAAGCCAGCTTATCCTTCCACTGCTGGAAAGTAAGTTTTTCCTCAGGCTTCTGGACACTGTTATTGTGATCCTTCCAGCCCTCCATCAGACCCAGTTCATTCTCTTTTTGCTTTTCCATGGGGTCTGTTTCAAGATATTTTTGAGCCTCCAGCGTAGAAACCATTTTGTTATACTTCATGGTTTCCGACTTTATCTCTGTCTCAAGCTCGGCTATGTGTTCATCAATGGATTTTTGAAGGATCCTCTCCTTTTCTTCGTTGTATTCCCTGGTAAACCTTTCCTTTAATTTCTCCGCTTCATCTTCTGAAAGACGATCGTTTTCATTCTCTGAGTTCCGGAGTTTATCCACGCTGTCCAGCATCTCCATAAAGGAATCATAAAGCTCTCCGAATTCCTTCTCTGATCTGAGAGTTTCTTTGTCGCGAACACCGGCTTCACTGACATCTTTTTCCTTAGCTGCCTTAAGATGAGTGATCTCCTCATTTTTCTTGTCAATAATGCTCTTTTGCTTTTCACGGATCTGTTTGATCTCGTCGGTATACCTTGATGTGACAGCGTTTATCCTTTCTTCCCAGGACTTGTCTAATTCTATAAACTGCTTATCTTCATCGGTCTGAACTTCCTTTTCTCTGACCTTCCGGCGTCTCTTCGTGCCGTCTTCCTTGACATTTTCAATGTCGATCCTCTCTTGAGCATCGGTGACAACCTTCTGTCCGCCGCTCTTCTCCATCAGTTTTTCGTTTTCTTCTTTTGTGAGATCATCCAGTTCTTCCTTGAGTTCATCTTCCTGAATGAGTTCATCGATGGTCTTTCCGCTTGTGAGTTTCTCACCATAACTGAGATCCTCTTTTAAGTCCTTCTTTTCTTTTAATTCCGCATCACGTGCTTTTTTCTTTTCTTCCTTGTTGCCGTACTCGTAATCCTTTACCCATTGGATAACGGCTTCTTTTGTGATCTGTCCGGCCTCCAATGCCTTTGCCTTCTCCAATACCTCCTCGGGAGGAATGTTTGTGAAATCGATATTTGAAAATCCAAGCCTCTTGATAAGATAGCTGTTTCCGATATCGGCGGCATTGGTCTTCTCAACAAGGTCAGCGTTCTTGTCAATGGATCTGGAATAGTTCAGGATCCTGGTAGTCTGCTCCTTTCCGAAGATCTCCTCGTTTTCTATCATATTCTTGCCAAGAACGGTAGCGAGCTTTCTGGCAGACATTCCCAGACTTTTGATAATGGATTTATCCATCATGTTAAACGATCCGTCCAGACCTGCATGGGAAAAAATAAGGTCAATTGAATTGTCCTCTCTTTGGAAAACGGAAAAAACATTTTCTCCCACGCTTATGGTTATGGATTGAAACTTATTCTCTTCAAAAAGAGTAAGTGCCTTCCAAAGACTGTTGATCTGAGCGATGACATTCTTCCTGTCTTCCTTAGAAGTGCCCAGGGCTTCGACCAGTGCATTCGGAAGTGAGGATCTGGTGAACAGATCGACTAAAAGCTTACCCTCCTTTTGAAGGATATCGTCATCATCCTTTGTGGGATATTTATCGAACATGGTCCTTAAGGATCTGATCCTCTTGTCCCCGTTTACATATTGATCCTTCATTTTATCTGTGACAAATTTATTCTTGGCAATATACTCCTTCTGCTCCACCAGAAGATCTTTGGAGCTGACAGGGCCTTTTCCTATCAGGCCTCGCCATACCAGCTGCTTCGCCATGGCTATGGAATTAAACTCATTTAACAGACTGGTTCTTTTTTCTTTGACAAGGCGATATCTTTCTATACCCTTGTCTGACTTGGGGTGCTTTTTTTTAAGGTATTTCGTACAGCTGACAATAGCCCTTCTGTAGCAGGTTTCTATGTCGAACATCTGTCCCGCGTTCGCTGTCGCCAGATGACGCATATGTGCTTTCTCTTCTTCCGTCAGCTGATCGCTTTCCAGGTCGCCGATCTGTTCAAACTTGAGAGGCTTCAAAAGTTCATCCTCCAGGTTCTTTATGGAATCCTTTACAGCCTTCATCTCATCACTGTCCTTGCGATAGCGATGACTGTTGAGCAGAATATGGGACAGATTTCTCCCTTTTAACGACTCAAGCTTAGCCTTCTCCGTAACATCAAGCTGGATGCTCTTATCCTTCATAGCGAAATCGATCATACGGTTATCCATAATGGCCCGATTTACACTGTCCTTTGCCTGCCTGTTCTGCTGCATCTCACTGGGTTTAAACAGAAGGCTCTGATCTCCATCATCACCGGTGAGGATATTGACTATTCTTTTTTGAACCTTAAACTGATCCAACTGTTCCTGATTGCTTCCGCTCATAATGATACCGCTCCTTATATAGATGCCCGCCTCATCAATACCAAGATACAAAACTACGATTTTATTCTACCACAAAAAGTGCAACAAAATCATAACTATTCCTAAACATATTTAGGAGTAAAAAAACCGGCCTGTTCGGCCGGTTTTGTATTGCTTATGAATTAATTCTTTGCGATAAGATCGTATACGCCCTTGCAAGCGGGATAGATCTGCTTGAATACCTGATATTTTGCTTCGTATCTTGCTGCGATCTCGGCATCGGGCTCAACAGTCTTCTTAACCTTAACGATAGCCTTTGCAGCATCCTCTACCGAAGCATACTCTCCGCAGGCAACTGCTGCAAGCATAGCGCCGCCGAGTGAAGGTCCCTCCTCAACCTCGAGGATATCAACCTTCATATTCATGATATTGGCCATCATCTTCTGCCAGAGAGGACTCTTTGCTCCACCGCCGCAGATCTTTGTTCTCTCGGGAGCGATCCCAAGGCTTCTTGCTACTTCCATAGAATCGCGAAGAGCGAATGCAACACCTTCAAGTACTGCCTGAGTCATATCAGCGCGGGTATTGTCCATGGTAAGTCCGATAAAGGTTCCTCTTGCGTTGGGGTTGTTGTGAGGTGATCTCTCGCCCATAAGATAAGGAAGGAAGTAAACATGGTTATTTCCAAGCTTATCGTCGGTAATAGGCTCCTGCTCTTTTCCGTATTCCTGAGTTCCGATGATCTCGTCCATCCACCACTTATTGCAGGAAGCTGCCGAAAGCATGCATCCCATGAGATGGAACTTTCCGTCTGCATGGTCGAAGGAGTGAAGTGCGTTGTTAGAATCCACACCAAACTTATTTGAAGAGATGAAGAGTGTTCCGCTTGTTCCAAGGGAAATGTTACAAGCACCATCACCAACGGTTCCCGTTCCCACAGCTGCTGCGGCATTGTCTCCTGCGCCTGCTGCAACGACTACTCCGTCCTTAAGGCCGAGTTCCATGGCAAGCTCATGGTTAAGTTCTCCCACTTTTTCGTAGCTCTGGTAAAGAGTGGGCAGCATATCCTCGGTGATACCGCAGATATCACACATTTCCTTGGACCACTTATGATTCTGTACATCCAAAAGAAGCATTCCCGAAGCATCGGAATAATCTGTACAGAAGGTACCCGAAAGCTTATATGCAAGGTAATCCTTGGGGAGCATGATCTTCTTGATCTTCTTGAAGTTCTCGGGCTCATTCTCCTTTACCCAGAGGATCTTGGGAGCGGTGAAACCTGCAAATGCGATGTTTGCAGTGTACTTTGAAAGGGTAGCCTTTCCGATTTCATTGTTGAGGTAGTCTACCTGCTTCTGGGTTCTTCCATCATTCCAGAGGATGGCGGGACGGATCACATTGTCGTTCTCATCAAGGATAACAAGTCCGTGCATCTGTCCGCCGAAGCTGATTCCTGCAACCTGGTTCTTATCCTGTCCATCCAAGAGTTCCTTAAGTCCTGCGATTGACTGTTCGTACCAGTCCTCGGGCTTCTGCTCGGACCAGCCGGGATTGGGGAAGTACAGGGGATACTCCTTAGATACGATCTTCTTGATATCGCCCTTTTCATCCATAAGTAAAAGCTTTACTGCGCTTGTTCCTAAATCAACACCGATGTATAACATATCTTCCTCCTATTAGTGCCGTGTTTTCCGACTTGATTCTTATTTTATCATTGCCGATGTATCAAAGCAATGAATCAATCCGTAATATCGTGCCATAAGTCATTATATTTCATCTATAAGCGAACCCTTCTTTACAAGGATCCTTCCTCTGTTGCAGCTGAGTTCAAAGCTTACGGGTTCTGTACCCGTAAGTGCCTTTGATCTGTTATCCGGCTGATGTGTTCCCACATATACCGTTACATCGCCGTCAACCGTAACTTCATTCTTTCCAAGATGAAGTCCAAAGGATTCCCAGGGCATCTCAATCTCAACATGCTTTAGCTCTCCGGGAAGAAGTTCCACCTTCTTTAATCCTTTCAGCTGCCATTTGGGAGCACCCTCCTTGTGAACCGATACATATACCTGCAAGGTTTCCGCTCCGGGCATATTTCCGAGGTTTGTAAAGTCGGCATCTACTTTAAGTGCCTTCTTTTCCTTTGCCTCGTCTGCAGTAACCTTCACATTGGAAAGTTCGATGGGAGTGTAGGAAAGTCCGTATCCGAAGGGATAAAGTGCATCCTGCTCCATATACCTGTAGGTTCTGCCCTTCATGGCATAATCTGTAAACTCAGGAAGCTCATCCACCTCGTGATAGAAAGTGATGGGAAGCTTGCCCTCGGGGCTCTTTTCACCAAAGAGTATCTTTGCAACAGCAAGCCCGCCCTGTGCTCCGGGGTATCCGGCATAAAGGTAAGCGGCGCACTTTTCTTCCGCGCCTTGCATCTGCATGGCGCTGCCCGACATCAGAACAAGTATCACGGGCTTTCCGCTGGCAATTGCTGTATCTACCACAAGCTGCTGGTTTCCGGGAAGTTTAAGATCTCTCTTATCTCCGGATCCGTACTGGTTTCCGGTATCTCCCTCTTCCCCCTCAAGGGTAGCATCAAGACCCACAACGACTATCACTGCATCAGAGTAATTGCAGATAGTCTTAACTTCGCTCATACGGTCGTTTTCCATTCCGAGATTTTCCACTCTGTCCTTGTAGAGGTGGCAGCCCTCGGAATAGAGCACTCTGGGCTTTTCTACCTTGTTGTGTGCTGTGTATTTATCGATATATTTCTTGATACCTTCAAGTACGGTAATATACTCGGAGGAAGTTCCCTCATAGTTACCCACAAGAGCGCGTCTTGAGTTTGCATTCGGTCCGATCACGCCGATGGTCTTTAGCTTTGTGATATCAAGAGGGAGCGCATTATTCCTGTTCTCAAGAAGAGTCATGCTCTTTAATGCAACTTCCAGATTAAACTTCTTGTTCTCATCGGTATCAACGGACATGTAATCGATCTTGTCGTAGGGATTATCATTTACTTCCCCTAAAAGTCCCAGCTTCATACGTGTGGTAAAGAGATTTACACACATCTCATCAAGTCTTTCCTCGGTAACCTTTCCGTCCTTGATGGCAAGGTTCAGAAGCTCAAAGCAGTTTCCGCAGTTAACATCGCATCCGTTGTTTGCGGCAAGAGCTGCGGATTCCTCCAGATCTTTGGTAAGGCCGTGACCTTCGTTAAGATCCTTTAAAGCCCAGCAGTCACTGGTGACATGTCCCTTAAAGTTCCACATATCACGAAGAATATCCAAAAGAAGCGTCTTGCTTGCACAGCACGCCTCACCATTAGTTCTGTTATAGGCACCCATTACGGCCTCAACCTTCGCATCCTCCACAAGAACTTTGAACGCGGGAAGGTAGGTCTCCCAAAGGTCGATATCGCTGACTTCAGCGTTAAATGAATGTCTTATATCTTCGGGGCCCGAATGCACCGCAAAGTGCTTTGCACATGCAGCAGCCTTCATATACTTTTCGTCATGTCCCTGGATACCTTCAACAAATCTGGCACCAAGGCGTGATGTAAGATAGGGGTCCTCTCCGAAGGTCTCGTGTCCTCTGCCCCATCTGGGATCGCGGAAAATATTGATATTGGGAGACCAGAAGGTCAGCCCCTTATAAATATCAGTATCGTTATATTTTTGCTGCTCGTTATATTTAGCTCTTCCCTCTGTGGAGATCACATCAGCGATTTTCTCCAGAAGGTCTTCGTCAAAGCTTCCCGCGCTGGTGATAGCCTGGGGGAAAACCGTTGCAACTCCGGCACGGGCAACACCGTGAAGTGCTTCGTTCCACCAGTTGTATGCCTTAATTCCAAGGCGGTCCACTGCCTTGGCCCAGTTGGTGGTCTGGCTTACTTTCTCATCAAGTGTCATCTGAGCAACAAGTTCTTTTGCCTTAGCTCTGAAGTTTTCGTTAAGCTGCTCATTTTTTGTCATATCCATTTGGTATCTCTCCTAATCATTCAGAAATAATTGTTTCTATCCACCCGGGAACCTTTCCAAGGTATCCGTAAGACCACTGTGTTCCCAGCTGGCGAAGGAGCAGACGCTCTATCACGACTCCGGGATCCGCCGCATAGATCCTGATGGTGTTCTTTCCCGCTTTCGCAGTAAAGGAGAAATCTTTTTTGTGATCCTGAGTCAGGACTCCGCTTGCCCACTGTCTGCACGACCTCTCGCCACCTTCGTATCCGGGATCGAGGGTTTCTACCGTCATTATCTCTCCGCCGTTTACAGACACGCCAACGGCCATGGGATTTCCCTTAACAACAGGGTTTCCGGGTGCGGTCACTATTGTTCCCAGAAGATCATATTCTTCCCCGGTTTCCTCCAGGGGACCTGACTGTTTTCCAACCGTAAAAGTATACTCGGCATAGGGTGCATCCTTACCGGGTGTGAAATACTTTGTAGTGGGGAATGCCTTTATACCGCTTCCGTATTTACCGAACTCTGTCAGCAGCCTATACTCGGCTTCTGCACTGCCCGGCGAGAGAGTAAAGTCTTCGGCTTCGACGGTAAGTCCCAGTTCATTGCTGAAAACATGATCCTTAGCATAGGGAGGCCACATCCTTGACATGATCTCACCTGTCATCTGCGGCACAAATGTCTTATCCTCACACACGCCTGCCCATACCTCAACATCCACATGAGTACGCTCTGTGCTGATGGTAACGGTGGTTCTGGCAGTGCCGTCCATACAGTCATCGGAGGCCTTAAGCTTATCCCTGTCAAGTTCAAGGATTAAAGTGACATATTTCTGATGACCGGTGAGTTTAAGTCCCGCTCCGAGTATATAGACTCTTAACCAGTCAGGTGTAGCGCCTTTTACCTCGTGTGAACACTCCGAAACGCCGTTTACGGCTAACTGAAGATCTGTATCCGATCCGTTATAAACAGTGATAGTGGTTTCTTTCTTATACGGATCAAGAAGATCTATATTGAACAGCTTCTGTCTGGTCCAGTCCCCACCCTGACTTGCTTTCATTTCATGTCCCGATGTAACGATCATCCTGGGTCTGTTGGCGGGTTCTGTCAGCATGATAACGGGATAAGCACACTCCTCATCATTCCAGTGGGTGAAACCGATATGCTCCGAAAGCATCATTCCGTCCCACTTTCCGCCGTTTATGCTGTGATATTCATTTACCAGTTCTCTGTCTTTGTCGATACACTTTTTGATATGTGCAGCCAGATCGTTTGCATTCACAGCGCCGATACCTGCCTGATAATGGTTACCGCCGGCAAGGAGCTGCATATGGATCAGATTGCATGCGGCAGATACGGGGTAATAGATCAGCTGATAGAACGCATCCGACAACGGGTCGCCTTCCGGCCTGGGCCACATTCTGACAAGCCTTGCCTGAAGGGAAGATGCCTTTGACTGCACCTTCATAGCTTCACCGTAGGCACAGGCGGCATAGACCTCAGAGTTAAGAGCCTCCGGCTTTCTGATGTAATTCAGATGTGTATATCCGTCCAGGAGTTCACAGGTATTGCTCTTATCCGCTGCGCTAAAGGTCGGGAAATTAACCTCCACAAAATGCTCGGTGTATTCCTTTACCACGTTTTTATTTTCCTGTCCCCACTTATCGATATCGTATGCAAGATCCAGGAAGTAAGAAAGAGGAAACTCCTGAGGTTTAAGGTCACCCACATTTACGATCCAGATTTCTCTGATGCCGTAATCGTAGGCCTGACTCATCTGCTCGCAGGTGCGGGAAATGTGGGTGGAGTTGATCCACTCGTAGCTGATGGGATCTCCGTGATAATCGAAGTGATAGTACATTCCCCATCCGCCCTTGCGGTCCCTGTGCCATTCCTCGGGAAGGGTACGAAGGTTTCCGAAATTGTCCTCGCAGAGCATACAGGTGATGCCGTCAAGGCCGTCCCAGTGCTTAAGTCCTTCCGCATTCTCGTCACCGTGGAAGTACTTCTCTACCTCCTTGTAAATGGCGATCATACGGGGAACACTGTCAAGATCCTCGCTGATGGTTTCCTTGATAAGCTTATTCTGTGTTGTGACTACATCCTTGATGTAATCAATATTATCTTTAAGCGTGGCTGTTGCGCCCAGGACTTCACTGTCTCTCTCACCGCGCATTCCCATGGTGATGATGTTCTCGAACTTGCCGTTTCTTTCCAGTCCGCCGCGCCAGTAATTGGTCAGTCCCTCTCTGTTTTTGTCGAAATTCCATGCGGTTCCGTAAGGGGTATCCTCCCCCTTTATAAGATCCCACTCTTCGCTGTGGCGAAGGCAGGGCTCATGATGTGAGTTACTCATGACCACACCATACTCATCCGCAAGTCTTGCATTCTCAAGTCCCGGACCGTCCAATGAGAAATTGGAAGTCCACATGGCGGGCCAGAGATAGTTGCCTTTCAGTCGGAGTAAAAGCTCAAATACATGATCGTACATTTCCGCGGTAAAACCGCCAAAATGCTTGAATGTCCAGTTTCCGAAAGAAGGCCACTCATCATTGATAAAGAAGCCTCTGTATTTAACCGATGGTTCTTTTGATACAAAGCAGTCTCCGGAAGTGATCTCCACAGAAGCCTTCTTTGCGGGAGTGACATCGGCAAACCAGTACCAGGGACTGACTCCCATAAGTTCGGATACATGGAACAAGCCGTAGATAGTTCCCCTCTTATCGCTGCCTGCGATGAGGAGTCTCTCGGGTTCTCCGTCTTTTGCGGGAAGAATTTGGAATGAATATACCTCCCACTTTCCTTCTATGGATGATTTATCAAAATCACCATTGGTTATAAGACTGTCAAGGTATCCGCTTTGTCCCAAAGTGGCAGCCACAATGACAGTTCCGTCTCCGGACTGAATCTGCCCGTTTATTTCGTTGATCGGTGCTTCTTTTCCGAAAACAGCTTTAAAATCGCAGGAAACCTTACCCGCTACGCGCTTAACGCCGGGTAAGGCTTCTTTGTCTGTAAATATCTTTGTATTGGAATTAAGTATCATAGGAACCCCTTATCTTCTCTTGGCAGCCTGCTGAGCAGCTGCGATCTCCGCAAACTTTTTATTCATCTGATTTCTGATGAAGTCCTGTTTATCATCCTTTACCAGATAGTAAATATAGGAATCCATAACAAGACTCTGGGGAAGTCCTCTTCCCACGAGTTTGAAGTTTCTGAAGCCTCTGTCAATATAGGATGTCATATCCTCTTTTGATATAAATGCCGGACGCTTCATGCAGTCGTCAAAGCTCTTGCTCTGCTGCCTGTTGGTACATGGGAAAGGTTTTCCCACATCGTACTCGAGTTGGTTGAATCCCTCATCCTTGTAATGCTCAAGTCTCTTGGGACAGTTGGGGAAACATATCTCGTCCACCAGGATCTCAACTCTGTCCGCAACGGGTTCCAAAGCCTTTAAGGTTTCTTCATCATGGTTCATATCATAATCCAGAACCACCATGAAATAGTCCTTTTCAAGTTCCTGTTTTAAGGTTTCCAGATCCTTTATTCTCTTTGTGGTGGAGGAAATGAATTTGAAATTGGGATACTCTTTTCTGAGGTAATCTTCCAGCACCTGTGTGTTGACAAGTACCTGATTGAATCCGTTGTCCGCTTCTCTCATGATAATATTGCAGAGAGTGTCCTGAAGATGCTTTTCCTCTATAAGGGGATTGGTCCAGGTGAATCTCACCGGCACCTTTCTGGAATTATAGTGCTTTATTATTCTCTGAACATCGCTCTTTGTAGTAAATCCAAGTACGGTCCTGCCGCCGTTCCAGATGGCTCCGGGGAAGGTTCCGTACACGCTTCCCACGCGGTATCCGTCGCGGAAACAGTTCTGATATTCCTTCATCAGGTCTATGGTAATGGTATTCAGATTCTTAAAGTAACAGAATCCGGGCAGATGCCAATAAATATGATCGCTCATTTAGTCCTCCTATATTTCGCGTCGCTTTGGCTTCGCTATTGAACGGGGTTTCCGCGTGTGATAAAGTACATCACACTGCGGCGCGATACTCCGTATGTCGGTCGTCGTGAGGCATGACGACCGACACGCGGCTGCACAGTACGCAGCTCGCGTCGCTCAGGGCCACTTTCCGGGCTTTGGTTTGTTGATGGAGATGGCGCCGAAATTCACAAGATTCATTATGATCATGTGGCGCATCTCATCAACTTTTTCGGGTTTGATCATATAATAGCAATATTCATCGATGAGCATGAAAAGGTTTGCTGTACGTCCCTCAATCTTAAAGTTGTTTATACCCATAGGTATGTACTTTTCCCAGATCTGCTCGGGAGTTACAAATGTGCTGTATCCTTGTATCTTCTGGAAAGTATTAAAGTTTCCGTACTCGCAATCCCAGGGAATTAGAGGAATCTGCTTGTCAGGGGGAAGTGTCCTGTTCTTTAACACGATCCTCTCGTTCTGTGCAATGGTTCTGTAGTGCTCACCGCGCCTTGGGCAGGCGGGCACGCAGATGGCATTTATCAGAATTTCCAGTTTTTCCTTGTGCTGAAGCTTTTCCAAAAATTCCCATTTGCCGTTTAAGTTGTAATCCAGGACCACATACTTGTAGTCCTTCTCCAGCTCCGCATTTAAAGCATCAGCATCCTTTATCTCCTTGCAGGTGGTGCTGTTAAATGCAAATTTGGGATACTTGTTCCTGAGGTAATCCTCCAGGATGGGAGAAAAAACGATCACCTCATTCATACCGTTGTTTGCACAATCCATACAGAAATTACAGTAAGGGTCATTTACCTCTTCTGCTGAAACGATGGGACTTGTGTATGTATATCTGATGGGAACTCCCGTATCGTTGATGGATTTGATGACTCTCTTTATAAAGCCCGCATCACACTGGTCATTATTTGAAAATCTTCCGCCGTTCCAAAGTGAAATGGGGAAATCACCAAAACATGAAGCGATCTCAACTCCTTCTCTGAAGAAATCGGGATACTGCTTCAGTGCGTTGATCCAAAACATGTTTAGCGGGAAATTGTACCGCAGTCCCGGCAAATGAAATCTGGCTTTTACTGACATCTTGTTTCCTTTCCTTTACTGATCGGGTTTTGAGATGACTATCTGTCCGTCCTTTACAAATACCTTAACTTTGTTATCATCCAAAGAAAGTTCCGAGATCATATCCTGAGGAAGCTGGAGTCTGCCCACCTTATCCAGTACGGCGTACTCATCCTGGGTATCCTCACTTCTCCAGTCGATGTCTGTCTCTTTAAGTCTGTCCTGATATGCCTCTTTGAGCACACGCTCCGAACTGATCTTTCCGTCTCTGATAGCAACAACACGCTTAACCTTTTTGGAAAGTGCGGTATCGTGTGTAACGATCAGGATTGTCTGTCCTCTTCTGTTAAGTTCCGTAAATACATCAAAGATATAATTCGCTGTCTTTGTATCTACGCTGCCGGTAGGTTCGTCGGCAAGAAGAAGCTTGGGTGAATTTGCAAGAGCGATGGCTATTGCGATCCTCTGCTGCTCACCACCTGAAAGCATGTTCATTCTGCTTCCTTTCTTGTGGCTCATCCCCACAAGTTCCAGAAGTTCAATAGCCTTGTCATGCTTCTTTTTTGTGGATGAAAGGTTCATAGGCATCATAACATTTTCCAGGGCTGAAAGGAAGGGGAGCATGTTTCTTCCGTTGTTCTGCCACACAAAGCCTACGGTCTCTCTCTTATATCTGACCAGCTCTTTTTCTGTCATGGTGAAAAGATTGCTTCCCGCCACAAAAAGTGATCCGGCACTGGGTCTGTCCAGACCGCCGATCATATTCAGGAATGTGGATTTACCGGAACCACTGTTTCCGATAATGGCGGTAAGTTCACCTTTTTCTACTGTAAGGTCAAGGCCCTGCAGCGCCAGAACCTCGGTCTCTTTTGTTTTATAGATCTTGACAAGGTTATCTGCCTTTATCATGACCTCTTTTTCTTCTGTATTCTCAGTTGCTTTCGCTGTTATCTCTGCCATCGATTCGTTCTCCGTTTTCAAGCTCTATAAGGAAATCCGCCGCACCCATGAGTCCCACGTCGTGGGTGGTCATAAGAATGCTTATGCCTTCCTCTTTACTCATTTCGGCAAAAAGCTGTGCCACTCTTGCCGCCATTGCACTGTCGAGCTCTGCTGTGGGCTCGTCGGCCAATATGAGTCTCGGTCTGTGAGCAAGGGCTCTTGCTATCGCAACTCTTTGCTGCTCACCACCTGACATTTCGGCAGGCATGTGAGTCATACGGTTTCCGAGTCCCACAAGCTTAAGGCACTCCTCAACGCGCTTGTCTCTTTCCTTTCCCGGCTTGATACCGGCCATTCTCATGGAGAATTCCACATTCTGAAAAGCATTGAGTGAAGGAATAAGTGATACGGACTGGAATACAAATCCCATTTTGGTCCTTCTCATATTCTCCTTCTCATAATCAGATAGTTTGGAAACATCAATCCCGTCTATCTTTATAATACCATTTGTAGGTTTGTCCAGGGTACAGATAAGGTTCAAAAGTGTTGTCTTACCGGAACCGGAACGACCTTTCAGGATAACAAATTTACCCTCGGGTATCTCTGCATTTATATTGCGGAGCGCCCAGAACTCGCCTCCCGGAACCGGGAAGCATCTGGATACGCCCTCTACTTCAATAACATTGTTTGCCATAAATATTCGCCTTACTCCTCGCCAAGTTTAAGTGCCTTGGTAACATTCATTCTGAAGAGCATTACTGTAAGTGTTACAAGACACACAGTCATCATTCCGGTTATAACCGCTACAAGCCTAATGGTGTCCATATCGTTTGTGATAAGGAGGAGCGGTAATATCTGTGTGGTAGAAGCATACGCTTTCTGAAGCATGGGTACAAAGAGCACCGATGTGAGTTTACCTATTCCGAAGCCTGCGGCAATGGAGAAAATACCGCAGAATATTTGCTCGTTTATAAGCATATGGAAGAGCTCACCCTTGTGGAAACCGGAAGCTCTAAGTACACCGAATACCAACTCTCTTTCCTTAAGAGCCATTATCCAATAGATCAGATAACCGACTCCGCAAAGAAGCAGTGTAACCACAAATCCAAGTGTAAGGATACCGTTGGTTCCCTGAAGAAGCGGATCGCTGCGGGTCTCCTCAAGATTCTTGTCTCTGTTGACATACTTAGTAAGACGAACGTCGTTGTCCTGGATCCAGTTGTAGATTTCCTTCTCGGTGGTACCATCCTTAAGCGCGCCCCAGATCTCGTAAGGCATATCGCCGTACTTTTCGCGGAGGAACTCGTAGTGTGCCACGATGAGATAATTACTCTCTACCGAGATATTACCGTCGGGCTGGATCACAGAATCAGTCTGTGCGTAGGTCGGGAAGTAATCAAAGAAATCGATGATGACAGCATTTACGGAGGATTTCTTTCCGTAAGTGAATGTAACGGTATCTCCCACTTTGAAGCCCAGCTTATCGCGGAAATCAGATGATGCCAGCACACCGTTTTCTACGGGAGCAAGTTCGTTCAAAAGTGTGTAATAGTGATTACCATTGTTAAGGTTCTTGTCAACGTATGTGATCTCACCGAACTGCTTGGTGTGAACACCCATGAGGTCGGCCATAAACTTGCCGTTTGTGCCGCCTGCCACATCAACATTCTCTATGTTATAAACTCTTGTATAGGAATCGAATATATCGGTCTTGATATACTTTTCGGTGTCGGGCTCGATATATTCACCCGTTGCAACACCGTTGCTGTCGGTAACTGCAGTCCACACTTCCTTTATGACGATGTCGCAGCCGTCGGAATATTCCGTATTCTTGACCGCATTTTCCACGATGGTTCGAGCCACGGTGGAATGGTACATTCCAAGAGATACGGTCATTATCAGGAAGAGCATGATGAGCTGCTGTTTACGCCCGTTCTTCACATTCTCCATGAAAGATACGAAACTGGCAGGTTTCCAGGCCTTCTTTCCTATGGTGTAGATAAGCTTAAGGATAAGGGGCTGCAATCTTAAAAACAGAAGTCCCAGACCGATTATCATAAGTGATGATGACAGGTAAAGAAGGGGATCCAAAGCTTTTCCGTTAAGAACGCTCTGAGCCATATCCGATGAGTTTCTGTGGAAATTGTAATATCCGTATCCCGCAACAGCTATGCAGACCACATCGACAAAAAGCTTTTCCCAGAGGCTCTTCTTTTTAAGTGCCTTCTGCTGCTTTAAGTTAACTATGGAAACTTTACTGTGCTTGATTGCAGGTACGGTAAGGCATATAAGTCCAAGCAGCATGGCCGCTGCCATATATATAGCCGCTTTCATTGTAAAGTGAACATCCAGTTTCTCTGAAAAATCAAAGATCAGGAAGTTTCTGGTGGCTCCCAGGAGTCTGCTTAAAAGCATTCCCAGGGGAACACCAAGGGCAGCGCCCCCCAGGGTAAGCGCAAATCCCTGATACAGGTAAAGCCTGAATATCTGGCTTCTGGAACTACCTCTACTCTTGATAACGGAGATCTCGTTTCTCTCCATCTCATACATCTGTCCCGAGATCATGAGCAGGAATGCTGCCAGCATGATGAGCACGGGAATCTGTAGCAGGATCATGGTAGCCGAAATCCTGGAATTCTTTCTGGTATAATCAGTGAGTACATCTGCATAAGGAGCTTTCTTGATAACACTTCTGAAGCCGCTCCTTCCGAGGTAATACTCGGTCTTTTCCTGCAGGGCTGCCACCTTGGAGGAAGTAATATCATCGTATTCGAACATGGCATAATAGTAGCAGTTCATAGAATACTTGGCAGCTTTCTCTCCTGTGAACATCTCTCTGAAAAGATCGGGATTCATGAGGCAGACATCGTTGAACTCATCATTCTTTTCCTGCCAGTATGAGCCGGTATCTTCGTTCTTGTCGAAAACACCCTTGATGTACAGCCTTATAGGGTTACCATCGTAATCCTTAAGATTATCGAATATGATGGTCTCACCTACAAGATATCCCTGCTTTACAAGACAGGATTGGCTGATTACGACCTCGATATCGCCGTTTTCGTTGTATCCGCTCTCGGAATACATCTCACCGCTGACGATCTTTGAATGTTCCTCGAGACCGGTCTTCATTCCTATCCTAACTCTCAGTTCGTCCGCATCGTTTCTGTTCAGTTCGGAGTGAATTCCGTTAGCAAAGAGAACATAGTAATATGCTGTCTCCTTTTCCTTAACTCCGAGATCCGAATAAAATGAGGGTATAAACTCCTCAACCGATTTAATTGTTGCTCCGTCACGCTCCTTTTTGGAAACGATACCCATGGATATCTGGGTAGGCCACTCACCAGTCGAAGCATAAGCGTGATCAAATTCATCCTTTAACATGCGGTCATATACCGCTTCCTGATAAAGCGGGAAGCTTACCGCCGTGGCAACCAGAAGGATGCATCCCAGAAGCAGGCTAAGATTCATCCACTTCTTGTGCCACATTTTCTGTAACATTATTCCCAGCATACCGTCTGTCCTTCTTCCACTCCTTCTACTGCCCAATAATATGAGGAATCGGATCCTCCGGTAACAAAGTTTACCATCTTAAGATTTCCGTTATCCTCCCTGACCGTAACATAATTGCTTCCGCTGATTTCCGTAACCGCAGATCTGGGGATAAGGACTACATCCTTCATCTCTCTAACATCTGCCTTAATGGAAAATCTCGCCATACTCCACCAGCCGTCGCTGCCCTTGTTTGCAGCCGCCATCTCTGCGATGACATCGGGCTCCATCTGGATCAGTGCGTAGCCTGTAGTGAGGCTTTCACTGAGTATCATGGGATTGGCTGTAACTACCGTTCCCGTTGCGGTCTTTGAAACCTTGTTTTCATCCTTATAGGTAACTTCCACGGTGTTGCCGTAGGAAAGCTTTCCGTCCCTGTCCTCTGTCACTACATAGCAGGAATCCTGGCTTGAAACTCTTGCCACGGTATCTCCCGTATTAATGATGTCCCCTGCAGTGTATCTGGTAACATCGGTCACGATACCGTCTATGGGGGATACAATCTCGGTAGTGGCTGCATCTTTCTTCATTTCAGAAAGAGATTTATTAAGCTCGGTTACCTGTTTCTGCAAGTTGTCGATATTCTTCTGAATATCCTTTAAGGTATATTTGTCAGCTCCGGCATCCTGCTGCTTTTTAAGATTATCCTGAAGCTGTGCGATATTCTCGTTAACACGCTGTATCTGGCGGGCCGTTCTCTCGGCCTCGATGGAATCCGCCACAACATGAACCTTTGCGATAACCTGTCCCTTTTCTACTACTTCATACCTGCTGACACACAGTTCCTCGAAATAGGTAACTCCGTGAGTCACTTCGTTAGTCACATAGTTCTGTGAAGGATAGAAGAACACTCCGCTGCCGCTGAAGGTTACGCTCACGCTTCCTTTTTTCAGGACAGCCTCGCTTGCGCCGCTCTTCATCTTGAAATCGCATTTAACGGTCTCGCCTTCTTCCACTCCGGAAAGGATTTCAGTGAAGTTACCGTCGGAAACACCGGTGCGGATGTATTTTTCCGTGTAGTTTTCCCCGTCAAATACATATACGAATTCTCCGGTGGCATCCTTGCCCACTGCCGACTTGGGTACACTGAGCACCTGTTCCTTAATATCGTATACCAGTACGATAACAAGATAATCTCCCATCTGTATCTCGTCATCGGGATCATCTATGGAGAATGTACTGTATACCTTGCCGTTCTTTTTGTTCAGCAGATCGTACTCCTGATTGTTGATGGGATGATATTCTACTTCGTATCTTTTACCGTCTTTAATGGCATATACATCCTTGGTCTTGTTGTATACGCTCTGGCTGATATAGCTGCTTCTGATCTCCTTAACATTTGTATTTCCCACAGCCATTCCGGTTTCATTCTTCGGAATATAAGTGCCGGGATCATAATAGTTAAGTCCTATTACAGTTCCATCAGTGGGAGCAATCAACTGCTTTGACTTTTTCTGTGCCACAAGTCTTGAAAGAATCTTCTTTTCATGCTCAAGATCAAGATTGTGTAGTTCCTGTTTTTCCTTTATCTGAAGTTCATCGTTCATCACCTGTACATATGCATAACGATACAATCCATCAAACTTGGAATATTCTTTTTCCTTGATCCATTCTTCATAATTGGGATCGTCCTCATTAGGTTTTTCCTTATTGAGGTTATCCATTATATTGCCGTAGTAATCAAGATCCGCCTTATCCTTAGCATATGTGTCATTAAGTTTGTCAATACTGTCGTTATAATCCGTTTCCATATCGGCAATCTTTTGATTCTGATCCTTGATCTTCTCGTCCAGATCCTTAACATATCCGCTAATAAGGACATCCCCCTTGGAAACCGTACCTCCGGGCATGCTCTCATATCCGTAGAAGCTTATATCAGATTCAAAACTGCACTCCGTAACCTGTGGACTGCAGATGGCATACAGGGCGCTAATATCATAAAAATTTCGTCTCTCTACCGAAACGCAGCTGACAGATACGTTTACGGGATCTATAAGTTCTATCCCGTCATTTCTTCCATCGTCCATGTTTGAAGAACATCCCGTCAGGAAAAACATACTCTGTGCAGTTATAAGCGCCATTACGCCGCAAACTAGTTTTTTTGGTAAATTATGTTTTTTCATCAGCGTGTTATTACTTTATCCCCTTCTTCTAATCCGCTTGTGACCTCTATCTTGCTGTCATATGTGATTCCTGTTGTGATCCAGCGGACATCCCTTAGACCGTCATCGTTTAAGACATATACGTAGGCATCATCGCCTGCATATCTGACGGTTATCTCCGGGATGCAAAGAACATCCTTTCTTTCGTCTGTAACGATATATATTTCACCTCTGGAGCCAGCTCCAAGTTCAGCTGTTTTCTCTCCGGATACTATGGAAAAATACTGCTCATCTCCCCACTGGTCCATATTCATGGGGGCAAGCTCATATTCTCCCTTTCCGTCTCCGAAGAGCACCTTCATCTTAACCGATTCTCCTTCTTTGAAGTATGAAGCGGTTTCGGGTGACTCCGTCTGGAAATATCCCTCTTCATTATCAATAATGCGGATAATGCATTTCTCAATATTTGTGGTAGAGCCCTCAAGATTATCCACGACGTAGCTCACGGTTCCGTCGAATGCGGCATATACCATACTGTCCGAATATTCTTTTCTGAGCTTTGACAGTTTCTTTTTATCGAACTCAAGAGTATCATTATATCCCTGTTTGGATTTTTCGTTCTGGGATTCTATGCTTTCAAGCCGATTATCCTTGTACTCCTCGTTTCCTTGAGCAAATCCTCCGCCATAGGCATAATCCAGATATGCATTCTGCTTATCAAGACTTTCCTGTTCATCAAGATAGCCCAACAGGAGTTCGTTTCTTGCTATGGAATACTCAAGATCTTCAATATCCGTCTTCAGGCTTCCGATATTTAAAGACGCAAGCACGTCTCCCTTTTGGACGGTATCGCCGATATTTACATATACCTTATCGATCTTCTTTCCGCTCACAGGAAAATAAACTTCTTGCTCCTCGTTTTTGCTGTATTCGCACTTGATGGTTTCAACCGAATACAGGTCGTCTCTCACACAGGTTACAAAGCTGTAATCCAGTGTTGACTCGCCGGCTTCCACGGTGATCAAGGGTTCCTCTTCAGTACTTGCACAGCCTGTCATAAATAGAAGCGTTGCAGCGGATGTGCACCCCAGGATCGCGGTCATTAGTTTTGTTTTTTTGCTTTTGTTTTGTTTTCTGTTCATAGTGTGACTTCTTCTCTAAAAAAGTTTTTGGACCATATACTATATTCCATTATTGCGTCTATAAAAACTACTCTTTGTATATCTATTTTTTTACAAACTTCTCAAATTTTGCGGAAATGCTTACATCGCTGTAAAATCAAGGTTTTCCGAGCCTTTGTTAGGATAAAAATGAGTCTAAAAAATTAGAACACTCAATTAAAAAGCATAAAAAAAGACACAAAAAAAGACGGCACCGGAAAATACCGCCTTTTTCTGTGTTTTATTGATTAAATACGTTCAGAACTATTAGTTGCCATTAGCAGCGTCAATAGTGGTCTGGAAGTACTCTCTCTTGCTGTCGATAAGCTCGGAGATAGCTGCTTCACCGTTTACAGACCAGATGAAGCCGTTGTTAACATCAAGCTCAGGAACCATGCCTGCGAAGTTAACGAATCCGTGTCCAACAGATGCCATGAGAGGAATGGTCTCATCGCAAGCTCTCTCATCGTAGATACCGGAACGGCAGTTAGAGATGAATCCGTTGTATCCTTCGTATCCTTCAGGATCATCAGTCCATACATCGAATGCAAATGCGATCTTCCATGCAGTCTCTTCATCATAGTTTGCAGGGATACATACAGGGTTGTTTCCACGGCTGGTAACAAGCTCTCCATCGGGTCCCTTAGGGCACATTACAAATCCGATTTCGAAGTCAGTGATGTCACCGATCTGTCCGTTAGGATATCCTGCATATGCACCATCAAACATGAATACGCAGTCACCGTTCTTGAATGCGGTGTAGAAGTAGTCCCAAGGAGCGTTCTCAAGCTCGCCGGTCTCAGCGTTCTCAACCTGAGGATCCTTCATTCTGTAATCTCTGATAAAATCATTAGCCTTCTCAAGAGCTGCTACAGTTCTAGGATCTTCTACCATGTAGGTATATCCGGAAGCGTCAGAACCAACGATTGCACCATTGTTAGCGAAAATCATATCGGTAACGAATGATCCGGTGTTTCCGGACCAAGCCCAGATATCGTTAACGGAGTCGTTATCGTTATCCTTAGCTACGTCCTTGCAGATATCTTCGAATGCATCCCAAGTCCAGGTGCCATTCTTCTGCATATCATAAATCTCATCAGCGCTGTGTCCGCCATCCTCAAGAAGCTTCTTGTTGAAGAAGAATCCGTCACGAGGCTCGGAAACGCCGGCTGACATTGCGTATACGCCGCCCTTGAAGGTACAAAGATCACAGATATTGTTCTGTGCATACTTTACATCTGAAAGGTCAAGGCAATCAAGAGTAGAAAGATCGTATACCTGCTCCTTAGCAAATGCTGCAGAAAGAGAAGGATCGGGTCTTACGGTGAAGAGGAAATACTCATCAGTAGCGGGAGCCTGAGCATACTCAACAAGCTTCTCGATACAGTCACCCCAGCCATAGTCGCCGGACTGAACCATCTCAAAGTTGTAGGTCTCCATAGCCCACTCACGGTAGTCTGCCTGAGCCTGCTCATACTCGTTGTTAGGCTCAGCTTCAGGATCTGACCACCAGTCCTTAAGAACGATCTTCATACCGCCAAGGTCAACCTTATTTCCGTCAGCATCAGTTCTGATGGTGTAAGGAGAAACCTCTTCATCACTTGTAGCATCAGCATCGGTAGTATCAGCGGTGGTATCTGCTGTAGTATCGGTGGTGGTGTCGGTGGTGGTGGTGGTATCAGTGGTGTTGTCTGCAGGTGCGGGAGTATTGGTATCTCCGCCGTTGGTGCAGGCTGCAAGGCCCATTGTCATAGCTGCTGCAAGAGCAACTGACAGGAGCTTTGATGTCATTTTCTTTCTCATACTATATTTACCCTCCATATAGAATAAAAATATATACGTTATCCGGGCTTTTCCGGGAGTCCGGATAACATGATACCATTGCTACGAAAAGTATATTAACACATGCTGAATAAATATGCAAGAGATTTGTTCAAAATTTGTTCAAAATTTGTTCAAAATTTGTTCAGCACCCAATATACTCTTCTTTTTACATCTTAATACCGGAAGAACTGATACTTTCAACGAACTGTCTCTGTGCGAAGAGGTACAGTACAATAACCGGTGCAACAACCATCAGCGTTGCCGTAGAAAGTATACAGTTGGAATAAGCTACGGAAACCGAAGATCGTACTCCCGTGAACTTAGCAATATATGAAGGAATCTCATCCACTACTCCGGCGATGCTGATGCTGACAAGTCTCTTGCCACCGATGAACATCTTGGAATAGAAACCGTCTGTCCACTGCCATACAAACGCAAACAGGAAACATGAGGTTATGATGGGAAGTCCCTCAGGAAGCATGATCTTGAAGAATGTTCTGAACATTCCGCAACCGTCTACGTATGCAGCCTCTTCCATATCGTTGGGGATATTTCTGAAGAACTGACGGATCATGTAAATATACAGTCCGTTTCTGAGGCCCATACAGCCCGCACTCATCAGGTAGTAAGGAACAACCGACGACTTCAGGTTTATACTGCTTCCGGTGATCAGCTTTATGATTCCGAAAATATCGAAGAATCTGAAGTGGAGGTGAAGCGATGTGGAAATGATCTGGGGCGGAATGATTACGATAAGCATTACGCATGCGAACCACAGCTTCTTTAACGGGAACTTAAATCTCGCAAATCCGTATCCGACAAGTGTACACATAGCAACCTGAAGAATGGAAATGGTGAGAGATATGATAAGGGAGTTCTTGAATCCATCCCAGTAATGCATTATCTCGTTACATACTTCATAATTGCTGAGTGTGAAGTGAACGGGAACACTTACTACAATGGGATCCAGCAGATCCTGCTCCTCCATGAAACTAACCGATATCTTGTTAAGAAGCGGCTGAAGGATGAGGAAGCACAGTCCGAACAGAAGTATGAATCTGCAGACATGTATCAGGATCTCTCCTATTTTTTTCTTTAAAAGGTAACCTTCAGATTTTTTATTTCTTACCCAAAAGCTCTCCTTGTGGATTTTAACTCTAGTCATAATAATACACTCCCTTTGAGATCACAAATGAGGTTAGTCCGATGAATGCGATTACTATCAGGAAATATATCCAGCTCATCGCCGAGGACAGGCCGTAGTTCTGTAACGACAACATAACCGTTTGTATCTTTTCTATAACTGCATTATCAGATCTCATACAGAAATCTACTACTGTGTAGATCCAGTTTACAAGGAAAAGTGAGCTGATGGAAGGGAATGTGATCTTCCAAAGGCTCTCCCAGGGAGTACATCCTTCTATCTCAGCTGCCTCGTACATGCTTCTGGGAATAGTCTGCAGACCGGAAAGGAATATTATGATCTGAATACCGGATGCAAGAGCAACATCATAAATGTTGTTTATCAGTTCGAAGACTTCCTCGAACGCCCTGACACCGATACCCGTCGTCCTCAGTATCGTCTGCAATCCGTCGGTGATACTCACTCCCGCCGTGGCTTCTTCTACGCTCTGTGCGATCATATCCATCAGCTGGTTGTCAGACTCAAGACCGAGCATAACACCGGAGGAAAGGATTACGGGCAGGAAGAATACCGCTCTAACGAGCGCTCTTCCGCCAAATTTCTGGTTAAGTATCAGCGAAATGAAGAAGCTGAATACTATAATAGCCAGTGAGTAGATGACCATTCGGGTAAGTTCTTCTGTGAGAAGCCTCACATAATCGGGATCCACTCTGAATGCGGTATAGTAGTTACCCACGCCGGAGAAGTGGATTACGAACTTTGCCGCGCCGACTTCAACATCACTGAAGCTCATGTACAGGGACTGGAACAGCGGCTTTATCATAAAGACCAGAAAGCCTATGATAAAGGGAGCTATAAAGAAATAACCTGCTATCGCTTTTCTTTTCTCCAGTCCTACATACTTATGCTTTGAACTTTTTTTCATTGTCATTGCCTTTCATGATTCTTTCTTATCTAACAACCGTGTAATCTCTGACAGGAACTACGGTTCCGTCTGCTGCGGTATACTCATCTGAGTAGCTGTAGTTTACATACACCTTGGTTCCGTCTGCATAGGATGTGCAGGATACATAAGGTGAGAGAACTTCATGTCCTGAGATTTCCTGATTGAAGGTATGTCCCAGCTCAGCATTGTATCTGTTGTACATATCCAGCATACGATCCTTCCACTCAGCATATTCACAAGCATAATACTCAGGATAAAGAGTCTTCTGGATAGCAAATGCGCTCTCATGCATTACGGTGAAGCTTAAGCCCGCACCGTATTCTGCGGAAGCAAGAAGTTCGTCGATGTCGTTTCCGCAAACATTTATAGGATCTCCGGTGTAGTCTACATATCCGTGAATAGCTATCTGATAGAAAGGAACAACATCATCGATAAGGGTATATTCGCTTCCTCTGAGATCCATATTGGTAACCATGTCCGCATAAGGTACTGCATAATCATTACCCATATTGATCATGAGCTTTGCGCCTCTGTCGTCCAGAGTTTTCAAAAGCTCTTCGTTCTCGTTCATTACCTGCTGTCTGCTGTGGAAATCATCCCTTGTAAAGTCGGATGAAAGGTCCATTCCCAGATCCTGGAAGGAAACTCCGGTTCCCATCTTTACAGAGTAATCAACAAGATTGTCTGCCATCTTATTGGCAAGAGGTGCATTCAACAGGTAGTAACTCTTAAATCCGTTTCTGGATGAATAGGTTACATGGCTGAAGTGATAAAGCTCTGCACGCTGCTTGGTAAGAAGTCTTGCCGCATCGGTAAAGGAATTGAATCCGTTAAAGATGTTGCTTCTGTGTGCGTACTGTGTGATTCCGTCAAGGTAAAGGTCTACGCCAAGTGAGTTTGCGGTATCGCTGAGTTTCTGAAGATCTTTCTTGCTGCCCAGTACCGCGATGGTGTTTATGGACTTCAATATCTTCTGGCTTACACCGCCGTTACACCAACCAACGTACTTAACCGAGAGATTGTTAACTCCCGAATTCTTGATATCCGTAACGATATCTGTTGCTTCCTTGTAGCTTGTGAGCTTAAGAGGAAGTGAAACGGGAACACCCACAACCTGCTGAACCTTATCGATTGCTCCGACGATCTCAACTGCCATGGGAGCCTCGGTATCGGTATTGAGAGTCATATATGAACCGTACTCAGCTTCAAGATATGATCTGTAGGTCTTAGCCATATCTACATAATCACCGCTGTCAATGAAACGATATCTCTGGATGATGCCTTCATCCTGAGGAAGATTCTGTACATATGCATATACGGCTGCGTTGGCCATAGTACTAACGTTATAGTCTTCTCTCTGGCAGATACTGTATACAGCATTTACATAATTATAATCGCTGACCATTCCGCTGATTCCGGCCTGAATTGCCGCATAGGGAGCTCCGCCCTCCATGATGCAGATGTAGGAGCTTCCGTCACAGGACTGTCCGAAAACGTTGAAATAAGCTCTGGTGTCGTGTACGACAAAGTTTCTGCCAAGGCACTGATCCCATCCGTACATATTTGCATAATATGTATTCTGGGAGAATTTCCCGTTGTTGTATTTGATAAGGGATCCTCCTCCTTCGGGTACCAGGATGAATCCGTCATCCTCGTTTTTATCCGCTGCGCCGAAGTAAGGGAAAGGAGTGATGGTATATACCGGACAATCCGATCTGTACTGTAACTCACTGTAAGGAATCTCAACAACCAGATCACTTCCCTCAAGTCGAAGATCCATCTCTAAATTGAAAACCGGCTTGTCATCAGATCCTTCAGACCCGTCGAGTTCCTTGTCAGCAAGATACATATCATAAGTATATCCTGCAGCCTCAAAGAAGGTTTCCATCTTTTGCTTACGTGCGTCAGGAGTCTTATCAGCTCTGAGTACATAAATGACTTCGGTTTCAAGTATAGGATACTTTTCAAGGAGTTCTTCCTTGTTGTCCTTCTTACGAAGTTTGTTTATATCGTACTTTGTGTAATAGTCCTTTATATAGTTGACTTCGGACTGTTCCATATTTGCTTTAAGAGCTTCAAAATCAGCCTCTTTAATAACCGGAGGAATAACAAATTCCTTGGAAATATTACCGATGGAATAAAGGAGTTTGATCTCGTCATCTGTGTACTCGATCTCGTAAACACCTTTCTTTACACTGTAGTCATAGCTGTTGAACACGGTTTCGAGTCCGTTGGTAACAGCATATGAAAGAACGAGGTTAGAAAGCATCTTTCCTTTCTCGTCCGAAAGCGCCATCGAATCATCTTCTGCATTGTCTGCTATGGAAGACCATACCTTACCGGTCTTCTTCTGAGTGATGGTAAAATTTGTGGTGAGTGAATTCATTTCGAGTTTGAGTTCATCATTCTCTAGTACGATGGTTTCTTCCTCACCGGCATACGCTCTGGGAACAATCTCATCCTCTTCCGGTGTAACATTCACCACATGTATGATGAGGTATATTCCTATAGCGAATACAAGACACAACACCACTGGAAATATCAGGCTCTTGAGTGTGTCAAGCACCTTCATTTTTCTTTCTACCTGTATCTCGGTTAATTGTCTTTTTGCTTTTTTCATGACAACTCCAATCCGTTACATTTCTTCTGATCTGCTACATTCTGAACATTAGCTCTTTGCCTATCGATATGAAATAGGAAACACCCTGTGTGACCATGCTGAAGAAGATCATCAGAATGAATACCATAACCAGCATTGCAAAAAGTGAAGCTACTGTAAACAAAATGTTCTTTCCGAGTGAAAACTCGTGTATCTGTCCCATTCCCAGGATGATAAGTATCGCACAGAATATCAGCGATATAACACTCAGCACCTGATAGAACTGACCCTCTTCTATCGTAACCATGTTACTCATGATCATCAAAGGGATCTGAATGATCGGATAAGGTGCAAAACCGTAACAGGTGGCCATGTAGACCTGACCGAGTCGGCCTTTTCCGTCAAACAATGTGGTAAGTGCCCAGTTTCCCACAACCCACAGTGCAAGCGGGAAAACAATACTTGCTATATAGAGGAAAATGTTTATATCTTCCCAATATACATTCAGGAAGATAAAGCCGGTATAACGCAGCTTCAAAATTCTGACCAGTATGCTGACAAACAATATGGTATTTGCCGCTGCGTAGGTTCCTCTCTTCTCGTGTGTAAGATCCCAGAACCCGTCAAGGGGATGGGTCATACAATACAGAGAAAATTTTAAAGAGTCAAAATATTTGATATAAGTTTCTTTTTTCGTCAAGGATTTAAACATACCCTACTCCGTCCTCTATACTTTAAAAATATCAGCTACATCAATCTCATACTTGATCTTCTTTACTCTTCCTATAGCAAGAGGAATGATAAAGATTGCAGCTATCAATATAACGATCCAGGCAATATTTTTCTTAATCCAACCCTTTCTGAACTGTCCAAACGCTTTGGAATAGTTCTCGTCGTCATATTTAAGTTCAAAGTAATCCATTGCTTCTCTGTAATCACCCTTACGAAGAAGCGATCTTCCGATTCCGATGTAAGCAAGTGTGTAGTTACCGTTAAGCATCTTGACCTGCTCCCATGAATCCTGGGCTTCGTCATAGAAGCCATGATCGAACTGGTCCATTGCCTGGAATACCAGTTCACCGAACTCTGTGGGGATGAACAGTGTGATGGCACAATCCAATGTATCAAGCACTATAAGGTCATTACCCATATGCTCTATGGAAACGGGCTTACGGAAGTATCCGTCCATGTTTCCGTTACCACCGAAGGCAAATACCATTCTACCCTGATCATCGTATCCGAAGCATCTTCCTCTGTTCTGATCGAGGCAAACATAAACATCATTGTCAAGCACGGTAACATCCTTGAAATATGAAGGTCCGCTGATTCCGCCCTTACCTCCCCAGTAGAGGTCACCGTATACGGGATAGTCACCGTTTCTAACGAGGATATCGCTTCCAAGCATGTTAAGTTTTCTGACTGCATCAACTTTTTCAGAATCAAGATCCTGCTCGGAAACCTTACCGGTACATGCATAGATGAATCCGTCCCTGTCGATGTAGACATTATCGTACTCGGTGGGAACGAAGGAATCCATCTGAGCTCTCTGTGCCTGGCTGGCTATTTTCTTCCAGATATAATCGGTGAAATTATATGAAACAGGTGTTGCTCCGATGAATCCGGCAAACACTCCGTCGTCTTCATACTTTATAAGTCCCTTATTGATACCGATGGCCGAGCAATAAACTCTTCCTTTGGAATCAATAACGATCTTATCCGGCTGATATACATAGTCATCAGGAAGTGTTGAGTCAACAGGGGGATCAAACTGCATTACAAAGTTCAGATCCGAATCTACCTTTATGATGCGGGAATTTCCTCTGTCCGCTATATATATATCCGTCTTCGCTTACAGCCACATCGCTGGGGTTCTTAAGATTATCGGGCTCCACTCCCTTGATGGTTGTGATCTCGTCCACATAAACGATATTTCCCGCTTCATTTCTTTCCAGAATAAGAATACGGTTATTACCGGTGTCGCAGAGGTAAATCTTATTACCCAGTACAAATAGTGATTCGGGGCTCTTTAAGTTTTTCTCAAGTCCCAGATCGCCGAATGTATATACTTTAGCTACGGAATATGCATCCGGACATTCCTGAACATCGCCCCAGTAATCATACGTATATGTATAATGCTCTTCTGCGTATGCAGTTGCTGAAATGGTAAGGAACGCTGCGGCTATACCTGCCAAAATCGCTCCCAGCCTTACACTTTTGTTTTTCATACTTTTCCTCGATAAATATATATTTCGTGCAATTTAATATTCCTCATCAATCCTTGAGTCCGGAACTTGCCATTGTCTCAAGGATCTGGCTCTCGGAGAATACAAAGATAAGAATCGGCACTACCATGACAACAACGAGTACCGCTGCACTTTGACCTGTTCTGGCGATTCCGCCCAGCTGTATCTGCTGCAGCGCGAACACCAACGTTTTTCTTTCCTCGGAATAGATAAATGTTGACGCTCTGTTATTCCAAAGACCCTGTACCGAGAATATGATAAGTGTCATCCATGCGGGCTTAACGTTGGGCATAACGATTTCAAAGAATACCTTCCATTCGTTTGCACCATCTATCTTCGCCGCCTCGATCAGCGAGGTGGGCAAGCCCTCCATGAACTGTTTCATAAGGAACAGTCCCATAGGGGATGCAAATGCCGGGATGATTATTGCCCAGTATGTATCGACCCATCCAAGCTTATTGATGATCATATAGTTAGGAATGGATGTAACATAACCGGTGAACATCATAGCGGTGGTTGCCAGCTTGAAGAATAAGGGTCCACCGGGGAAATCATACTTTGCTAGTACGAATGCCGCCATGGATGCGATTATAAGGTGTCCTGCCGTACCAACAAAAGTAATGAATACTGTATTGAATAAGTATCTTGAGAATGTAACCCAAGACTTACCCATTGTTACGAACAGGTCTGCGAAGTTGTCCATGGTTGGGTTCCGCGCAAAGATCTTAGGCGGGAACATAAACAACTCATCAAGTGGCTTAAGTGCTGCATTAACAGCGTATACTATCGGGAATACCATTATCAGAGCCACTAATAAAAGGAAGATATAAAGCGCAATGTCTCCCGCTATGGATCTGTTAGGCTTTCTCTTTTTTACCAGCGGCTTGTGGTAAGGTTTTTCAACGATTTCTTTTTTCTTTTTACTCATATCAGGTTCCTACTCTTCTCAGCAAACTCTGAATTGCTTTATTACAAAGGATCATCATCAAGAACAAAATTGTAGCTATAGCACATGCGTAACCCATCTCAAATCTGGAGAAACCATAGTCGAAGAGGTGGGTAACGATGGTTCTTGCTGCGTAGTCCGTACTGGGATATCCGCAAAGCTGCATTGTAACGTCACAAACGTTAAATGCCTGGGTGATGGACATTACCGCACCGAACATAAGCATGGGCTTCATGTTGGGAAGGGTGATGTACCAAAGCTCCTGCCAGCGGTTCTTTACTCCGTCCATGTAGCCGGCTTCAAACTGTGCCCTGTCGACACCCTGAAGACCTGCAACGAAGGAAAGGAATCCGGATCCAAGGCTCATCCACAGGATAACTACCATACATATAGGAAGCATCCACTTGGGATCCGTCAGCCAGAACATCGGCGTATCGATGATTCCCAGGTTCATGAGGAATGCGTTTGCGGGTCCGTAAGCATCACCTCTGAAAAGAACCGAGAAGATAACGTAGCAGTTACCTGCAATGGAAGGTGCGTAGAATACAACGACCGCTACGCTCCTGACCCATCTGGGAAGCTCGTTTATAAGCCATGCGAAAAGGAATGACATTATATATCCGAGAGGTCCCGTGACAACCGCTATGATCAGCGTGTTTTTAATACCTATCAGGAAGACATCATCTTCCAAAAGGAGGCTTATGTAGTTGTTAAGTCCGATAAACCTCGGGGGCTCCAGTATGTTGTAATACGTGAAGCTGAAATAGATCGAGGCAACAACCGGGAACACGAAGAACATCGTGAACAATATTGCGTAAGGAGCAAGGAAGATGTAACAAGTCTTGCTGACCTTTGCCTTTTTCAGTGCTACCTGTGAGTTGTGCTTTCGAAGTTGAAAATACTTCTTAAAATAGCTGTCTTGTTTCATGTTTTTCCTCTTTTCGGAAATGATATCTATTCTTCGTAGGGCATGCCGAACTCTTTACGTTTCTTTGTGATCTCTTCATCGATCTTGATGGAGTAGTCGATGATGGTCTCACGGGAATCGGCTTTCTCATTGATACATTTACGAACTGCGTTTGCCAGGTGACGTCCGGTGTAGTATCCTCCGGGAACTTCTCTGATTCCCACTGTCTGATCCCACTGAGCGGAAAGTACTTCAATGTCTTTCATGCTCCATGAGAGTTTCGAGAACGCGTCTCTGTTAGCGGTATTGTATCTTGCGGATGCACCCAGGAGAGCCTCGATCTCACGTCCGAAACGTACCTGTGTATCAACGCTTGCCCACCACTTCATGAACTCCCAGGAGTTCTGCTTCTTCTGCTCATCATCGCACGCGAGCATCATAGTTGCGTTACCGGTGATGAAGTCTGTTCTGTCGATGTAGGTATTTCCGTTCTCATCAACCTTTTCGGTACCGGGGATGAGTGTGAAATCCCAAAGTCCCAGGATCTCGGGAGCGGATACCATCAAGGTATTGTAAGTGGAGTATGCCGTGATACCAACGGGCATCTCACCTGATCTGAAACGGCTTACGAAATCGAAGTAAACAGGGATTCCGTAATCGTTGAAGTATCTTACA
>JAEEGL016094956.1_pt1 | contig 51374 bp, 43 predicted proteins | sample 9134231 | NCBI WGS metagenome assembly JAEEGL01 (sample SAMN16246548, study PRJNA631951) | gut metagenome | biome: gut microbiome; feature: rumen; material: fiber-attached | host: Bos | place: Iran: Karaj | collected 2018-10
ATTTCCGTATACAACTCCGCTCTTCTATGGTAAGATGTTTGTAGTTCATACGTTCCTCCTCCTGTGGTTTGGTGTGTGGTAACTTCATTCTACACGAGGTTCGTATGAACTTCTCTTTTTTCGTTTACTGTTGCACTTGAAAGTATAATTCACCGAAACGCGAAAACGCCCTGCAGGATCTCTGCAGGGCGTTCGTTTTTTCTCTGCTCACTCAAATTCGCACTCCATGCGGAATCCCGTACTGCAGCTCAGAAAGATCCGGTACTGGCCCGCGGGGAGCTTCAGGCGTATATCCTCCTCACTGAACTTCGCCTGCTTTACCTCGTACACCGGCGCGCCGTCCTCATTGACGATCCGGAAGGTCATCGGCTCCGCGGATTCCATCTCCAGATTGAAATAGTAACTGTCCGGATAGCGGATCTCGAAACTCATCTGCTGCTCATCTTCGAACGGCTGATCTATCGAGGCCGACTGCGGGGAGGTCGTGAAATGCGGCCGCATCGAAGCCATCGTAACGCCCGCCGCCGCGCCGAGGATGATCACCGCGAAGAAGACCGCGAGGAATGCACTGCTGCCCCGTCTGCTGCGGCTGGCGCTGCTGCTCCGCATGATGGCGCAGCCCCGGAGCAGGACCGCGCTCTCTATCGCGAAGACCAGAACGTAGATCAGCGTCGGGAGATTCGGCCTGGCGATCATGCGGACAGCATAGAGCACGGCGAACAGGGCGAGGACGATGCCGATGCCCAGCGCCAGGCGGGCCCAGCGGCCGTTCATCTCCATCAGGGACTCGCGGTCAGTGAATATCTCATACGCTTCCTCCGGGAGCGCCGGATCGTACATTTTGCGGAAATAATGCCATCCGTTGAAGGTGGAGTTGATGTACTCCCATCCCTGCTCCCGGAATGTCTCGATATACCGTCCCATATCCTCGATCCTGCGGTAGTCCAGCTGATACCTGTACCGGACGCCCGTCTCTTTCACGAACCTGCTGGAGAAACAGCCGCCTTTGACCAGCTGCCATCCCTTCTCCGAAGCTTCGTTGAGATCCTCGATCTCCTTTTCGTAATTCCAGGCCGAATACGCCCGGAAGGACGTTCTGTATTCCCGTGCCATTCCTTACACCTCCTCCGCGTTTTCCAGCATCCGCCGCAGGCGGGCGATCTCCGCCCGCAGGGCTTCCCTTCCCACGTCGGTCAGCTGATACAGCCGCCGGCGCTCAAGACCCGGTTCATCGGACATGATCTCCCGAATCCAGCCTTTCTTCATCATGTTGCCCGTCGCTCCGTACATCGTGCCGGACCCGATCGTCACATCGCCGCCGGACAGCTGCTCCGTCATCTGCATGATGCCGTATCCGTGATTGGCGCCTTTCGCCAGGCACAGCAGAATGTAGTAGTAACTCTCCGACATCGGTTCACTCCGCTTCATCTATGTCGCCTCCCGTTATGTCGCTTGACGACTGTATCGTATCACGACATATGTCGCCTGTCAACATATTTTTTAAAAAAAGTAAAAAAACTGCCCGGAGGATCTCCGGGCAGGCGGTCACCGTATTCTTGTTCACAGACTGACGATCCAGGTCCACAGGCAGATCGCCGGAAGGCTCAGAAGCGTGGAAAAGGCGACAAGCTTGGCGGCGAACTCAGGATCGCGGTCATATTTGGCAGCCAGCATGCTGGTCGTGGCTCCGGCCGGCATGGCGGACAGCACGACGCTGTCCCCGCGGACGAGCGCGCTCACGGGAAGGAACCGGAGGGCCAGGAAGATGATGAGCGGGATCAGGACGAGCCGGTTCAGCGTGAACCACAGGATGGTCCGGTCGAACATCGTCTTCAGATCCGCATCCGCCAGGATCATCCCGACGACCATCATGGACATTGCCGTATTGCAGCGCCCCAGCGTCTTCAGCGGCGTGAGGATCACATCGGGCACCTTCACGCGCGTCAGGAGCAGCACGATGCCAACGATGCAGGCGATCACGCAGGGGTGTGTCAGAACGCTCTTCGCCAGCCCCTTTCCCGACCTGCTGTCGGAGTAGATGGAGAGTCCCGCCGACCACATCATGATCCGCTGCGGGATCATATAGATGCTGGCCAGCATCAGCCCCGGCGCGCCGTAAATACCTTCGGCCACCGGGTTGCCCAGAAAGCCGGAATTCGGGCAGATCGTGGCATATGCCAGATTCTTTTTCCGGTCCTCGGGCTGTCTGCGGTAGACCAGTTTTCCGTATACGACGCAGAACGCCTGTATGAGCACGGAGACGATCAGGATGATGACGCAGTCCAGTACCAGTTCCCGCGAGAACTCGATCAGAAAGCTGGTGACGATATTGGCGGGAAGGATCAGATACAGCACCAGATTGGTGATCTCCTGCTTTCCCGAACGGGAGACCAGTTTCCACTTCCGTACGCAGTAGCCCACGGCTATCATGGCGAAGATGGTCACCTGAAGAATGATCAGGTCTTTCACTCCGTCACCTCCGTCAGTATACAGGAGGCAAGCATTTTTATCTCTGAGGGCATGGAATATACCTCCCGTTGGTTTGTCACGGATCATGCCGGCCCGGATCAGGTCAGCAGCAGGAGAACGATGTTCAGCAGGATCAGCAGATGCAGAACGATATGGTACATGTCCGGGATCAGCCGGTCTTCCCTCATGGGAAAAAGCCGTACTGTGTCACGAAAGCATTCATTGTAGCCGCGGATCTTTTTCGCGCCCGCACCGAAAACAGTATAGTACCAGTGGCAGAAGAACTGGACGACGAACCATGCCGCCAGGAGCCCCAGCAGGATCCATTTTCCGGCAGGGCGGAGAAAAAGCCCGGCGGCCATCCCGGCGGTATACAGGCAAAGCATGACGAATTCCGCGCTTCTGACGCCCATGCCCTCGACGAGCAGGTACCGTCCCGCCCTCCAGGTGATGACGCAGCCCAGGAACCATATCCACAGAATGATCTGAAACACAAGTGCAGCGGCCATATCCTCGCCCCTTAATTGTTTGCGTCATAGGAAAAAGTCTCTTTCGTCCGAATGACAAAAGAGACTTTTCTGGTGCCGGTGGCCGGACTCGAACCGGCACGCTGTCGCCAGCGGTGGATTTTGAGTCCACTACGTCTACCAATTCCATCACACCGGCACGACGCCTGCGATTATACTATGACTCGCACAAACTTTCAAGCGCTATTTGCGTTCCCGTAGGATCCGCTCCACCTGCTGCAGCTGTTCAATCGTATTGACGCCGATGATCTGGCTGCCCAGTTCTCTTTTGCACAGGGCGATCTTTTCGCCGTCCGCCCTGAGGATGGCAGGAACGTCCGTCAGATAATACTCGCCCTGGGCGTTGTCATTGCGGATGCGGTGCAGGGCCCCGAACAGTTTCCTGCAGTCGAATACGTAAACTCCGCTGTTGAGTTCCGTGATCTTCTTCTGCTCCTCCGTGCAGTCCTTCTCCTCCACCATGCGGACAAAATCGCCGTTTTCATCCCGGACGATGCGGCCGTACGGCAGATACTCGTCCGCGGTGCCGGTGAGGATGACGCAGGCCGCGCCGCTGGTCTCCCATGTCTCCGCCATCGCGCGGTAGGTCTCCCCGGTGATCAGGGGCATGTCCCCGCAGCACACGAGCACCGGCCCGGAGAATCCGGCCAGAGCCTGTTCCGCGCTCATGACCGCATGGCCAGTCCCCAACTGCTCCTCCTGAACGGCGAACCGGTATTCCGGAAATCCCTTGATGACCTCGTCCTTTTTGTATCCCACGACGATCACGGTGTTCTCGACGGGAACAAAATCCAGTCCATGAAGCACATAGCGGAGCAGCGGCTTCCCGTCCGCCAGACGCATCACCTTGGGCAGATCGCAGCCCTCCGTACGAAGACGGGTCCCCTTACCGGCTGCCAGAACAATGGCGCTCATTTCCGTTTTCATCCCAGTTCTTCCTTTCCGACCGCCGTCAGGCAGTGCCATTCTTCGCTCTTATGATGCTCCGTAACGGTAAGGCCTGCCTTCCCCAGCGCACGAACCACCTCGTTCTGCCGGCCTTCAATGATGCCGGAGCATATGAACGTGCCCCCGGGCGCCAGCCACTCCGGGACGAACGGGGCAATCGCAATGATCACGTCGGCCACAATGTTTGCAAGCACCAGATCGTACGACCCGGCAAGCCGTCTCCGCACGCCCTCGTCGCCGGTCACGTCCCCGGCGATCACCGTGAGCCGGTCCCCGTATATGCCGTTGAGCGCCGCGTTGGCCATGACCACTCCGGGCGCCTTTTCGTCGATATCCACGCCGGCGGCCGTCTCCGCCCCCAGAAGCAGGGCCGCGATCCCAAGGATGCCGCTCCCGCAGCCGAGATCCAGCACTCTGCGCGGCTTCAGCCGCTGCAGCTGCTCCAGGCACATGCGGGTGGTGGGATGGGAACCGGTGCCGAAGATCAGACCGGGATCCATACGCAGAGGGACGCGTCCCTCCTCCGGAACGTCCAGCCACTCGGGAACGACGATCAGTCTCTCCCCGATCCTTATGGGCCGGTAGTACTGTTTCCAGTTGTTCTCCCAGTCCTCGTCGCGGACCGCGGCCACGGAGTACTCCCCCGGCACCCGCCGGCGGATCCTCTCGAGTTCCCCGCGTCCGTCGTCGCTGTCTTCAAGATAGAAACGCACCGCACACACTCCGGACAGCTGCCGGAGCACGTCATCGTCCACGTAATCCCAGTATTTCCTGTTTTTATCCAGAAAGTCCCTGACGGAGGCCTCGTCCAGGATCACCAGTCCCGAAACGCCCGCCTCCTCCAGGTCGGCGCAGGTCCCGTCCAGCCGGTCCGGCTGCGCCGCGAGGGTGACCTCCAACCAGTCCATACGCGTTCCCGTCCTTCCTTCCGGCGTCAGTACCGGCTCATCCGCTGCGCTCTGGCGCGCATCTTGATGCCCGACACGATCCCGATCGCAATGAAATTCGTGAGTATGGACGAACCTCCGTAGCTGAAGAAGGGCAGTGTCAGGCCGATGACGGGCGTCAGGCCGAGGCACATGCCGACGTTCTCCACCATCTGGGCGATGAACATGGCTCCAATGCCGCTGCAGATCAGCATGCCGAGAGGATAGTTGCAGTGCCTGGCCACCCAGAAGCAGCGGATGATCAGCACCAGCAGAAGGATGATGACCACGGCGCATCCGATAAAGCCCAGTTCCTCTCCGACCGCGGAGAAGATGAAGTCCGTATGCTGCTGCGGAACGCTGCCCGCCTGGGTCATCCTCCCCTGCCCCAGTCCCTGACCGGCTAGGCCGCCGTAGGAGATGGCCAGCGTGCTCTGATTGGCCTGCCACCTGACTCCCAGACCCGTGGGATCCACGCTGGGATCATAGGGAGCCAGTATGCGGTTCTTCTGGCCGGCATCCAGGAAGTGGTTCCATACAAAAGGCATGGCGCCCGCCAGAACGGCGGCTCCTCCCAGAAACCACCACAGGCTCAGTCCGCCTGTGAAAAGCATGACAAGAAAAATGAAAAAGTACACCAGGGCGCTGCCCAGGTCCGCGGAGATGACCACGATCAGGCCGAAGATCGTCCCGAAAACCAGCAGCATGGCCAGCACCGACAGGGGCCTGTTCAGGCCGCGCCTGTCATGCAGCGTGATCATCAGTTTCGCCAGCACGATGATGAAGAGGAACTTGACCACCTCTGCCGGCTGGATTCCTATGGGGCCGAAACGGAGCCACGCCCTGTTGCCGGAGTTTCCGGCCACGCCCCATTTCATCAGGGAGGCGATGAACAGCACGCTGATGATATACAGGATCACGCTTTTGTCCGCAAAAATATCCACGTCCACGACGGAAAACAGCACGAACATGCCGATCCCCAGCACCATGGCCGCGGCCTGAATGACGATATACTGGCCGGAGCCCGTCACGCTGTGAATCATCACGATGCCGAACAACGTGCACACAACGGCGACGGACAGCAGCAGCATATCCGATTTTTTAATATAATCCGCTACCGCTTTCCAGAATTTACTCACGGGAAACTCCTCGCATTCATAGTGCGGCCATTATATCATCCGCAAACGGGATAGTAAATAAAAAGTTGGCCTTCGCCTTCCGTCACGCTTTCCATTTTGCCCGCATGGTGCTATACTTAAGAAAAAACGCAGAGGTACGTTATGACCATTTCCTCCCGCTGCGAAGCGGATACTCTTCAGGCCGGCCGCGAACTCGGAAAGCTCTGCCGTCCGGGTACGGTGATCGCCCTGACCGGCGACCTCGGAGCCGGAAAGACTGCCTTCGTCCGCGGACTGGCAGAGGCGCTCGGCTGCCGTGGCCGCGTCACCAGCCCCACCTTTACCATCGTAAACGAATATCCCGGGAAGCTCCCCCTTTTCCATTTTGACATGTACCGCCTCTCCGGCTCGGACGACCTGTTCGAGATCGGCTGGGAGGACTATCTGGAGCGCGGCGGCGTCTGCGCCGTGGAGTGGAGCGAACTCGTTCCCGACGCCTTCCCGCCGGACACCGTCCGGGTCGCCATAGTGAAGACCGGGGGCGATTCGCGGGAAATCACCATCACTATTCCTGGAGGTGAGGACGGTTGATGCTACTCGCTCTGGAGTCCTCCGCGAAAGCGGCCTCCGTTGCCCTGTGCGACGGTGACCGTCTCATCGCGCAGTACCGGCAGGCCAGCGGACTGACGCACAGCCGCACGCTGCTGGCCATGACGGAGGATCTCCTGAAGAACACGGAGACATCCATGGAACAGATCGACGCTTTCGCCGTCGCGGGAGGTCCCGGCTCCTTCACCGGGATCCGCATCGGGATGGCTGCCGCCAAAGGCCTTGCCTGGGGCGCCGGAAAGCCTCTCTGCAGCGTTTCCACGCTGGAAGCCATGGCATGGCACTGCTCCGACGACCGCGTGACTGTGTGTCCCGTGATGGACGCCCGGCGCAGCCAGGTATACAATGCCCTGTTTTCCGTCGGTCCCGGCGGGCCTGAGAGGCTGACGGAAGACCGTGCGATCTCCCTGGAGGAACTGGCGGCGGATGCCGGAAAGTCCGACAGGCCGTTCTGGTTCACGGGAGACGGATCCGCCCTCTGCGCCGCCCGCTTTGCCGAGGCCGGACTTCCCTTCGTTCTCGCTCCGGAACCTCTGCGGCTTCCGGACGCCTGGGGCGTCGCTGCCGCAGCGCGGAAGGGGCCTTTCCTTGATCCCGCGGACACGGAACCGAATTATCTGCGCCTGTCGCAGGCGGAGAGAGAACGGCTGGCAAGACTGGCCGCCGATCGATAAACCGAACAGAAATACTTTTGCAGGAGGAATCTACTATGTCTCAAGTCCATGTATATGACCATCCCCTCATCCAGCATAAGCTCAGCATCATCCGGGACAAGAACACCAGCGTGAAGGAATTCCGCGAACTCGTATCCGAGATTGCCAGCCTCATGTGCTACGAAGCCACCCGCGACCTGCAGACAGAGATCATCGACGTGGAGACGCCGATCGGGCCCGCAAAAGCCAGGCATCTGTCCGGGAAAAAGCTCGCCGTTGTTCCCATCCTGCGTGCCGGTCTCGGCATGGTGGACGGCATTCTCAAGCTCGTTCCCTCCGCAAAGGTGGGCCACATCGGCCTGTTCCGCGACCCGAAAACGCTGGAGCCGGTCAAATACTACTGCAAGATGCCCAATGACATCGCCAACCGCGATGTTCTCGTGCTCGATCCGATGCTGGCCACCGGCGGAAGTGCCAGCGCGGCCATCACTTTCATCAAGGAGTACGGCTGCAGGCACATCAAACTGCTGAACCTGATCGGCGCGCCGGAAGGCATCGCACGCATGCAGCAGGATCATCCCGACGTAGACATCTACATCGCTGCCGTCGACGAAAAGCTCAACGATCACGGTTACATCGTCCCCGGTCTCGGAGATGCCGGAGACCGCATCTTCGGAACAAAATAACACAAAACGCTTCATTTCCACGGCGCGGCAGGATCTGCCGCGCCGTTTTCGTCCGATTGTTTCGGGTGTCCCGTTAAAAATTGGAAGAATCATATGCAAAAATGCAGGTGACAGATGCAAGTTGCTGCAGATTGGTATATAATGATAAACAGAGTTTTTGCGTCCGGAGCATGCCGCTTCCGGGCGGAGAAGGGAGAAAGGAGAACCGCATATGAAACTTCCGCACATGCGCGGTGTTCGCGTCCCGCACAGGAAGAACACCGCCGGGAGCCGGGCGGTCTGGATGAAAAACGTCAAGGCCGTCACCATTCCGCTCTCCATGCACATCGGCGCGCCGGACACGCCGCTGGTCAAGGTCGGAGACACCGTCCAGGTCGGGCAGAAGATCGCCGAGGGAGGCTACATGTCGTCCCCCATCTACGCTTCCGTCTCCGGAACGGTGAAGAAGATCGACACCGCCCTGATGAGCAACGGATATTATATCCAGAACGTCACCATCGAGTCGGACGGGCTTCTGACTCCCTGGGACGGCCTGAAACCGCCCGTCATCAACGACTACAGCGATTTCATCGCCGCCGTCCGCGACAGCGGTGTGGTCGGTCTCGGAGGAGCCGGCTTCCCCACCGCGGTCAAGCTGAACGTGAAGGATCTGAATCAGATCGAGGAGTTCGTGATCAACGGTGCGGAATGTGAACCCTACATCACGAGCGATACGATCACCATGACCTACCGAACGGGCTATGTGGAAAAAGGTCTGGAGATCCTCAAGAAGTACATGCAGGCGAAAAAGATCATTATCGGGATCGAGGACAACAAGCCTGACGCCATCAAGGCCATGCAGGCTATCACCGACAAAGATCCCGTATGTTCCGTGGCGGTGCTGAAATCCAGTTATCCCCAGGGAGCTGAGAAGGTCCTGATCTACAACACCACCGGCAAGATCGTCCCTGAAGGCAAGCTGCCGCTGGACGTGGGCGTGGTCGTGATGAACGTTACCTCCCTGGCATGCCTGGCGGAGTACATTGAGACCGGCATGCCGCTGGTCAACAAATGCGTGACCGTGGACGGTTCCGCCGTCGCGTCTCCGCGCAACGTGATCGCCCCCATCGGGACTCCCATGCAGGACGTGTTCGACTTTGCCGACGGCTTTCTGGAGGCGCCCGCCAAGGTGGTCTACGGCGGTCCCATGATGGGCATCGCCGTTCCCGATCTGCAGCAGCCGATCCTGAAGAACACCAACGCCATCCTCGCCTTCAACCGCGCGGAGGGAGAGATGGCAAAGGAGACGCCCTGCATCCGCTGCGGCAGATGCGTGAACACCTGCCCCATGCGTCTCAATCCCCCCATGATCGCCAAAGCCCTTCGTGACAGAAACTACGAGGGACTTGCGGAACTGAAAGTGAATCTCTGCATGGAATGCGGTGCCTGCGTATTCGTCTGCCCCGCCAAGAGGAACATGATCCAGCGCCACAAGCTGGCCAAGAGCGAGCTCCGTTCCTGGCAGCAGAAGCAGGCGGAGCAGAAGAAGCGCGAAGAAGAAGCAAAAGCAAAGGAGGGCGAATCGAATGGGTGAGAAACTGATCCTTTCCGTATCCCCTCATCTGACCGGATGGCGCACTACGCAGAACATCATGCTGGACGTGATCATCGCCCTGTGTCCCGCAGCGGTCGCTTCGGTGATCATCTTCGGCCTGCGCGCTCTGGCGGTGTACGCCGCCACGATCCTGTCCGCCGTGATCTTTGAGTTCCTGTTCGACAGGATCATGAAGAAGGAGAACACCGTCTCGGACCTCTCCGCGGTGATCACAGGAATGCTTCTGGCCATGAATCTTCCCGTGACCATTCCCCTGTGGCAGGCGGTCATCGGCTCCTTTTTCGCCATCGTTATCGTAAAGTGCCTGTTCGGCGGCATCGGCAAGAACTTTGCCAACCCCGCCATCGCCGGCCGCATCGTCATGCTGCTGGCGTTCGCCTCTTCCATGAGTGCCGTCCCCGCCTTCCGGGGCAGTGTCGATGCCATCAGTTCCGCCACTCCCCTCGGCCTCCTCGCCGGAGGGAACGGATCTTCCCTGTCCCTCGTCCGGCTGCTGATCGGCACGCATTCCGGAGCTCTCGGAGAGACCTGTGCCGCAGCCCTGCTGGCGGGCGGCGCCTACCTGCTGATCCGCCGCGTCATCTCGTGGCACACCCCGGTCGTGTTCATCGTGACTGTTTACCTCGGGTCCCTGATCGTTACGGGAAGCCCGTATACCGCTCTGCAGTACATTCTGTCCGGCGGCCTGATCCTCGGAGCGTTCTTCATGGCCACGGATTACGTGACCACGCCCACCAGCAAATGGGGACAGATCGTATTCGGTCTTGGCTGCGGACTGCTCACCTTCCTGATCCGTTTCTGGGGCAGTTACCCGGAGGGCGTTTCCTTCTCCATCCTGCTGATGAACATCCTCACCCCCTACATTGACAAGTGGACCCGCAGAAAACCGTTTGGAGGTGTTGCCGCGTGAAAAAGGAGTACGTCAAGTGCATAGTGGTTCTCACCTGCATCTGCCTTGTGGCCGCGGTCCTGCTGGCTGTCACCAATTTCTTCACCTCTCCTGTCATAGCCGCCAACAAGGAGGCGGCCGTCAAGGCCTCGCTGCAGGAAGTGATTCCCGGCGGATCCTTTGAGGAACTGGAGCTCCCGGAAAACGCTCCGGGGACCGTGAAGGCCTTCTATCGCGAAACCTCCGGCAAGGGATATGTTGCGGTCCTGTCCACCGTCAGCCAGTATTCCAACGGGGACATGGGCATCACCGCCGCCATCGATGACGAGGGCGCCATCTCCTCGATCGCCATCACCAGTTATTTTGAAAGCAAGGACTTCGGGCGGACCACCTACCCGCAGAAATACTACGGGGCGACCGCTGAAACCGTGGACAACGTGGACGTTTTCGCCGGAGCCACCTACTCCTCCACGGCGTTCAGAAACGCTCTGGCCGACGCGCTGGCCGTATACGGGACTGTGAAAGGAGGCGACTGACAGATGAAGAAATCCGGCATCCTGCTGAAAGGACTTCTGAAGGAAAACCCCGTGTTCGTGCTCGTTCTGGGCACATGCCCCACGCTTGCCACCTCCACCTCGGTGATCTCCGCGCTGGCCATGGGAATCGCGGCGACCGCCGTGCTCATCTGCTCCAACATCGCCATTTCCGCGCTGCGGAATCTGATTCCGGACAAGGTGCGCATTCCCTGCTATATCGTCGTGATTGCCGGGTTCGTCACCATCGTCCAGCTGCTGATGGAGGCCTATCTGCCGTCTCTGTACGAGATGCTGGGCGTCTATCTGGCGCTGATCGTCGTCAACTGCATTATCCTCGGGCGCGCGGAAGCCTATGCCAACAGCCATAAAGTCGGCGAAGCCGCCCTGGACGGCCTGGGCATGGGACTCGGTTTTCTGCTTGCCCTGCTGTGCATGGCCACCATCCGCGAGGTCTTCGGCAGCGGCTCCTGGGCCGGTTTCCCCATCCCCTTCCTGAAAGACCACACGGTGCCCATCCTCACACAGTCTCCGGGCGGATTCCTGGTATTCGGCGTGATGATCGCGCTTGTCAGCGCCATCACCAAGGGGAAGGCTCCCGCGAAGAAGTCGTTCTCCTGCGAGGGCTGCCCTTCCGCGGCGGCCTGCGGAAAGCTGTCCCCCGCTTCCTGTGAGATGAGCGGAAAGGAGGCGGCAAGCCATGACTAAACTGCTGGCCATTCTCTTCGCCTCCGTTCTCGTCAACAACTATACGCTGGTCAAATTCCTTGGCATATGCCCGTTCCTGGGTGTGTCCAAGAAAGTGGATCAGGCTGCCGGCATGGGCATCGCCGTCATCTTCGTCATGCTGGTCGCTACCGCGGCGACATGGCCCATCCAGACTTTCCTTCTGGATCCATACGGCCTCGGATACCTCCAGACCATCGTTTTCATCCTCGTGATCGCCGCTCTGGTCCAGTTCGTGGAGATCGTGCTGAAACGCTACCTTCCCTCCCTGCACCAGTCTCTGGGCATCTATCTGCCCCTGATCACCACCAACTGCGCCGTCCTCGGCGTCACCATCAACAACATCACCGACGGCTACAATTTCCTCACCAGCATGGTCAGTTCGCTGGGCTGCGGTCTCGGCTTCCTGCTTGCCATGGTCCTGTTCGCCGGTGTCCGCAGCCGGGTGGAAGAGGCGATCCCGCCCAAACCGTTCAGCGGGATTCCCATCACACTGATCTCCGCTTCCATCGTCGCTCTCGCGTTCTATGGATTCTCCGGGATCATCACCAATATTTTCGGTTAAGGAGGTGCGTGGAAAATGACGATCCTTACCGCAACGATTCTTGTCGGAGCCATCGGCCTTGTCTGCGCCCTTCTTCTGGTTGTCGCTTCGCACTATATGGCTGTGAAAGTGAACGAGACCGAAGTGGCCGTGAGGGCCTGCCTCCCCGGCGCCAACTGCGGCGCCTGCGGATACTCCGGCTGTGACGGCTATGCCGCCGCGCTGGCTGCCGATCCGACCCTGCCGGCCAATCTGTGCCGTCCCGGAGGTGCGGAGGCCACCGAAAAGATCTCCGCTGTCCTCGGCGTCAGCGCAGCTCAGGCTGATCCGTACGTTGCGTTCGTCCGCTGCAGCGGCGACTGCAATGCCCGCGGCAGCATAAGCAACTACGAAGGCGTAAAGACCTGTTCCGCGGCAAAACTGCTGTTCGGCGGCGCCTCCGCATGCACCTTCGGATGTCTTGGCTACGGCAGCTGCACCGAGGTATGCCCGGCAGATGCCATCTGCATCGAAAACGGAATCGCACATATCGATCCCCGCCGCTGCGTCGGCTGCGGCCTGTGTGCCAAAACGTGCCCCAACGGCGTCATCACCCTCCTTCCGGCAAAGAAGCAGGCCGTGGTCAGCTGCATGAGTCAGCTGAAGGGACCCAAGGTCCGTGCCGCCTGCTCCAGCGGATGCATCGCCTGCACCAAATGCGTAAAGGGCTGCGCTTCACAGGCCGTCTCCATCGAGAACAATCTCGCGAAGGTGGATCCGGCCGTATGCACCGCCTGCGGCGAATGCGTCTCCGGCTGTCCTACGGGAGCCATCCGCATGCTCCTCTGACAGACAGAAGAGAAAAAACTGCCGTCTCCGGATTGCTCCGGAGACGGCAGTTTTTCTTTCACTGTATTTGCAGGACGTTTCCTTTTTCATTCGCAGCCGGCGAGATTCCGCTCCAGCGTCCGGCAGAGCCTTACCATCCCCTCCTCGTCCTCTTCCGAGAAGCGGCTGTATTCCGGACTGTCGATATCCAGTACGCCGATGACACGGCCTCCGGCATGCAGCGGGATCACCAGTTCGGAGAGGGAGGCGCTGTCGCAGGCGATATGTCCGGGGAACCGGTGCACATCATCTACCCGCTGCGGCCGATCCTGCTCGGCAGCGGTGCCGCACACGCCCTTCCCTACGGGGATCTCGATACAGGCCGGCTTCCCCTGAAAGGGTCCCAGGACAAGCATGCCGTTTTCCATAAGATAGAACCCGGCCCAGTTGATACGGTCCATCTCCTGCCAGATCAGGGCGGATACGTTCGCCAGATTGGCCACCTTATGGCGGCAGCCCTCGGTCAGGGCCTCCGTCTGGGCGATCAGAAGGTCATAATTCATGTCCGTCACCTCACGAGCAGGATCTGGGTGCACACGGCGTACGGTTCGCTCATGGCGCACAGGTCCGCCTGTTCCGAGGAGGCCGTGATGCCGCCGGCAGCCAGCTGGTAGGTCCCGTTCTTGACGGCCGCGATCAGTTCGCTCCCGTCTCCTGCCGTCAGTTCGCAACCGACGCCCAGCCAGGCGCACACGGCCCGGATCACATCCGCGTCTATGCCGCAGGGGTTTCCGGCGGAATCCGTATAGCTGTAGGGAGGGAAATCTCTGCACACGATGGCGCTGATGATGCGGTCCGCATTCTCAGGGGGCTGGACCTCATACACATAGTCCGGATCCCTGTAATGCCCCTGTATGATGGATTCGAGCGTTCCGTTCTCTTCCAGCGCGGCCAGAGCCGCATTGACCTTTTTCAGCAGATCGGGGTTTTCGACAGCTGCCGCCATCCGGAAATAGGACTCCGCCAGCGGCTGTTTCAGCTTCCTGATACCCAGATGTCCCCGTCTCACTGCCTTGAGCTGGTTAATATCCGTCAGGATGCAGTCCACGCTTCCTGCCTTCAGTGCCGCAGCAAGTTCATCGGCGGACTCGTACGTCCTGACCGTGCCGTGCAGGGCGGCATACCGCTCCGAAGAAGAACCTTTCAGAACGCCTATACGGCTGCCTTCCGCCGCTTCCGGTGTGCGTATTCCGCCGCACCCGGCGCAGGAGAGCAGGATCAGCACTGCTGTTAGAATGATGATCGTCTTTTTCACTGCAATCGCTCCATGGGAGTTATAGGCTGTCATTATACTTGATACCAAACGCTCCTGCAACAGGTAACATATCAAAAACTGCAGGGTTTTTCGGCTGTATTTTCGGCACTCCCCGCGTCCGTTGACAGAGGCGGCAGGATTTTTCTATAATGGCTTTGTCCCGGCTCACAGGGCAAATGCCCGCACGGGACGGCCCGCCGCACACGGGCGGCGGAGAATGCATTCGGGGAGGCCGCGACCATGTACGGCAGGGCATTCAGCGAAATATATGATGAATACGGCTAGAACGTGTATGCGGAACTCTTTGCCGAACGCCTCCTGAGATGGATCGGGACCGGTCACGTGCCCGTGGGTACCGCGGTGGACCTAGGCTGCGGGACGGGAGTGCTCTGCCAGGCGCTCGCAGGCACGGGGATCCGCGTCACAGGCGTCGATCTCTCCCCGTCCATGATCGATCGGGCGCGTGCCGCGGGGGGGTCCGTCCCCTACGTGGTGGGAGACATGGTCTCCTTCCGGCCGGAGGAACCCTGCGATCTTGTGACCTGCACCGGTGACGCACTGAACCATCTGCCCTCGTTTTCCCAGATCCGGCAGCTGTTCTCCAACGTATTCGATTATCTGAAGCCGGGCGGCTGGCTCGTTTTCGATCTTCTGGATCCCCGGGAGGCCGAGGGTGCCGACAGCATAGAACTCTTCAGGGAAGGCGACAGGCGGGGAGTCTATTCCATCACCCCCGGGGAAAACGGAACGGTCGTTCTGACCATCACAGTATCCGACGGAGGAAGCGTGCAGTTTTCCGAGACGATCCGGGAGACCGTATATGACCCTTCCTCAGTAGTCTGCGCGCTGCGTGACGCCGGTTTCGCCGATGTCTCCGCCTCGCACCGTCTGTCGGAAGACGATCCCGGCAGTGCCGTGACCTGGTTCGTTCTGGCCCGCAGGCCGTAACACGGCGATATGATACAGAAAACAGGCCGCATGGCGCCGGAAGGCGCCGTGCGGCCTGTAATTGTATCTGATCAGCTCTTATTTCTTCCTGGGAAAGAGTTCCGGTTTTTCTCTTTTCAGTTCGCATCTCACCCGGGACAGATGATAATAGGAAACGCCAAGCAGGGACGCCAGATCCTCCAGGCCGGCATGTTCGAACAGCTGAGGTGCATTCACGATCAGCCATTCCAGCAGTTCCTTGAGATTGTTGTGATAACGGCTCTTGGCATAGTGGAAATCCACGAACCACTGCCGGTACAGATTCAGTACATGGATGACGCCTTCGGTGATCGCCGGATCATCCTCCATCAGCTTCCGCATAGTCTGGATAGAGATCTTCAGGGCGGTCCCCTTCTTGAGCGCGACGATCTCCCCTCTGGACTTCCTCTGCTCGTACAGATCAAAATCCAGCGGGATGATGCTGTCCCTGGGCGTGCAGTGCAGCGTATTTACGACCGCGACCCCTTCCTCGGGACAGTAGACCTGTTTCACCGCTCCCGTCAGCAGCAGATACACGTCCGTAACGGGATCCCCGCAGAACAGCAGCCGGTCTCCCTTCCGGAACTCGATCAGCGTACTGTTCATTTCCAGTTTTTTTATGACCCTGTCCGAACTGCTCTTCCAGTTGGATATCCACGGTCCCGAAAATTCCGATATCATGCTACCATCGACCCTTCCTCATATCGGTGAAAACCGTTTATTCTGACGCGGATGTAACGATTGCTCTGCCGCGCTCTTTTGTATAGTATACACTATGGATATTCACAATGCCTTGCGTTTTTGTCAAAAACGGAGATTTTTCCTCTTTTATTTTTCGCACACCCGCAAACCCCCGTCCGGGCTGTCCCTGTCTGCCTGCGGCGCCCGTCAGATCTGTTTTCCCGACGGAACCAGGCAGTCGTACCTCACGGTCTTTCCCCTCAGAGACCAGGCCGGACGAAGGCCTCCGAGACACAGCCCCTTCAGCGGCCGCTTGACGACCACCCTCCCCGGACACGCGTTCCAGGCAGCGCGCAGCATGTCCTCCTCCTGCTCGCAGGGAGCCGCGAGCAGATGCAGCAGCTGAAACTTCTTGCCCGTCAGACCGCTTTTTTTCTTCTCAGGGAACATGGGGTCCAGATAGATGACGGCGGGCGTCTCCTCCAGTCTTCCCATGGCGGGCAGGCTGTCCTCGCGGCGCAGGCGCATGCGGGACACCGGCTCCGACAGTTCAGGGATACGTTCCGCCCTGGACAGCGCGTCGGCGAGCAGTGCCGCGATAACGGGATCCCTTTCGAACATAAGGACCCTGTAGCCCGCCGCTGCCAGCAGCAGGGCGTCCTCCCCGAATCCCGCGGCGGCGTCCACCGCCAGCGGAGCCTCTCCCTCTTTTACCCTTCCGGCCGCCCTCACCAGGAGTTCCGACGCCAGGCGGTCCGTCCGCAGCCTCGGAAGCATGGATGTCATATCCGCGGATACCGCCATCTTCCCGTCCGTCAGGGCAAGCCCGTCTCCGTTCAGTACGAGCCATACCGCCTCTCCCCCCGTCATGCACGGGTCGGAGACAAAAGACAATCCCATTTCCTCCGCCAGCGTCTGTGCTCTGCCTGCATCCTCCGGAGCTTCCGCCAGCAGCACTCCCGGCCGGCTTATCTTTCCCTGCGGACGCGGCGTCATTTCTTTCCTCCGCCGGGATCTGCGGCAGCCGCTTCCGCGTCGCCGGAATCCGCTTCGAACCGCTCCCGGTACAGGCGCATGGCCAGCGCCTGCTCCGCGGATGCGCGGAGCGCCGCTCTCCAGATATCTTCCGCTCCGTCCTTTTCCGCCGCGTCCCGGGAGCGCTCGGCGGCCACGACCTCCGTCGTCTCTCCGTAGATCCTGCGAAAATCCTCGTACACCTGCTCAAGCGGACACATCTGAAGCTGGCGTGCCGTCACGGCTTTTATGGCGGAGATGGGAAGAGCCGGCTTCAGGACGCAGATGATCAGAAGGAATGCCAGATGGGCACGCCCGTACCGCTTTTTTACAGGGGACGGCAGTACTCCCTGCTTGACGTAGTTGTTTACCATGGATGCCGTGAGGCCGCGCTCTTCATATCCCGGAAATCCCCGGAGACTGCGGTCCACCAGCAGCAGGACCTGATCCATATACAGATCGATGTCCGGGAGACGGTCCCATGCGGGAAGTCTGCGCTCCTCTTCCGTCTTTGAACCTGTTCCCGTTGTCTGTTCCATCGTCTCACCTCGTTTACGTTTACAGTATCATGCGGATGCGGAAAAAGCAAGTCAATATATATTTACCAGTTGACATCATTCCGCCAACCTGATATTATGGTTTTGAAAACCAGATGTAATGCTAATGCTGCGAGGTGACCTGTATTGAAGGCGATCGTTTATGGAGATTCCATTCTCAAAGGAGTCCTTCTGGAGGATGGAAAATACATCGTCAGCCATGAGATGGAGGAGCGCATCAGCCGCTCCTGCGGACTGACCATACTCAACCGCTCCCGCTTCGGCTGCACCATCCAGAAGGCAATGGACCGCATCCGCAGGGACAGTGCCTGCCCCGCCGGGGAGAAGGAATACGCGGTCCTCGAATACGGCGGCAACGACTGCGATTACGACTGGGCCGCCGTGGCGGCCAGTCCGGAAGAGGATCACCTGTGCCGGACCCCTCCCTCCGCTTTTGAAGCACGCTACCGGGAGGCCGTACGGCTGATCCGCAGCGGCGGAAGGATCCCCGTCGCCGTGACGCTTCCCCCCATTCTTTCGGAACGGTATCTCCGGTACATCTGCCGGGACGGTCTGTCCCGCAGCCGCATTCTCCGATGGCTCGGAGACGTCGACGCCATTTCCCGCTGGCAGGAATCCTATTCGGACATGATCCGGCGGATGGCGGAGGAGGAGAGGATCTTCCTTCTCGATCTGCGCTCCGCCTTTCTTCACAGCGGCCGCCGGCCGGAGGACCTCATGTGCGAGGACGGCATTCACCCTTCCCGGCTGGGGCAGGACCTGATCGCAGATACCGTCAGAGGATGTCTGTCCTGATCTCCCTTTCCTGCCGAAACATGCAAAAACGCTCCTGCGGTGCAGGAGCGTTTTCCTTATATCCGGCATTTCCGGCGGCCTTACTCGGCTTTCTTGAAGCTCTCCTTCAGTGCCACGGAGCGGTTGAACACCGGGTGTCCCGGAACAGAATCTTTGCTGTCCACACAGAAATAACCGGTCCTCAGGAACTGGAATCCCGCCGGGGCTTCCGCCTCTGCCAGCAGCCGTTCCACCTTGCATCCCGTCAGCACCTGCAGGGAGTCCGGATTCAGGCACTGAATGAAATCCTTGTCCTGCCCGTCCGGATCGGGGTCGGCAAACAGATCGTCATACAGACGGATCTCCGCCTCCGCGCACGTGCCGGCGTCCACCCAGTGGATGGTCCCGCGGACTTTCCGACCGTCCGGCGTATTGCCGCCGTAGGTCTCCGGATCGTATTCGGCAAACACTTCGACCACCCTGCCGTCTTCCTTCCGGCATCCGGTGCAGCGGACGATATATGCCCCCTTCAGGCGCACCTCATTGCCGGGGAACAGGCGGTTGTACTTTTTGGGAGGCTCTTCCATGAAGTCCTCCTCTTCGATCCACAGGTCTCTGCTGAAACTGACCTTACGGGTACCGGCAGCCTCGTCCATGGGGTTGTTCTCCACGTCGAACTCCTCCGTCTGCCCCTCCGGATAATTGGTAATTGTGAGCCTGACGGGCCTCAGCACCGCCATCGCCCGCTGCGCGTGGGCATTCAGATCGTCCCTCAGGCAGGCTTCGAGCAGGCTGTATTCCACCGTGCTGGCCGCCTTTGCCACACCGATCCGCTCGCAGAAATCGCGGATGGAAGCCGGCGTGTAGCCGCGGCGGCGCAGGCCGCACAGGGTCGGCATCCGGGGATCGTCCCATCCGGAGACGTACCCTTCCTCCACCAGGCGGCGCAGCTTGCGCTTGCTCATCACGGTATAGTTGATGCCCAGACGGGCAAACTCTATCTGTCTGGGATGAGAGGACAGGCCGCTGTGCTCCACCACCCAGTTGTACAGCGGGCGGTGATCCTCGTATTCCAGGCTGCACAGGGAATGGGTGATCCCCTCAAGGGCGTCCTGGATCGGATGGGCAAAGTCATACATGGGGAAAATGCACCAGCGGGTGCCCTGACGGTGATGCTCCACGTGACGGATGCGGTACAGGACCGGATCGCGCATGTTGAAATTGCCGCTGGCCAGATCGATCTTCGCGCGAAGCGTATAAGCGCCGTCGGGGAACTCTCCCGCTCTCATGCGCCGGAACAGGTCCAGGCTCTCCTCCGCGGGACGGTCGCGCCAGGGGCTTACGGCGGGCACGCCTATATCTCCGCGGTTGGCGCGGAATTCCTCGGCGGACAGCTGGCACACATACGCCAGTCCCTCCCGGATCAGTTTCTCTGCGATCTCGTAGGTCTGCTCGAAATAATCGCTGCCGTAGAAGAACCGGTCGCCCCAGTCGAAACCCAGCCAGTGGATGTCCTCCTGGATGGCGTCCACATACTCCGTATCCTCCTTGGCGGGGTTGGTATCGTCCATGCGCAGATTGCAGAGGCCGCCGTACTTTTCCGCCGTGCCGAAATCGATCATAAGGGCCTTGCAGTGCCCGATGTGGAGATACCCGTTGGGTTCGGGCGGAAAGCGGGTATGGACCGTCATTCCCTCGAATCTGCCGCCGGGCGCGGTATCCTCCTCCACGGCTGCATGAATAAAGTTTCTGTAACCAGTTTCCGTATGCTCTGCCATAGCAAAAAACCTCACTTTTTCTTTTGCCTGCCCATTATAGCAACATGGAAAAGTACTGTCAATTCCGCGCGGGTCCCCGCTCCGGTTGCGTTTTTTCCTGCCGGGTTATATACTGACGGGGAAGAAATGACAGGAAGTGTTCATTCGTGGAAAAAGAACGTCAGGGCCGCAGAGACAGGGGGAATTTCGCTTCCGGAAGCGTTCCCTCCAACATCCTCCGCATGGCGGTCCCCATGACCGTTGCCCAGATCATCAACGTACTGTACAACCTTGTTGACCGCATGTACATAGGCCGCATGGCTGACGTGGGGCGCCTGGCCCTGACCGGCATCGGCATCTGCGTGCCGGCCATCAGCATCATCATGGCCTTTGCCAATCTGTGCGGCATGGGCGGAGCCCCGCTGTTTTCGCAGGCCAGGGGACGCGGAGACGACCGTGAGGCAGGTGCGGTTCTTGGCAACTCCTTCTGTCTTCTTCTCATATTCGCCGCCGTTCTGACGGCGGCGGGATACGCTATCTGCTCCCCTCTTCTGAACTGGCTGGGAGCAGATGAAAGCACCTTTCCCTTCGCACGGGAGTATTTTTCCGTTTACCTCGCCGGCACGGCTGCGGTGATGATCAGCCTGGGCATGAATCCTTTCGTGAACGCCCAGGGTTCGTCCGGATACGGCATGATGACCGTAGCGCTCGGCGCCGTCGTGAATATCCTCCTGGACCCTCTTTTCATCTTCGTGTTCCGCATGGGCGTCAGAGGCGCTGCCGTCGCCACGGTCCTCTCCCAGGCTGTTTCCGCCCTGTGGGTCCTCCTCTACCTGACCCGCTCCTCCACCCCCGTGCCTCTGAGGCGCCCGGACATCCGCCTGACGGGAAAAAGGACCGGCCGCATCGTGGCGCTCGGCATCAGCGGCTTTATGCTGTCTTTCACCAACAGCCTGGTACAGATGCTGTACAATACTCAGCTTCGGGATCTCGGCGGCACGATGTACGTCAGCGGGATGACCATCATCAACTCCGTCCGCGAGATCGTGTTCGCCGGACTCAACGGGCTTTCCAACGGTGCCACCCCCGTGATCGCGTACAATTACGGGGCCGGCCTGTTCAGCCGGGTCCGCAGGGCCATCCGCTTCATCACGCTGGCCGGACTGGCCTACTGCATCGTCGCCTGGGTCCTGATCCAGCTGTTCCCCGGCGCGTTTATCCGTATCTTCAACAGCGATCCGGATCTGCTGGCTCTCGGCGTGCACGGGTTCCGCCTGTATTTCGCCGCCATCTTCGCCATGTGCTTCCAGCTGACAGGACAGACCGTTTCCCATGCCCTCGGCAAGGCCGGCACAGCCGTCTTTTTCTCTCTGCTCCGCAAGGTGATCCTGGTCGCTCCGCTGATCTTCATCCTTCCCCGGCTGTTCGGACTCGGAGCCGACGGCGTTCTCCTCTCCGAACCCATCTCCAACATCCTGGGCGGCAGCGCGTGCTGGCTGACCATGTATTTCACCGTTTACCGTCCCCTCCGGCTGCGTCCGGATGCTCCCGTCAGGGAGGAAAGCGTTCCCGCTTCATGACAGAGTTACGATGGCAGCCGCCCGTCGGCCGCCCGGATATGCCAAAAAAGACCGGCCTGCAGCCGGTCTTTTTCTGTTCAGTTTTTCGGATCCAGGCGGCCTCCTATGTAGCTGACCACCTGATTCGGTTCTATTTCCATGACGTGGGCGATCTCATCGTACAGCAGCCGTTCCGCGTCTTTCAGGAAACGCTCGTCGGAAAGGTGCATTTTCTTTCCGGTCTTTTCCTGATTCAGCCGGTGTTCGTACAGGGTCTTGATCAGGCCTGCGACCGCCATGCGGTCGCCGCAGGAGAGGATCTCCTTGAAGCGCAGCTTGCGTTCGTTTTCGTTGTCCACCCAGCCGACGCCTGCCGAAGGAAGCCGGTCGATCAGTTCGTCTATCTCCTTCCGGGACATGACGGGATACATCTTTTCCTCCAGCCCGCCGTGCCCGACGGGGATATACAGCACGTTGCTGGAACGGTAAAGGGAACGGAGGACATAGTATTCCGTCACCGTCTTGCCGATCTTTTTCGGCGCTATCTCGTCCACGCGGAAAACGCCCTCGGCTCCGAACAGGACCACTTCCCCGACACGAAACACCGGTCATCCTCCCTTTCATAAAAAATAGTGTGCCCCAACCACCACGGCCGAGGCACACTGCCAGTTGTCATATGTATTATAGCACAAAAACCCTTCATTTGTACAGAAAAGTTTACTGAAAAATAGACAAAATTCTGTCCTTTTGAAGGTTTTTCAGTCAGAATAGTGTCATCTGACTGGTGTCCGGCAGCCCGTGCAGAGCCCCCAGTTCCTTCAGCTGCTCGACGTTCGTCTGAGACACTTTCCCGCAGGCCGCGGCAAATTCCTCGATGGAAACGAACGTGTTTCCTTCTCTGTGCTCCACGATGTCCAGGGCAGCCGCTTCCCCTAGTCCGCTGATCGCGACAAACGGAGGCGTGAGGGTGCCGGCTTCCCAGTCCGGCAGAAAGCGCTTGGCTTCCGACCGGTACAGATCCATGGGAGCGAAGGAGAATCCCCGCCTGTAGTATTCGTATACCGCTTCCAGAGTGGTCAGCAGGTCCTCTTCCTTTGCCGTGGCATCGGGGTTCGCCCGGATCTCACGGATCTTCGCCTGCACCCGCTCCACGCCGGAGCACATGAGGGAAGCGTCGAAGTTCCCCTTCTCGCTGCGGCGGTAGAAGTACGCCGCATAGAAAGCAAGCGGCCGGTGGACCTTGAACCAAGCGATGCGGAAGGCCATCATCACGTAGGCGACGGCATGGGCCTTGGGGAACAGATACTTGATCTTCTTGCAGGAGTCGATATACCATTCCGGAACGCCGGCGTCCCGCATCTCCTCCTCCGCCCCTTCCGGAAGCCCGCGGCCCTTGCGGACGGCCTCCATGATCTTGAAGCTCCGTTTTTCCGGCATACCGCGGGAGATCAGATACAGCATGATGTCGTCACGGCAGCCGATGGTCTGGTTGACGTCGGCCGTTCCCGAAAGGATCAGATCCTTCGCATTGCCCAGCCACACGTCCGTTCCGTGCGAGAAGCCTGACAGCCGCACCAGGGTATCGAAGCGCTCCGGCTTCGTATCCACCAGCATCTGCCGGGTAAAGTCCGTGCCGAATTCCGGGATTCCGATGGATCCGGTCTCGCCGATGATGGGATCTCCCCTTTCCAGTCCGAGCGCTTCCGGCGTCTGGAACAGCGCCATGGTCTCCGGATCGTCCAGCGGGATCTCCTTGGCGTTCACGCCGGTCAGATCCTCGAGCATGCGTATCATCGTCGGATCGTCATGTCCGAGTTCGTCCAGCTTCAGGAGATTGTCTTCCATGCAGTGGTATTCAAAGTGGGTCGTGATGATATCGCTGTCGGGATCGTCCGCCGGATGCTGCGCCGGGCAGAAATCCGTGATTTCCATGTCCTGGGGAATGACCACGAGGCCTCCCGGATGCTGACCGGTCGTCCTCTTGACCCCGACGCACCCTTTGGCAAGCCGGGCTTCCTCCGTATGGGACAGTTCCTTCCCCGTGACCTCCATGTACTTCTTGACGTATCCGAAGGCCGTCTTCTCCGCCACCGTGCCGATCGTTCCGGCGCGGAAGACATGATCCGCTCCGAACAGCTCGTTCGTGAACCTGTGGGCGCTGGCCTGATACTCGCCCGAGAAATTCAGGTCTATATCCGGGACTTTGTCTCCTCCGAATCCCAGGAAGGTCTCGAACGGGATGGAGAAGCCTTCTTTCCTGTACTGTGCGCCGCATACGGGGCATACGGCGTCCGGCATGTCCGCTCCGCACCCGTACCCCTCTCCGGCCTCAAAGTCCGTATGGCGGCAGACAGGGCACCTGTAATGGGCAGGCAGGGAATTGACTTCCGTGATGCCGCTCATATACGCCACCAGTGAAGAACCCACGCTGCCCCGGGAGCCGACCAGATAGCCGTGGGCCAGAGAATCCGCCACCAGTTTCTGGGCGCTCATGTAGATCACGTCGTAATTTCTGCCGAGGATGGCCTCCAGTTCCGTTTCTATGCGCTCCGTGACCATGGCCGGCGGCTGATCCCCGTAGAGATCCCGCATGCGTCCGTAGACCAGTTCCTTGAGCTGGTCGGCGCTGTGCTCGATGCGGGGAGGAAACAGTTCCTTGGGCGGAAGCGGCCGGACCGTCTCGCAGGCGTCGGCGATGGCGCGGGGCACGGTGATGACCACCTCTTTTGCCTTTTCGGATCCCAGATAGGCGAATTCCTCCAGCATCTCGTCGGTCGTGCGGAAATACAGCGGCAGTTCCTCGTCCGCGTCATCGAAGCCCTTGGCGGTCAGCAGCACGTGGCGGAAGATCTCATCCTCCGGATCCAGGAAATGCACGTCCCCCGTGGCGGCCACCGGCTTGCCCAGCTCCTCTCCCAGCGCCACGACGCGCCGGTTGAAGTCCTTCAGTTCCTCCTCGTCTGCCGCGCGGGGCCTTTCTCCCCGCAGCATGAACCGGTTGTTGCTGATGGGCTGAATCTCGAGATAATCGTAAAACTCCGCCAGACGCCGCTGCTCGAGCCGGCTGCGGTGATCGGAGATCAGCCGGAACACTTCGCCCGCCTCGCAGGCCGAGCCGATCAGAAGCCCCTCCCGGCAGCGCATCAGCAGGCTCTTCGGCATGATGGGATAGCGGTGGAAATACTTCAGATGGCTGTCGGTGATGATCCTGTACAGATTCTTGATGCCCGCCTGGCTCTTCACCAGCAGAATAATGTGATTGGGCTTGAATCTGCGCTTCATGAGGGCATCGTGCCGCAGTCCGGTCAGGTACGGATCGATCTCCTCCGCCCGCTCCACGCCTTCTCCGCGGAGGATCTCAAGCATTTTCTTCAGGATCAGACCGGCGGTCACCGCGTCGTCGGAAGCGCGGTGATGATTGAACTGTGGCAGCCCCAGACGGTCCGCCACCGTATCCAGGCGGTGGTTCTTCAGATCCGGCAGCAGGGCTCTGGACAGCGCCAGCGTATCCACATATGCCGGTTCGAAGGGAATGCCGTATCTCTCGCATGCTTCATAGATAAAGCCGATGTCGAATCCCGCATTGTGGGCGGCCAGCGGACGTCCGTCCGCAAAAGCCAGCAGCCGGCGCACCGCCTCCTCCTGGCCGGGCGCCCCGGCCACGTCCTCGTTCCTGATTCCGGTGAGGCGCGTGATCTCCGCCGGGATGGGCATTCCCGGATCCACGAACGTCTGGAACCGGTCCATCTCCTCGCCGTCTTTCAGCAGGACGGCGCCGATCTCGGTGATCCGCTCCTTCTCCGTATTCAGCCCGGTGGTCTCGATATCGAAGGCGACGATCTCCCCCGCCAGGCTCCCTTTTACGGGACCGTATACCGCTGCGCGGTCGTCAACATCGTTTACATAATATCCTTCCACGCCGTACAGCACCTTGATCTTGTCCCCCGCCGCCTTCATGGCGTCCGGGAAGGACTGCGCGACGCCGTGATCCGTGATGGCGATCGCGGGATGCCCCCAGCGGATGGCCCTCTTGATCACGGTCTCCGTATCCGTCAGCGCGTCCATGGCGGACATGACGGTATGCAGGTGCAGTTCGACCCTCTTGTCCTCCGCCAGATCCTCGCGCTCGGTGCGCTCGGCAGTGACGATGAGCTCCGGGCTCAGCGTCAGGTCGGGATCGAACTTGCTGTAGCCCAGCGTGCCCCCCACAAGAAGGGTCATCCCCTCCCTGATGGAGGCAGCGACGGCTCCCGCCCCTTCCTCGCGCATGAAGCGCGACACGTGAACGGAGCCCGTATGGTCGGTCATGTCGAAGTTGATGACCCAGGCGTTGGCTTTCGGTATCTCCCGGTGGTTGACGGCGAACACCTCTCCCTGCACCGTGCAGTGGCCCAGGTCCAGATCCACCTCCCGCATGGGGGTAATGGACGGCGCTTTTTTCGGCTGTTTGCCCAGGATCACCTTCCCCGTCCCGTCGTTTTTCTTCGGCGCGGTCCGTTTCGGGTAGGACGGCGTGACCGTCACGGCCGAAAGACAGTATTCCTCTGCCACGGCCTGTTCCACGGCGGCGACGTACACCGGCGGGATCGGCGCCGTCAGACGCAGCTCCAGCTCCAGCGTGCGGGCCTCCCTGTCCGCCACGGCGGAGGTGACGAAAGCCTCCTGAAGCAGCGCGTCGAGGCTGCCGTCGAATCGGCGGCAGCCGGGAAACATCTCATAAAACGGTATGCGGTCAGCCACGTTCTTCCTTCCTCATCTCTTCCTCCGGCGTGCTTTCGATCAGCATCATGAGCTCATCGACCAGCCGGTCGTTCGGCACTTTCTTCACGATCTGCCCCTTTCGGAACAGCACTCCCTCCCCGTCGCCGCCGGCGATGCCGAAATCTGCGCGGGAAGCTTCTCCCGGTCCGTTGACGGCGCAGCCCATCACCGCCACGGTGATATCCCTGCGCACGTTCCGCAGCCGGCGTTCCGCCTCCGAGGCCACTCCTATCAGGTCGATGCGGCAGCGTCCGCAGCTGGGACACGAGATGAACTCCACTCCGCCTTTGCGAAGGCCGGCTGCCTTCAGGATGGCGATGCCCGCCGTCACCTCCCGCTCCGGCGGAGCGGTAAGCGAGACGCGTATCGTATCCCCGATTCCTTCGCTGAGCAGCGTTCCGATCCCCACGGCAGATTTCACCAGTCCGGCGTACTCCGTTCCGGCCTCCGTGACTCCCAGATGCAGAGGATAATCCGTCATCTGCCGCAGAAGCCGGTAGGCTTTCACGGTGAGAGGCACATCGGACGCCTTGACGGAAATGCAGATATCGTCGAAGCCGAACCTGTTCAGCAGCTTCACGTGCCCCATGGCCGATTCCGTCATGGCCTCCGGCGTGGGACCGCCGTATTTCTCCAGCAGCGCCGGTTCCAGGCTGCCCCCGTTGACGCCGATGCGGATGGGGATATTCCGGGAACGGCAGGCCTCCACGACCGCCCTTACCCGGTCCTCTCCCCCGATGTTTCCGGGGTTGATGCGGATCTTGTCCGCTCCCCGTTCGGCGCAGGCTACCGCGAGCCGGTAATCAAAGTGGATATCCGCCACCAGCGGGATATGGATACGCTCCCTGATGGCCTCCACCGCCTCTGCGGCTTCCATGTTCGGTATGGCCACGCGCACGATATCGCATCCCGTCTCTTCCAGACGCAGGATCTGCGCGACCGTGCTCTCCACGTCTTCCGTCTTCGTATTGGTCATCGACTGCACGCTGACCGGGGCACCTCCGCCCACGGCGACGCCGCCTACCAGTATCTGTCTGCTATCCATGGAAAATCTTCACCACGTCACTTATCATGATTACCGCCATCAGCCCGAGCAGCAGGATCATGCCCACATAGTGCACGTATCCTTCCACGCGGGGATTGCATCTGCGCCGGATGATCTTCTCGATCACCCACGTTATTACAAGAAAGAATATGCGGCCGCCGTCCAGCGCCGGAATGGGCAGCAGATTCATCACCGACAGGTTCACTGCGATGAACGCCACCAGATACAGCACGTTCAGCAGGCCCTCCCCCACGCTCTCCGACTCCGTGGCCACCTGGCTGATGGTGCTGACGATGCCGACGGGTCCGGACATATCCCTCAGTCCGACGGCTCCGGTCAGCAGCATATGCAGACTGATCCGGATCATGCGAACGAAATTATAGCACGTATAGCAGCTGTACTTCAGCTTCTCCCCAAGCGTCGCCTTCACCAGTGTCAGGTCGATCCCGAGGCGGGTCACTCCGTCGTACTCCCGGGCTTCCAGCCGGTACCTGGGCAGGGTGACTTTCCTTCCGTCCCGGATCACGACCACGTCCATCACTCCGTCGTCGTCCAGCCCCACGGCGGTGGAAAGATCCTGTGAATAATACAGCCGGTAGCCGTTGATGCTGTAGATGGTGTCCCCCTCCATGAGGCCGGCCTCTCCGTTCCGGGGAAACCCGTCGGCGAATCCGGCAATAACGGGAACGGCAAAGCTGTTGTATACCAGCAGGACGAGCAGAAGGATGATCACGAAGCCCAGCAGGAAGTTGTTGAAAGCTCCCGCCACCAGGATCGCGAATTTTTTCAGGCGTCTCTGAACGCTGAAGGCCCGGGGGTCTCCGGTCTCCTCATCCTCTCCCTCCATGGCGCAGTAGCCGCCGATGGGTACCAGCCGCAGGGAATACAGGGTCTCCTTTCCCTGCTTTTTCAGCATGGCCGGTCCCATTCCTATGGAAAATTCATTCACTTTCACGCCGCACAGGCGGGCCATCAGAAAATGGCCCAGCTCATGGTCGGCAATGAGCACCCCGAACGCCAGGATGGCGATCAGTATGTACACGATCTTCATTGTTGCTGTCTTGTCCCCTGTCCCGAAGCGAGCCGTCTGGCCTCCGCGTCCAGGGCAAGGACCTCCTCCAATGTATCTGCCGGCGTTCCGGCGAGTTGTTCCGTGACGGACGCCGCCGTCTCGTAGATGCCTCCGAAAGCCAGTTCTCCCTTCAGGTATCGGCTCACGGCGATCTCGTTGGCCGCGTTCATGGCGCAGCAGGCGCTCATTCCCCGCCCGGCCGTTTCCATGGCCAGTCTCAGGCAGCGGAAAGTGCCGAGATCAGGCTTTTCGAACGTCAGCGTGCCGAGCTTCGCGAGGTCCAGCCGCGGTGCGGGACAGGGCAGACGTTCCGGCCAGGTCAGCGCGTACTGTATGGGCAGGCGCATGTCCGGCGTCCCCAGCTGAGCGATCACCGCGCCGTCGGCGTATTCCACCGCGGAATGCACGATGCTCTGCGGATGTACCAGGATCTCTATATCTTCCGGTGCCATGCCGAACAGATGCATGGCCTCGATCAGCTCTAGTCCCTTGTTCATCATGGTCGCCGAGTCGATGGTCACCTTGGCGCCCATGTTCCAGTTCGGATGCTTCAGCGCTTTTTCCGGAGGCGCACAGCGCACCTCCTCCCAGGTCATGCCCCGGAACGGACCACCTGATGCGGTGAGCTTGATCCCGACGGGACGCACACCTGCCCGGTTGTCCATGGACTGGAAAATGGCGGAATGCTCGCTGTCCACGGGAACGATCTCCGCTCCATGCCGCGCCGCCTCGTCCATGACCAGGCGTCCGGCACAGACAAGGGTCTCCTTGTTTGCCAGAGCGATCCTCTTTCCCCCGCGGACCGCCGCCATGGTGGGAAGCAGGCCCGCCGTGCCGGTCATTGCCGTCACCACGACGTCCGCATCCGGGAAAGCCGCGGCCTCCTCGGCCGCCTCCGGACCGGCCACGACACGGCAGGGCATGTCCGCCAGGCGCGTTTTCAGGATGTTTCCGGCCTCCGTGTCCGCCACGCTCACGAGGGAGGGGCGGCAGCGTCTGGCCTGTGCCTCCAGAAGGTCGATATTTCTGCCTGCGCACAGCACCTCCACGCGCATCCCCAGAAGGCCGCAGACCTCGAGCGTCTGCGTCCCGATGGAACCTGTGGAGCCGAGCACGGCAACCCTTTGTTCAGTCATGGTCCACCTCCCGAACACGGTCGCATACCGAAAGAAAAGGGACCGCGGCAGCCCAGGCCCCGCGGCCCCGATGGCCGTCGTCTCATCCCATGGCGGGGATCAGCAGCACCAGCGCGTAAACGAGCGGCGCCACAAAACTCATGCTGTCGAACCGGTCGAGCACGCCGCCGTGCCCGGGGATCAGTCTTCCGTAATCCTTGACGCCGCACAGGCGCTTGATCAGCGAGAAGGCAAGGTCGCCGAGCTCGCATGCAAGGCATCCCAGGACCGCGTATACGGCCAGCCAGCCAAAATGCACCATCACGGTCTTGGAAGCCAGCGTCACGATCAGGCCGTAGATCATCACGCATGCAAGGCCGCCCACAAGGCCGCCCAGAAAGCCCTCCAGAGACTTGTGCGGACTCACCAGCGGCGTGATCTTCTTTTTCCCGAGGTAAACGCCGGCGAAATAGGCGGCGCTGTCGCAGCAGAAGGTGATGATAACCGGCAGAAGGACCAGCAGTCGCCCGTTTTCCATGCTCTTCAGGCCGTTGAGCGTACCCATCAGCGTCGGATAGATCAGCGCCGCGAACATGCATGCCAGCAGATTCCGGACGGAGACTTCCTTCTGCTTTTCATAGCGGATCACGGCCGCGCCGGACAGGGCAAGAAGATATGCCACGCCCACCAGAACGGGGGCTCCGGCATTGCCCGTCAGTCTGGTCAGCGGCATCAGCGCCGCCGCCGCGACCGTCATATACCTGACCGGAGCGGATAACGCGCCGCACACCGCCCGCAGGAATTCCACCGCAGCGACGGCGCACAGGGCCGCCGTAACGACGGCAAGCACCACGGGCGGCAGGAAAAACAGGATAACGAACAGCACGGGGACCGCGATCGCGGCCACAAGCAGTCTACTCTTCATTCCAGGCGCTCCTTTCTCCCCGGAAGTCCGGGAGGCGGCTTATCTGACGTCCCCGAATCTGCGGTCCCGCTTCTGGTAAGCCAGAATGGCCGCGTCCAGATCCCGCTCGGTAAAGTCCGGCCACAGGACGTCCGTAAAATACAGTTCCGTATAGGCTGTCTGCCAGATCAGGTAATTGCTCAGGCGGTACTCCCCTCCCGGCCGGATCAGCAGATCCGGATCCGGCATCCCTGCCGTGTACAGGCAGGATGCCAGTTCCTCCTCGCTGACGGGGCCCGTGTGGCCGGGATGCTCGCACATGAACCGTTCCACGGCCTGGCATATCTCATGCCGGCCTCCGTAGTTGACGCAGACGTTCACCTGCGAACCGGCGTAACGGCCAGTGATCTCCTCCGTCCGGCGGATCTTCTCCCTGAGCTCGTCGCTCAGTACGGACAGATCCCCCATCACATGGACAAAGACCCGGTTCTTGTCCACATCGCGGGCAGCCTCGTCCAGAAAGTCGCCAAGCAGTTTCATGATGGCTTCCACTTCCTGCGCAGGCCGTTTCCAGTTCTCGGTCGAAAAGGCATAGACCGTAAGATACCGGACTCCCAGATCCCTGCAGTAGGTGGCTATGGTCCGGAATGTGTCCGCCCCTACGGCGTGGCCCGAACGGCGGGGCAGCCCGCGCTTCTTCGCCCAGCGGCCGTTACCGTCCAGTATGATTGCAATATGGCGGGGGAGCCGGGTCATATCCGGCCGCCCCGCCTGCGTGGTCTCTTTTTTCAGAAGTCCGAACAGTCCGGACAGAATCCTTCGAGCCATCAGATCTCGAACAGTTCCTTTTCCTTGTCCGCCGTCACTGCGTCGACTTCCTTGATGAACTCGTCCGTCAGTTTCTGCAGATCCTTTTCCAGATCCTTTACGTCATCCTCTGTGAGTTCGCCTTCCTTTTTCATGGCCTTGAAATCGTCCATGGCGTCGCGGCGGATGTTGCGGATAGCCACCTTGGCGCCTTCTCCGTAACCTTTCACCTGGCGGACCAGCTCCTTGCGGCGTTCCTCCGTCAGCTGGGGAAAGATCAGGCGCAGCATCTTGCCGTCGTTCTGGGGATTGATGCCCAGTTCACTCATCTGGATGGCCTTCTCGATGGGGCGCAGACTCGTCTTGTCCCAGGGGGTGATCGTGATGGTGCGCGGATCCGGCACGGCGACCGTAGCCACCTGGTTGATGGGGGTCTCCACCCCGTAGTACTCTACGGTGATCTGATCCAGCACGGCGGTGTTGGCTCTGCCCGCGCGCACGGCGTTGTTGTCCGCCTTCAGGGATTCGATGGTCTTGCCCATCTTTCTTCTGTATTCGCTCAGCATATCTCGTACCTCCGTTCAGCTTACGATGGTCCCCACATGCTCTCCCATCACGACCCGGTAGATATTCTCCGGATCCTCGAGGGCGAACACGGCGACCGGCATCTTGTTGTCCATCGCCAGCGAGGTGGCGGTGGAATCCATCACGGCCAGATTTCTGGCCAGTACCTCTTCATAACTGATGGCGTCGAATCTTTCGGCGGACGGATCCTTTTTCGGGTCGGCACTGTATACGCCGTCCACATTTTTGGCGAGAAGGAGCATGTCCGCTCCGATCTCCACCGCCCGCAGAACGCCGGCCGTATCCGTCGAGAAATAGGGGCAGCCGGTGCCGCATCCGAAGATGACCACCTTGCCCTCCTCCAGATGGGCGACCGCCCTCGGCCGGGTATATGTTTCTGCCACCTGGCGCATCTCTATCGCCGTCTGTACGCGGACCGGGATACCCATCTGTTCCATAACGTCCGCCACAGCCAGGCAGTTCATCACCGTGGCCATCATGCCCATGTAGTCCGCGCGGGTGCGCTCCATCTTCCCGTTGCCGTCTTTCAGGCCGCGCCAGAAGTTGCCGCCGCCAACCACCATGCCGATCTCGACTCCGGCGTCAAGGCAGCGCCTGATGACCTCGCACACGTTTTTAATGATCGAAAAATCCAGGCCGAAATGCCTTTCTCCCGCCAGCGCTTCGCCGCTGATCTTGATCAGCACGCGCTTGTAAGCGGGTTTTCTCTCTTCCATGGACGACACCTCCGGTCCCTCTTTTTTCGCAAATATTCTACTCTATTCCGCAGGAAAAGGGAATACTCATTTGTAAAATATTTGCAAAGGGTCCCCGTTCCTGTTATGATTTCTTCAGATGAAAAAGGAGCTGTCGCGTATGGAATACAATCAGTCTCTCCTGCACGATCCCGTCCCCAAGGCGCTGACGCGCTTTGCGATTCCGTTGCTGCTGGCGAATCTGCTTCAGATCCTGTACAGTTCGGTGGACATGTGGATCGTAGGGCATTTTGCCTCCACAGCGGATGTTTCCGCCGTATCCACAGCCAGCATGCTGACCTTCGTGATCACCATCACCATCGCCGGCTTCGCAACGGGTCTTACCGTCACGGTTGGCCAGTTCGCGGGAGCGCAGCGCCACAGGGACATCTCGCGGGTCATGGGCGCCGCCATCTTTCTCTTTGCCGTGATCGCGGTCGCCGTCACCCTCCCGCTCCTGATCTTCTGCCGGCCCATCGTCGGCCTTCTGAACGCTCCCGCAGGAGCTGTTGACCAGACGTTCAGCTATCTGTTCATCTGCAGCTGCGGCGTGGTGTTCATCGTGGGCTACAATGTGCTCACTGGCCTGCTGCGCGGTCTGGGCGATTCCCGCGCCCCCCTGCTGTGCGTCGCCGTCAGCAGCGTTATCAATATCATCGCCGACTACGTGCTGGTGAAGATCCTGGGCATGGGTGCCGCCGGCGCCGCTCTGGCCACCGTGGGCAGCCAGGCTGTCAGCTTTCTCACCGCTCTCATCTATCTTATGGCAAAACGGCCTGTCAGACTCTATCGTGAGGACGTCCGTCCGAGCGGAGCCTTCATCCGTCAGATCACGAAGATCGGCGCTCCCATCGCTCTGCAGGAGTTCCTCGTGAACCTTTCCTTCGTGCTGATCACGCGCGTCATCAACGCCTTCGGCATGGAGGCCAGCGCTGCGGGGGGCATCGCGGAGAAGATCATCAACATCGCCGTCATGCCGACTGTCGCCTTCTCCGCCTCTGTCTCCACCCTGGCAGCTCAGAACATCGGTGCGAAGCAGCCGAAGCGCGCCCGTCAGGGAATGTGGACCGGCATCTGCATCTGTCTTGTCCTGACGACGGTATTCGCCGTGTATTCCTTCTTCCGCGGAGAGACGCTGATCTCCATCTTTTCCAAGGATGCGCAGGTCGTTGAGCAGGGCCGGCGGTATCTGAAGTTTTACGCTTTTGACCAGATGATGCTCAGTTTCGTTTTCATCATGAACGGCTATTTCAACGCCTGCGGGCACTCGGTGTTCACGATGGTGCACTCCCTGATCACCACCTTCGGTCTTCGGGTGCCGATGACCATCCTTCTCGGAAGGATGCCGTGGGCAACGATGATGCATATCGGCATTCCCGCCCCGGTCAGTTCCTTCGTTTCCATTGTGATCTGCGTGGTCTTTCTGGCCCGGCTTCGGAAGAAAGAACCGGACGGGCCTCGGCTTCCCGATTCTACTCCCGAAAACAACATCTGACTCTTCTGAGCATAAAAACCGGCCCGGTGTTAACCGAGCCGGTTTTCTGATTGTAATCAGTAATTGAACGCTTCACGCACGTCTCTGTACTTGCCGCGGCTGGAACTGCCGTTCCAGGTCATGTAGCCGTCGTTCAGTCCGGCATCGCGAAGGCCGCGGATCTCCGCCGTGATCTCCGCCGTTCCGTACGTATTGTATGGGTTTTTGATGGCGTCATAGCACTGGATCCAGGTCCTTACCCTGGCCGGGGTGGGGATCTCCGTCTGGCGGGTGGCCGCATAGGTGCCCCATTCGTAGAGGGTTTCATACGGATGCTCCCACGGACGGTAGCCGTTATAGGCGTCGAAGTGGTCCGGATAGGGCATGCCGCTGATCACGTCCGCCACGTTGCTCAGAGCCGGCCAGTACTGGCCGTAGGCCGTGATGTAATTGTACGCGCTCTCGCCGAACACGTCCACCCCCACGTACGCTCCGTATTCGTGGATCATATCCGTTGCATACATCAGGAATCGCTGCAGAGCCTGCGCCTTCGTCTCGTTGTAGGTGTTCTGATAGTCGATGGTCCCCTCCTTCTCATAGCGGTAGGTCAGGTCGGGGAAACGGCAGTAGTCGTACTGGATCTCCTGGAATCCGATCATCTTGACGGCGTCGATGCCCATGGCCACCTTGAACTCCCATACATAGCGGTTGAAGGCGCTGGGCCAGTAGCTGCCGTTGAGGTATTTGATCTCGCCGTTCTGGTCGAGAATGGCGCACTCGGGATGATCATAGACGAAGTTGTAGTCGATGAAGGTGGTGATGCGCCCGACCACGTAGTAGCCGGCGTCCTTCGCCTTCTTCACGTAGCTGGCGAACTCCTCGGCCGTATGATAGGCGCTTCCGTAGGTCGCGGGGCTATACTCCTCCATGGCCGGGGATGGGAACGCCACGCTGCCGCCGTCCTCGATATCGAAGATGAAAGTGTTGATGCCCGTTCCCTCTGCTATGGCCAGATAGTCGTCGATGTCGTCCGCGGATTCAACGTTCAGATACAGGGCACGGACCTCCTCCGGCATGACGTTGCCCTGGTCGGAGAAATCGGGCTTCTCACGCGGGAAGTAATCCAGATTGTCGCCGCTGCCGCCGCCGTAGCTGTCTCCTCTGCCTGCGTGGATCTGATAGAGCCCGTCCTGATCGTAATTGGCCATGGCTCCCTCATAGGTGTCCGTCATGTATTTCGGGGCGAGATACCCTTCGTTGCCGTCGACCGCCACCTTGTAAAGATGGACGGATCCGTCCTCTTCCGTTCGGTCACAGCCGAGGATGGAAACGGTATCTCCCTTGTTCGTCAGATAATCGAGGATCTTCCCCTCCTCCGTGCGCAGGTTCACCGCCGTGCGGACATACTGCACCTGTTCCGGTACGACGAGCGTGGGATCGTCCTTCACCGCGCCGGGCTGGCAGTAGCCTTCCACGCCGCCCACGCGCACCTGGAGCCGGCCGTCCGGCCTCTGCGCGTATTCCACCTGCGTGCCGCGGATCACCGCATAGGCAGGCTGACCCGCCTCATCCTGCAGATAGATCTCGTTCTCGCTGCCGGCCATATAGCCGCTGAGCCACTCCAGCGGGACCTCCGGTTCCGGTTCGGGTTCCGCCTGCTTTTCGGCCTCTTCTGCCCGGCGGGCCTCCTCGGCCGCTGCCGCAGCGTCGGCCTCTTCCTTGGCCTGCCGTCTCTTCTGCAGGTCGGCAGCCACAAGCGCGGCGCCCACGGCAAGCGCAGCCACCAGTATGACAATGACGACGGCGGTAATGATCCCGGCCGCCTTTCTCTTCTTTCTGCGCCTGCGGGCGTTTTCTGAAACGGTCATATACACATCCTCCGTAGAATGCTTCGGCGTTTTACGGTTATCTATTGTAGCCGACGGGATGCGCTCCGTCAAGCCGGGTGAACGTAGCGCGGAACACGGTTGCCATACCGCTATGATTCCATTATACTGTTAAATTGCAAAGACAGAGATACAGGGGGACATTCTTGTGAAAAAGATCGACATGCTTCACGGCGGCGTCACGGGCAGTCTCCTGCGCTTCGCGCTGCCGCTCGTGCTGACCAGCTGGCTTCAGATGCTGTTCAACTCCGCTGACAGCATGGTGGTTGGCCGCTTTGCCGGCAGCGCGGCCCTTGCCGCCGTCGGTGCGACCTTCGCTTTCGTCATGCTTATCGTCGGCTTTTTCGGCGGGCTGGCGGCAGGCGTCACCGTATGCGCCGCCAATGACGTCGGGGCGGGAGACACTGACAGCTACCATGAGACGATGCACGTTTCCGTGCTGCTGGCCTTTCTGATCGGCCTCTTCGTCATGGCACTGGGAGAATGCCTCTCCCGCAAGGCGCTGGGACTGATGGGCGCCCCGGCGGATATCATAGACAATTCCGTCATCTATCTGCGGCTTTACTTCCTCTGCATGCCCGCCCAGATGGTGTACGGCACCGGCGCCTCGCTCATGCGGGCTCGCGGAGATTCGCGCAATCCCCTGATCTTCCTGACCATATCCGGCGCCTGCAATCTTCTTCTGAACATTCTGTTCGTCGCTGTCTTTCACTGGGATGTGGTCGGCGTGGCGGTCGCCACAGTGATCACCCAGTATCTGTCAGCCTTTCTCGCCATCCGCGCCCTGCTGCGGGAGGAGGAGCCCTGGAGGCTGCATCTGGACCAGCTTTGCCTCAGAAAGCAGAAGATCGCGCGTATCCTGAAGATCGGCCTGCCGGCCGGACTGCAGACATCCATGCTGGCCGCGTCAGATATCCCCCTCCAGTCGTGCGTGAACTCTCTGGGTTCCCTTGCCGTCTCGGGTAACGCCGCCGCGCTCAACGTGGACGGCCTCATATTCATGACACTGGAATCCCTCGCGCAGGCGTGCACCGTCTTCACCGGCCAGTGCGTCGGAGCCAGGGATTTCGGGCGCGCGAAAAAAGTATTCCGCAGTTCCCTTCTCATTACCGTAGCCTGCGGCATCCTGTTCGGCGGAATCGGCACGCTTCTGCGGACCTGGATCGTTTCACTTTTCCTTCCCAATGCGCCGGAAGCGGTGGCCTTCGGCGCGGACAGAGCGCTCGCCGTTGCATCGCTCGTGTTCATCTATGCGATCATGGCGACCATCAATTCCCACCTGAGAGGATTCGGCATTTCCGTACTGCCGGCAGTGGTGAATATCTTCGCGCTGTTCGTCTTCCGCCTGATCTGGTCCCTCGTGTACTTTCCGCACCATCCCTCCCTGTTCCACCTGTACATCTCCTATCCCATCGGCTGGACCATCGCCATCGCGCTGCTTCTGATCCTGTACCGGCCAGCCATGCGCCGGGCAAGGGAGCGCCTGGACGCGGAGTCGGCGGCCCGCTCTTCCTGATCCCGCCCCTTTCGAAGAAGCCCGAAAGACCCCGGCCGGAGTTCATCCTCCGGACCGGGGTCTCTTCATGCAGGCGCCTGCTTCTGTCATTTCCGCAGCCCGCGGACGTCAGCAGGATACGCTCCTCATTCGCATTCTCTGCCGTCGTTATTGGTCTTATAGCGGAAACGAGCCCCGCGGCACATGCCGCGGGGCTCGTTGTTTTACCTGTCAGGGACGCTGCCGCTGCTTATCAGTTGGCGCCGTTCCTTCTCTTCCTGGGCTTCAGGATCGCGCAGAATCCCAGGGCGGACACGCTCAGGAGAGCGATCCACAGGCCAAGCATGTTGCTGTCGCCGGTCGGCGGGGTCTCATCCGGCACGTGGACGTTCGTCACCGTGAATCCGGAGGCCGCGTCGCCGCTGATGGTGGTGGTGTAACCCTCCACCGTGACTTCGCTGATGGTGTACTCGATCTCCTTGCCGTCGGCGTACTTCGGCAGGTTGATGAAGGATCCCTTCCAGCTGTTGCCTTCGTTCAGCGTCACGCTCGCACCCGTCTCTTTGCCGTCGGCCAGCAGGTTGATGGTCACGCTGTCGGGCCTGATGCCGTCCTTATCGTCGGCGTCCGTCCAGACCTTCGTCACATCCACCTTGGTCACTTCAGGCTCGTGGGTGTTCGTCAGGGTGGTCAGATACTCCTCTACCTTGGTATCGGTGAGCTCGTAGCCGTCCACGCTGGCTTCCGTCCAGGTGTACTCGATCTCCTCGCCCTTCTCATACTTCGGCAGGCCGGTGATGGTAGCCTTCCATTCGTTCTCTTCACTCAGGGTGACCTTGTCGCCGTTGGAGAGGGTCACCGTGATGCTGTCGGGACGCTTGCCGTCCTGGTCGTCGTTGTCATCCCAGACCTTGGCGACGGATACGTCGACCTCTTCGGGTTCGTGCGTGTTCGTCACGTCGAAGTCCTTGATCTCGGTCTCATAGCCGTCCACGGTCTCTTCGGTCACGGTGTATTCGATCTCTTCGAAATCGTCGTTGTACTTGGGCACTCCCTTGAACTCGAACTTCCAGTCGTCCGCTTCCGTCACGGTCACGCTGTCGACCTTCTCGCCGTCGGCCAGCAGGTTGATGGTGATGCTCTCGGGACGCTTGCCGTCCTGGTCGTCCGCGTCGTCCCAGGTCTTGGTGCCGGAGATGTCCACGGTGGGCTCTTCGAAGACGTTGGTGAACATCACATACTGGGCAGTGAGCTCATCGACCACTTCTCCGTTGACCTTGGTCGTCTTCACCAGGGCGTTGTTCTCGTCCGTGGTGATCTCGAACTCGACGGTGTAGACCGTATCGTCGTAGTCGTAGCCTTCGTTGTAGCCCTCGGTGCTTCCCGGGACCTCGCTGATCTCATAGGTATAGGTGCCCGGCTCGACCAGCGCGAACTCGCCGAATTCGTCCGCACCGGTTCCCACGATCTCCATGGTCATCTCGTTGCCTTCGACACCCTCAGGCATCGGGACGGTGTCCGTGGTGGAGGATCCGACCATCTTGAAGGTGAAGGTCTCGTCTCTCCTCGGCTCGCCTTCGACCGTCTTTCCGACCGGAGGATCGCCGAACTGCGGCTCGAACGTATTCGTAATGGTGAAGCCTTCCGTGGCGTCGCCGGTCACTTCCTTGACGTAGCCGGCCTTCACCTGCTCCTCATCGGCGTCGTACTCGATCTTGTCGCCTTCCGTCGTATACTCGGGAACTTCATAGGTGATGGTCCACTCGTCGTCCTCGGTGATGGGGTCGCTCTTGCTGACCTCTTCATCGGCCAGCAGCTGGACCGTCACATCGTCCGGACGTACCCCATACTTATTGTCCTCATCTTCCCACACCTTGGTGATCGTGACTTCGATCATCTTCCGGGTGTTGGTGAATTCAGCCGTGGCGGTCTCATCCTTGACGATGGTTCCGGTGTCGCCGGTCTTCTCGGTTTCGTATGCGTCGTTGGCGGTTTCCACCACCTCATAGGTCACGTCGGCAGGCAACCCTTCGATGGTCTTCTCCTCGCCGTCAGCCAGCTCGATCGTCGCCACGCCTTCCTCGAACTCGACGCCGCTGTAGGTCTCGGTGATGGTCTTATCCGACAGCGTGATCGTGAACTCGAACTTCACGGTCTTGTCCTCGTCGAGGTCGCTCACGACCGTCTTCTTGACAGTCAGTTTGCCCTCGTCGCGGGTGTTGGTGAACGCTGCCGTCGCAGCGGTCTCACCGATGGTTCCGGTATCGCCGGTCTTCTCGGTCGTGAAACCGTCGGCCTCTTCCTCTTCCACCGTGTAGGTCACGCCCTGCGGCAGCCCTTCGGCCTTAGCGCTTTCGCCGTCACTCAGTTCGAACGTGGCAACGCCTTCATCGAACGTCATATCGCCGAACGTGCCGCTCACCGTGTTGTCGCTCAGAGTCACCGTGAACGAGAACTTCGCACTCTTGTCCGCCGTCGTGGAGGACACGACCGTCTTCGTCACTTCCAGATCGCCCAGTTTGCGGGTGTTCGTGAAAGCGGCGGTGCTGGCGGATGTCCCGATGGTACCGGTATCGCCGGTCGCCTCGGTCTCAAAGTTGTCGGCCGGTTCCTCTTCCACCGTGTAGGTCACGCCCTGCGGCAGGCCTTCGATGGTCTTCTCTTCGCCGTCGGCCAGTTCGATCGTGGCTACGCCGTTAATGAACTCGACCTCGCTGTAGGTCTCGTTGATGGTAGTATCCGACAGCGTGATCGTGAAGGTGAACTTCACGGTCTTGTCGCTCTCGGCGGGGCTCTCAACCGTCTTCTTGACAGTCAGGGCTCCCTCGCTGCGCTTGTTCGTGAACGCCGCCGTCGCAGCGGTATCACTGATGGTTCCGGTATCGCCGGTCTTCTCGGTCGTGAAACCGTCTTCCGCCTTCTCCGTCACCGTGTAGGTCACGCCCTGCGGCAGGCCTTCGGCCTTCGCGCTCTGTCCGTCGGTCAGCTTGAACGTGGCAACGCCTTCATCGAACGTCATGTCGCCGAACGTGCCGCTCACCGTCTTGTCGCTCAGGGTCACCGTGAACTCAAACTCGATGCTCTTGTCCGCAGTTGTGGAAGACGTGACCGTCTTCGTCACTTCCAGATCGCCCAGTGCGCGGGTGTTCGTGAATGCGGCCTCGGCAGCTTCGGTCTCGCTGATCGTGACCTTGACTTCGGTCTTATCCGGAGTGAGGTTTTCTGCCGGCGTCTCCGTTACGGTGCACTCGACTCCCTCCGCCAGGCCGACGATGGTAATTTCCTCGCCGTCAGCCAGCTCCACGGTTGCTTCCCCGTTCGTGAACGTAACCGAAGTGATGGACTCCACACCGGTAGCCTCGAAAGACCCGTTCACGCTGGGATCCGTGGTGATCTTGAAGGTGTACTTGGTCTCCTTGTCTGTCGCCGACGGGCTCACCACCGTCTTCTTGATGGTCAGGTTGCCGACCTTCAGGGTGTTGGTGATCTCTCCGCCGTCTTCGACAGCTTCAGTGGTGGAAGCGGTGTAGCCCTCGGGAGCTTCCTTCTCCTTGATCGTGTACTCGACTTCCTCATTGTTGACATACTTGGGAAGTCCGGTGTACTTGATGGTATAGGTATCGTCGCCGTTGTCGGTGATCGTGAGGTGATCTTTGTCGTCGTAGTCCTCAGTGACCTCGCCGGCCTGCAGCAGAGCGATGTAATCTGCGAACTCCGCGGTATCGGGACGGCTGCCGATCTGGTCGCCGTTGTCTTCCCAGATCTTGGTGATCTCGATCTCCGTCTCCTCGTACTTGTTGTTGAAGTCGACGTAGAACTCAGCGTTCGGCACGTTGATCGTGCCTTCCGCCGTCATGCCGGTGACCGTCGCCACTTCGGGTTCATCCTGATTGGCTTCCTCGGTGGCATTGGAAACGGCACGTCCCTCGGCGCTGTCGAACTTGAAGCCGTCGGGCAGCGTGGTCTCCTCGATCGTGTAGGTGGTGCCGGAACGCAGGTTCGTGAAACGCAGCGTCCAGCCGGCCTTGATCTCCACCGTGATGGCGGAACCGCTCGCCGCATGGAAGTAACCGGTATCTCCTTCCTCCGGCGTTGCGTTTGTGGTCAGATCCTTCACGATCCCGTCAGGGCCGTATACCGAGAACCAGACGTCCTCGTCGTTCGGATCCGTCACGGTGATCGTGAACTTGAACAGCGCATCGGGGTCCGCGTTCGTTCCCGTGACCTTCTTTTCCAGCTGCAGCCAGCTGCGGCGGTTGTTGACGGCCGTCAGCAGGTTCTCGCCGGTGCCGACTTTATACTTGGCTCCTTTGATCACGTAGTAGTCCGTTCCCTCGGTGCCGGTCGCGTTCTCGTCCTTGATCAGGACCTTCGGCGTGCCGTTGATAACCATGGGATGGTACACTTCGCTGGTCAGCTCCCAGCGCCATGTAAACTCGGGCGGCTCGACCACTTCGTAATCGTGACCGTCCTCAAGGACCTCATAGTTGCTGCCGGTCCCCTTGATCTGCCCCATGGAGATGTAGACGTCTTCGGATTTCCATCCGCTCGCTTCGCTCACCTCGAGGGCGTTGTCGCCGTACAGGTACGGGTCGCCGTCCTTCGTGACGTCCAGCTTGACGACCGTTCCGTCGTGGCCGTCCAGCTTGTTGTACCACTTCTTCTCCACCCTGATGGGTTCGGTGGGAAGAGCCATTGCCTTGTCCGAATAATCCGGGTTATCCGAATAGGTCTCGCCGTTGACGGTATAAGTCGTTTCGAGATGGGTGTTCGTCTTCAGGTAATAGGTTCCGTCTGCATTCTTTCCGATTCCCGCCTCAGCCAGTTCCTCGTCAGACATTGTAATAAGATTGTTATTCAGATCCGCAATCTTATCATAGGCGGCCTGGCTGGGCCATACATCGAATTCAATGCTGTATGTGGTTCCAAACTCCAGCTTGCCGACATTGGAAAGATCCCAGGTCACGCCGTTGTCGTTGCTGTAGGAGGCACCGGGCGCATCCGCCCATTCTTCACCATTCTTGTAATACTTATAACCGCTGGCTTCACCCGCAACCGCTGAGCTGACGCTGGACAGCGAGGGGATGCCGTCATCCACGGATACCTGCTCGGCACCGATGTCTTCCAGGATAGCCTTACCGATGTTTTCGAAAGCCTCCTGAATAGCACTTGTGCTCGTTGCGTTGATTGTATCCACGCCCTGCGCAGCTTCGATCAGGCCTTCCAGGTTATCATAACCACTACTTGCTCCACAGAAAATACCGTACAGCTTTGAACTGCCGCCAAGCTGGTTCGCCTCGTCCTGAGCGGCGGCAACGGCTTCCGCAACATGACCGAAATCATTAGCGCCGTAATTATAGCCATCCCACCGGTTGGGCTCACCGTCTGTCATAAAGATGACATACGTTCCGTTCTTGCTCATATCGGCGTCGCTCTGTGCCTCGCCGACCAGCTGCAAGCCAAGATCAAGTCCCAGTTCCCAGTTGGTACCGTGAGTATTCCGATAGTTCAACTGGTTGGACTGAGCGTACGTCAGCACGGGATCGTCTTCTGTCGTCCAATTGGCGCCATCCCAAGTCTTGATGTACGACTGGTTGCCGGCAACATTGAACTCCGCGAGAGCAAAGTGTATCTCGTTCTCATCGAATTTCAGTGTATTGACCAGCGTCTGAAGAGCGGATTTCGCAGCTGCGATACGAGTACCGCCGCCGCTCATATTGCCGCTCATACTGTTTGTCGTATCAAAGACTACGATAACATTTGCGCCGACTTTTGTCTCGATGTGCTCCTGTACACCGGTGATGTCCAGGCGAATCTTATAGGTACCGTCTCCGTTGGAAGTGACCGTCTTCTCGGTAGTCGGTCCCTGAATCTGAGATTCATCGGTAGGAGGTGCCGGAGGCGTATACCCGCCCGATCCCTTTTCAGCATAGACAGAGTAGATCTGGCTGTTCGGTGCAACCGTTACAGTCTGGGTAGTCCTATTGCCATCCTCATCGACGGAAATCTGCGTCATCGTCCAGGAAGTGCTTCCGTCGTCCGCGGTGACTTTCTTCAGAACGGTATCGATTGCAACTGCATTTGAAGACTCAGTTTCTTTGTAGGATGCACCAGTAAAGTAGTACCCGGAGAAATTGTTTTCAAGGCTGATGCTTGCAGCTGTAGTATCCAGCTTCGCATCCTCAGCTATCTCCGTGTAGTCTCCCCCGTCCATCGTAACAAAATGAATCGTTGCAGTTTCCTCTTCTTCCTCTGCATTCGTCCATGTAATGACAAAGGTGGAGAAACTGTCTACGACGAAATCCGCGCTCAGGGCGTTGACTTCAAGTGATACGATACCGGGCGTCACTTCATCCGTATCGGCCACCGGCTCCACACCGTCCTCCGTGATGTGGGCGACCAGAGCGGACTCAGCGTTATCGGGAACGATGCCGCCGGTCTTCAGCTTCAGGGAGACGGACACGTCGCCCTCAGGCTCTACGGGGGCGCCGTCCGCATCGACGAATCCGATGTCGAAAGCGAGCATGCCGTCATAGGCATAACCCTCTTCCGCCAAAAGTTCGTCGGCTTCCTTGTACTCGCTGGAAGTCCTAGTCAGAGGCTTGACCTGCAGCTCCACGGGCACGCTGAAAGCGCCGGCCTTCGTCTCCGCGGTAACGGTGACGTTGTCCAGTTCTTTCTCGAACTTCGTGGGAATGACAACGGGTGTGGTCTCTTCCTTCTCTATGGCCTCTTCCTCTTCGGGAGCGGCCTCCTCGACGGGAGCTTCCTCCGGAAGCTCTGCCTCGGCTTCTTCCTCCGCAGGCTCCTCGGCGGGTTCCTCCGCTTCAGGCTCCTCGGCCTCGGCGGGTGCTTCGGGGGCAGCGGCTTCCGCGTCCTCCTCCGCAGCCTCTTCGGCCGCAGGCTCTTCCGCAGCGGGCTCCTCGTCCGTTACGGTTTCCTCGATCTCCGGAAGTTCCAGCTTTTCCTCGGCCGCCTCAACGACCGCTTCCGCCGGTTCCACCGGGGCGGCGTCTTCTTCCAGGGCCACGGCGGCAGGGCCGAACAGGCTCAGTACCATGACGAGGCTCAGAAGCACCGCAAGAAACTTTTTCATGTTTACTCCTCCTCCCAGGATTTACGTAGAAATGCTGGTGATATCCATACGCCTGCCGCGCATAGTAACAGCAAGCGCATAATATCAAAGGTAGTCTATCACAGGATACCCGGTGGTGCAAGTGAAAAAATAAAAAAAAGAGGGTTCCATAAAAAATTTATGTCACCCTCTCTCAATATCTGTTGTCCTTCCGGGCAAACGCGGCTCTCCCCCTTCCGGCAGGTCCGCGTCACCCCGTTTTACTCTATGGATGCGCCCGCGGTCATCCTACCGCCCGGTTATAGGCCGAGCAGTCGTAGCCCCGCATCTGGGGCGTCAGCTGGCCCCCCTCCGTCAGGCACGGCGTGACCTCCGTCACGCTTCCGTCGGAGGCGGAGATCACCACCAGGACGTCCGCGGCCGTCGGGTCCGCGCCGCACCTCAGCACAAGAGGCAGGGCTCCGTCGCCCCGGAACACGAGTTCTCCCGAACGGGCGGACGTGCCCCGGTAGACCTCGATCACGGCGGCGGGATCCAGCGCCAGGATCAGATACAGCGTGCGTCCCTCCGGCAGTTCCGCGAAGCGGTCGGCGGGAAGATCGGACAGGAAAGTCAGATCGTCATACCCTTCCGCCTGAAGCATCAGGGTCAGATACCCCCGGTCGGAGGCGACGCCGCCCCCGCTGGTGTCCGGAGATCCGAGGACCGCGATGGCGTACACGCCGCCGTCATCCATGGTCTTCTCCCGCAGGGCGTTCACCGCTTCCAGGCCTTCCGGGCCCAGCGTGTCGGACCAGTCGTCCGCGGATGGCTCGGGTTCCGCCAGGATGCTCAGGTCCACGGGCGATCCCTCCCCGCCGAATACGGCGGCGCCGTCAGGCGTGACTGCGCCAAACAGCACCTCCCGCATCTCCTCGAGCGCGGCAGGTCCTCCCTCCGGCAGGCTGTCCGCCGTGGACACGTACAGCCGGCTTCCGTCGGCATAGGTCAGCCTCAGAGCCGTGACGCCGTCTTCGGTACGTGAAGCAGGCGTATCTCCGGGCCAGTCCTTCATGCCCCAGCGCGCCGCCGTCTCCGCCGCCCGGTCGAGCACCTCCGGCTTTACGTCCGTCTTCGCTGTCAGCGGTTCCGTTCCCGCTCCGGAAGACGCCTGGAAATCCAGTTCGGCGTTTCTGTCCTTCCGGGTCACGCTGACGGACAGATAACTCCCGTCCGCGCGTCCGGTCTCCGTATATTCGCAGGCGGTGAGTTCCGCCCGTTCCTTCCCTCCGCCGGATCCGCCGGAACAGCCGGCGGCGCAGAGGATCAGCAGCAGGGCCGCAAGCAGCGCCAAGAACCTTTTCATTCCGATCCCTCCGTCACCTGCATTGCCGTCAGCGTGGCCGGATCAACTTCCGGCCGCCAGAACCGCGGCATCACAGAGTGAATACAGTGAACGTACTATATTAATTATATAATGTATGAGAATCCGTTCTGTTCAGAGCCTCGCCACGCCGGTCTCCCGGGCCGCCTGCGCAACAGCGGACGCCACGGCGTCTCTCACCCTGGGGTCGAGCGCGTTGGGGATGATGTAATCCTCGCGGCGGTCGTCACCCACTAGATCCGCCAGCGCCCTGGCGGCGGCGATCTTCATGCCGTCGTTGATATCGCTTGCCCTCACATCCAGCGCCCCGCGGAAAATGCCCGGGAACGCCAGAACGTTGTTGATCTGATTGGGGTAGTCGCTCCGTCCGGTGCCGATGATCCTGGCCCCTGCCGCCCGTGCGAGTTCCGGCATGATCTCCGGCGTGGGATTGGCCATGGGAAACAGGATGGGATCCGGCGCCATGGAGCGGACCATCTCCTCCGTCACCGTGCCCGGCCCGGATACGCCGATGAACACGTCCGCGCCGCGGAGCATCTCCGCCAGGGAGCCGGAACGCTTCTCCCGGTTGGTCACGGCGGCGATCTCCTCCTTGGCGGGATTCAGTCCTTCCCTTCCCTCATAGACGGCGCCGCGGCGGTCGCACATGACCACCTGCTTCAGGCCCATGGAGAGGAGGAGCTTGACTATGGCGATGCCTGCAGCGCCGGCGCCGCTGGTCACAACCTTCACGTCCTCCAGGCGGCGTCCGGTGATGGCGAGCGCGTTGATCATGGCCGCCAGCACCACGACGGCGGTGCCGTGCTGGTCGTCATGAAAGATGGGAATATCGCAGCGCTGCTTGAGGCGGCGCTCGATCTCGAAGCACCGCGGAGCGGAGATATCCTCCAGGTTGACGCCGCCGAAACTGCCCGCGAGCAGCGCCACGGTATCGACGATCTCGTCCACGTCCTTGCTGCGCACGCAGAGGGGAATGGCGTCCACGTTTCCGAACCTCTTGAACAGGACGCACTTTCCCTCCATGACGGGCATGCCCGCCTCCGGGCCTATATCCCCCAGTCCCAGGACGGCGGTCCCGTCCGTGACGACGGCCACCAGATTTCCGCGTCCGGTGAGTTCATAGCTCTTCTCCGGATCGTCCCGGATGGCCAGGCACGGAGCCGCGACCCCCGGGGTATAAGCCAGGGACAGATCGTCCTTCGTCTCGATGGCCATCTTCGGACTGTATGTGATCTTTCCTTTCCATTCGCCGTGCAGGCGAAGCGCTTCCTTCGCGTAATCCATGTGTGTCTCCCCCGTTTCGCCGCTCTGCGGCGGATCATTCATGCCCGCCATTTTACTCCATTTCCCCGCGTTTGACAACATCCGCTTTCCCTGCGTTGACGCTCCCCCCGCTTTGGAGTAGAATATATCATCATATATACAGCAAAGGACAAACCGCCATGAACCGAACAACCTCCCTGCCGGCCGCCGCGGCCTGCGTGATCGGCGCCGCGGGCGCCGTGCTCCGCCTGGCCCACACACGCACCTGCTATGAGGAATCCGGCCTCATTCTGCCCGGCCGTCCTCTGACCGGTCTCCTGACCGCCTCGCTGATTGCCGTCATCCTTCTCGGCGTGATCGTCGCAGCGCTGGTCTCCGTCCGTGGACGGAAGGCGCCCGGCCTGCCGGATGCCGCCCCGTCTTCCTCCTTCCGGACCGTATGCTGCGCCGCAGCTGCTCTGCTTGCCGCCGCCGGAGCCGTCTGGCAGTTCCTGTCCCTCTCCCCCCGGACAACGCTTCTTGCGGTCTCGTCCGTGCTCGGCCTTGCCGCCGCGGCGGCCTCCGCGGCAATCGCCGCAGGATCGTCCCGCGGGCAGTCCGTGAAGTGGCCCTGCGCCGCAGTGGGGGCGTTCTTCTGTCTGGAACTGGTCCGGCACTTTGCCGCCAACACGCTCAACCCCGTTGCCCTTTCCTTCGGTCCTGAATGCCTGGCGCTCGGCGCCGTCAGTCTCTTTGCCTTCTGCCTGGGCACCGCCCGCGGGCAGGCCAGAGGCTTCGGAACCGTATGCTTCGGCCTGTGCGCCGCCGGTCTGTGCCTCACGGCGCTGACCGGGCCTCAGGTCACCTGGCCGGACCGCCTGATCCTGCTGGCAGGCGTGCTGTTTGCCCTGGCGTTCGTTTCCCGTCTTCCCCTGGCCGGGGATGCGGAGATCCCTCCCCGGGGAAGCGGATCAGCCGGACCTGTATAACTGAGAAACAAAAATGCCGGAGGCGGTGCCTCCGGCATTTTCTTTTTGATCATCAGTAAATGGGCTTCTGCCTGTCGGATACCCAGTCCACGCCTTCCGCAGCCTTGCCGAAGCCGCTGGCCCGCATGTCTCCGTCGAACACGCCTCCGCGCTCCCGTTCGTCGAACAGCATCTTCTCCTCTTCCGTGGGGGGCTGCTTTTTCATCTCTTCCAGCTGCCTCATTCCCTCGGCGGAGCAGTACAGCGGCATGCGGCGGTACTCGAGTTCCACCATCCGGGCGCCGTGCTCGTAGGGCACCACCAGGAAGTGCTCGTCCTCGATGGCCGCGATCAGCCAGTCCGCCACCTCCAGCGGATCCAGTCCGGCGGAGTTCACCTTCGCCACGGCCTGCTGCGTCTTCTCATTGACATTGTATCCGGAGCGGCCGTAGCGGGCGGGACGCCCCGCGATCGGCGCCTGATAGATATTGGTGTTCACGTTCGCCGGGCACAGGCAGGACACGCCGATGCCGTAGGGCTTCAGCGCCGTCATATAGCTTTCCATCAGGTTGAGGACGGCGGATTTGGCACAGGCGTACGGTGCGGTGATGGGTCCGGGTCCGAAGGCTCCGTAGGAAGCCGTCCCCGCGATATATCCGCCCTTTCCCTTCCGGATCATCCTGGGAACGAAGGTCACGAGGCCGTTGATGACGCCGCCCAGGCACACGCCGAGCACCCAGTCGAAGTCCCCGTAGGTGGAAGCCTCCGCCGGTCCGAAGACATTGACCCCGGCCGTCAGGAACAGCAGATCCGGCGTCTCTCCGAAGACGCGCTCCGTCTCGTCGGCCGCTGCCGCGAAGCCGTCACGGTCCGTCACGTCCAGCCGGATGGGATGCACCTGCACGTCCTTGCCCCGGAAATACTCCATGGCGGCGTCCAGATGCTCCTGGCTGTAGTCGGCGATGACCACGCGGCAGCCGCGTTCCGTCAGCCGTTTGGCCTGCCCGAGGCCGATGCCCGAGGCGCCCCCGGTGATAAACGCGAGTTTCCCCGCAAACTCTTTCATGTCTTCTTCCTCCTCATCTTTATCTGCGGTTTATCTCTGTCCCGGCGTCCAGAGCTCGTCGCTGGTGGCGAGGCCCCATTTCTTGAACATGTTGTTGTAGAAGGCCGGCCGCAGATAATCCGGACGGATATCGTAGGCCAGCTGTTTGTAGCTGAAGCCTTTCTCCACCAGTCCGCGCACGGCCCCGATGAAGTCCTCCAGCCTGGCGGCGGACACCGTGTACATCATCTCGTTCTCGCCGCAGAGGCTCCGTTCGTACTCCCCGGCGTCCGGGATGGAGACGTTGTAGTCCCGCTCCCCGTTCAGCACGGGTACCAGGGCGGCGCCGCAGGAATCGCAGGTGTCGAAGGAGGATTCCGTAATGTTGCCGGTGTGGTATTTGCTGGCCATCAGCAGCTGCCGCAGCTGGCTGGGCTCGCAGTAGATCATCACGCAGTCCGGCTCGAAATCGCAGGTCGCCAGCGGCGCAATGGCCATGCCCGTCTTTTTCAGTTCCTCGCGGATGTAGGGATACTCCTCGCAGAAATGCCGGTAGCTGACGTCCGGGTCGCGGATGAAATAGGCGCTGCCCACGTATTTCTTGTCCTGCTCGTCGATGTCGCGGAGGCGGAAATTGATCACCGGCCAGAGACACCAGTGGTCCTCGGCGAACATGGCCAGATGGTGGCGGGTATGACGGGAGAAGGCCAGCGCCTGGCAAAGGGCGTAGTGCTTGCCCTGCTTGCTGGGCTGTTCGCACAGGGGCGGGATCTCATCCTCGTTGATCAGTTTGATGGCCAGCGGCGCGGACTTGAGCAGAAACGTGCTCTCCAGTTCCTCCCCTATGGCGTGCAGTTGTTCCAGTGTCAGCATAATCGCTTCTCCTTTCTCCCGGGCCGTTCCGATGCCCGGATGGTGATACGCTTCTATTGTACTCCGCCGGCATCCTTTTGAAAAGGGGTCCGGCGTTCTTTCCGGGATGCGGATGCAGGGCCCCGTCCGACGGACGGGGCCCTGCGCCTTTCCCGGTCACTGCCGGTCTTTTTACAGATTGTGCTCCGCACGGGAGATGATGTCGGCCTGCATGGCCTCCGTCATGTCCACGAAGTAGGCGGAGAAGCCCGCGATGCGGACGACCAGGTTGTGGTATTTCTCCGGATTCTTCTGCGCTTTCTTCAGCGTCTTGGAATCCACCACGTTGTACTGGACCTCCATGCCGCCCTGATCGAAGTAGGCCTTCGTGACGTCCTCCAGCTTGGTGATGCCGTCGTTGGACTGCAGCGCCGTCGGATGGATCTTCAGGTTCAGTGCCATGCCGTCCATGAAGTGGCTGTGGTCGAAGCTCGTGGAGGATACGAACACGGCGGTGGGCCCGCAGACGTCGCGGCCCTGGCACGGGCTGGACGCGTCGGCGATCGGGTCGCCGGTCTTCCGTCCGTCCGGAGTCGCCCAGGTGATCTCGCCCTGCACCACGTGGTCGGACGCGCCGAACGTGCCGCACTTGTACACCTTGCAGCGATGGGTGGAGAAGGCGCGGGAGATGCCGTAGTACAGGTCGATCATATACTTCATCTGCTCGTCGGCGTACGGATCGGCGTTGCCGTAGTGAGGCACCTCGTTGATGATCCGCTGGCGCAGAGGCTCATAGCCCTCCCAGTTGGCCAGGACGGCCTTCAGATACTCCTCCGCGGAGATCAGCTTCTTGTCGTAGATCATGTATTTGATGGCCGTGAGGCTGTCCGCCGTGGTGGCCAGGCCGGTGGCCGTGCCGCCGTAGCTGTTGTACTTGGCGCCGCCCTCGGACACGTCCTTGCCGCTCTCCATGCAGCCCGTCGTGGTGATGGACAGGTTCGGGAACGGATAGATCCTGGGATACTCGAATTCGGTGTAGTTGTTCAGCGTCGCCGACCAGGTCAGCATCCAGGTTGCCATCTTCTCGTAGGCGGCCTTCAGTTCGTCGAAGGTCTTGAAATCATAGAGGTAGCCGGAGCAGACCTTGTCCGGCGCCTTGGCGCCGTTCATCGGGTTCACGCCGTTGTTGATGACCATGTCCAGGACGATGGCCCAGTAGATGCCGCTGTGGCCCATGGCGGAGCCGTTGGGGGCGGGATAGTCGCAGCCGGACCCGGTGATCTCCTGGCAGCCGATGAA
>JAEEGL011194245.1_pt1 | contig 51364 bp, 56 predicted proteins | sample 9134231 | NCBI WGS metagenome assembly JAEEGL01 (sample SAMN16246548, study PRJNA631951) | gut metagenome | biome: gut microbiome; feature: rumen; material: fiber-attached | host: Bos | place: Iran: Karaj | collected 2018-10
GAAGGCTACTGGCATCAACATGCCTTACGTCATCGAGCGTTGGCCGGGCGGCATGCTCACCAATTTCCCCACCATCCGCAAGGCCGTGAAGAAGATGTCGAACATCGACAAGCTGATGACCGACGGTACCTTCGGCAACCTGTCGAAGCGCGAGCTGCTCCAGATCACACGTCAGCGTGCTAAGCTGGAGAAGAACCTCGGTTCTATCGCTGACCTCACCCGTCTGCCCAGCGCCCTGTTCGTGGTCGACGTGATGAAGGAGAACATCGCCGTGAAGGAAGCTAACCGTCTGGGTATCCCCGTCATTGGTATCGTTGACACCAATAGCGACCCGAAGGACATCGACTTCGTGATTCCCGCCAACGACGACGCCAAGGACTCTGTAGAAGTGATTCTCGACGCCTGCTGTGCAGCTATCGTCGAGGGCATCGAGGAGCGCAAGGCTGAGAAGGCTGATGAGAAGGCTGCTGAGGCACAGGCCGACGTTGACGAGCCCGTTGAGGAGCGTCCCCGCCGCCAGCGCCGTGCACGTCGTGACGAGGAGGCTGCTGCCCCCGCCGCTGCTGAAGAGGCTCCCGCTGCTGAAGAGGCACCCGCCGCTGAGTAAAACAAACAATTCGTAAATCGTAAATTCGTAAATCGTAAATTAAGATTATGGACTACAAGCCAAACATGGAAGATATCAAGAAGCTCCGCACCATGACCGGTGCAGGCCTGGCTGATGTGAAGAAAGCACTCACCGAGGCTGAGGGAGACTTCGACCGTGCAAAGGAGCTGCTCCGCGAGCGCGGACTGGCTATTGCCGCCAAGCGCAGCGACCGAGAGACATCCAACGGTTGCGTGCTCGTTAAGAAAGCTGACGGCTTTGCCGCTATGGTTGCCGTGAAGTGCGAGACTGACTTCGTGGCTAACGGAGCCGACTTCATCGCAATGACGCAGAGCATCCTCGACGCTGCTGTCGCCGCTAAATGCAAGACCCTCGACGAGGTTAAGGAACTCGAGGTTGGTGGACAGAAGGCTCAGGAGATTGTGACCCAGCGCAGTGGTATCACCGGTGAGAAGATGGAGCTCGATGGCTACCTGACACTCGAAGGCAACAATGTGGAGATCTACGACCACATGGGTAAGCACACCCTCTGCACCATGGTGCAGCTCAATAAGGAGAACGTCGACGCTGGTCACAAGCTGGCCATGCAGGTGGCTGCTATGAAGCCCGTGGCTCTCGATGCACAGAGCGTTGAGCAGAAGATTCTTGACGAGGAGTACAAGACTGCCGTTGAGAAGACCAAGCTCGAGCAGGTGCAGAAGTTCGTTGACATGAAGCTCAAGAAGGCCGGCATCAACCCCAACCTGGTTGACAGCGAGGACCACATCGAGAGCAACATGTCGAAGGGCTGGCTCACTCAGGCTGAGGCCGATGAGGCCCGCAAGGTCATTGCCGACGCAAAGGTCGAAGGCGAGGCTCAGCTGAAGATGCCCATGATCGAAGGCATTGCCAAGGGTCGCGTGCAGAAGTTCCTTAAGGAGAACTGCCTCGTTGACCAGGAGTTCCAGTTCGGCGATGGCGACAAGGCTACTGTGGCCGAATGGCTGAAGCAGCAGGACAAGGAGCTGCAGATTGTGGCTTTCCGTCGCTTCACCCTCGTTGCTGAGTAAAAGCGCACATTCCACATCATCACATGATGATAAGCGTCCGAACGGTCATTGTGACTGCTCGGACGCTTTTTTTGTTGTTTATCCCAAACCCATATTTCCTTTGCATCAGTAGAATAAAAGAGCGACGTTTCGTTATAACGTTATGACGTTATTTCGTTATAGCGAGGCATTCGTTAAAACGAGGCTAACAGCTCTTGGCACTTGCCTGACGTGAGGCATTTTTTCCTCGCACTGCGTTAATTCTCCCAAATAGTTTCTTCAAGTCGGCTTTTTTTGTTATCTTTGCAACCGATTAGTTAAAAGAGGAAGAACGCATGAAGATATTTGCAGTGGGCATGAACTATGCCAGCCACAATGAAGAGATGAAGCGCATGGACTTCCATGTTGAGGAGCCCGTGATATTCACCAAGGCCGACTCGGCACTGCTGAATCAGGGAAAGCCATTCTTTGTGCCCGACTGGACAGAGCGCGTCGACTATGAGGCAGAGCTTGTGGTGCGCATCTGCCGGTTAGGTAAGAGCATTCCTGAGCGCTTTGCCTATCGCTACTACGATGCTGTCACTGTGGGCATCGACTTCACTGCCCGTGACATGCAGCAGCAGGCCAAGTCGAAAGGTCTGCCCTGGGCCATCTGCAAGGGCTTTGATGGCAGTGCTGTCATTGGCGAATGGGTGGCTGTCAGGGGCGACAGGAGAGAGGAGAAGCCAGAGATGAATGGCAACATGGTCGATATGGAGAACTTGCATTTCCACCTCGACCTGAACGAGCAGACTGTGCAGCGTGGCTGTTCTGCCGACATGATTTACTCAGTTGATCGCCTTATCAGCTACATCTCACGGTTCTTTACCCTCCGCACGGGTGACCTGCTTTACACAGGAACACCAGCGGGCGTAGGGCCTGTGAAGATTGGCGACCACCTGCAGGGCTATCTTGAGGGACGTAAGGTGCTGGACTTCTACTGCCGCTAACAAAAACGCATGGAGTTCAAGGTCATTCATATCGACGAGACTGCCTCTACCAATCAGTGGCTGCGTGAGCATGCTGAGGAGGGTGATGTGGCTGTGTGGACTGACTTCCAGACGGCAGGTCGTGGCTGTGGCACCAACACATGGGAGTCGGAGCGTGGTAAGAACCTGCTGTTCTCCATGCTGACACACCCTACAGCAGTGCCTGCCACCAGGCAGTTCCGCATTTCAATGGCAGCCTCGCTGGCTATCATTGACGCACTGACTGCTTATGTTAAAAGCGCGGGAGGCCATGAATGCCTGAGCATCAAGTGGCCCAACGACATCTACTGGGCAGACCGCAAGCTGTGTGGCATCCTGATAGAATGTCAGCTGAGTGGGGCGCAGATTCGCGACTGCATCATCGGTGTGGGACTGAATGTCAATCAGGAGGTCTTTCTCAGTGATGCACCCAACCCTGTCTCCTTGCGACAGATCATTGGACAGGCAACTGACAGGGAGACACTGTTGCTGAAAGTGCTTGAGGCTTTTACACTTGATGTCGATGCTGAGCGCTACAGGCACCTGCTCTACCGACGTGAGGGATGGCATTGCTATCGTGATGGCCATGGCACGTTTGAGGCAGAGCTGGTGACTGTTGAGGACGATGGCCACTTGGTGTTGCACGACCGTGAAGGTGCCTACCGCCGCTATGCCTTCAAGGAGGTGAGCTTCGTCATTTGAAGATGCATCTTAGCACACTATAACAACAATTAGGAACCAAATAACCAAGCGACTATGAGATTTAAAAGAATTCTTCTGAAGTTATCGGGCGAGAGCCTGATGGGAAAGCAGGGCTACGGGATAGACCCTGAGCGGCTGGGTGACTATGCCCGCCAGATCAAGGACGTTCATGACATGGGTGTCGAGATAGGCATCGTCATTGGTGGTGGCAACATCTTCCGTGGCCTGAGTGGTGCCCAGAAAGGCTTCGACCGTGTGAAGGGCGACCAGATGGGTATGATGGCCACCGTCATCAACTCTCTGGCTCTCAGCTCAGCACTCGATGCCGTAGGTGTCAAGAACAAGGTGCTGACAGCCATCCGCATGGAGCCTGTCGGTGAGTTCTACAGCAAGTGGCGTGCCATTGAGGCCATGGAGCAGGGCTATGTCTGCATCTTCTCAGCAGGCACAGGCTCACCCTATTTCACCACCGATACAGGCAGCAGCCTGCGTGGTGTGGAGATTGAGGCCGACGTGATGCTGAAGGGCACGCGTGTGGATGGTGTCTACACTGCTGACCCTGAGAAAGACCCCACGGCCACAAAGTTCCACGACATCACCTATCAGGAGGTGCTCAACCGTGGCTTGAAGGTGATGGACCTCTCAGCCGTCTGCATGTGTCAGGACAACAACCTGCCCATCTACGTCTTCAACATGGACGTTGTGGGTAACCTGCGCAAGGTCATGGAGGGTGAGGACATCGGCACGCTGGTGCATCCCTGACACCGAGCTCAGCAGAGACTTTTCTGCAAAGTACTACTGCTCAGTGTATTCCACATATTCGCCTTCATCGGGGGCGAATATTTTTTTGTTAGCTTCCTCTGGTGAGCGGTGGTCAGTAATGGTGATGCCATCAGCCGTGTGAGTCTGTCGGTAGGTGGTCTGTCTGTTCGATGATGCCTGGCCATACTTGTTGCCACCGTCCAGATGCAGGAAACGGCGAATACTGTTGATGCCACGCATCACCACCACGATGACAAACAACAAAATGGTCAGCAGGATGAACAGTCCGAAGAACAGCAGACCGACGATGAACGACATAGGCTCAGGCTTTTGCGCGTTTTTGTGTCAGCAGTGAGAGCAACACGTACCAGGCAATGACGGCTGCAATGCCAAGTGTGCCAAGAACGACGATGAGCACTGCTGAGGTAAGCAGGAACAGGTATTTCACCTCGTTACCCTTCCAGCCCCAGTGCTTAAACTTCAGCGCAAACATGGGAACCTCGCTCACCAGCAGCCAACAGCTGACCAGCATCATGCCCAGCACAATGGCTGCTACCCATGCAGGAGCCGTCGGATAGGGCTCAAACAGCGTCTTCCACTGCCAGCCAGCAGCCAGTGATGCCCAGAACAGGGCATTGGCAGGTGTAGGCAGTCCAATAAACCCCATGGCCTGTCGCTCGTCAAGATTGAACTTTGCCAGGCGCAGGGCTGAGAAGGCTGCCATGATGAAAGCCAGATAGGGGATATAGGCCATCGAACACGGTACGATGGTGCAGAGGAAGCTGAACAGCATGGCCGATGGTGCAAAGCCAAAGGTCACCACATCAGCCAGCGAGTCAAGCTCCTTGCCAATGGGTGAGGAGACACCCAGCAGACGGGCTGTCATACCGTCGAAGAAGTCGAAGACAGCACCCAGGATGATGAACAGCAGCGCCAGCAAGTAGTCGCCCTGGAAGGCCCAGAAGGTGGCGATGCATCCGCAGATCAGGTTGCAGCAGGTGATGATATTGGGGATATGCTTCTTCATTGTCGATAATCAGTTGTCAGTTTATACCAGTTTGGCGATGACAGTCTGGTCGCCTGTGGTCGACTGGCCCATCTTCACACACACCTGCGTGCCAAGGGGCAGATAGACATCCACGCGTGAGCCCAGCTTGATGAATCCCAGGTGCTCGTCGATGTAGCACTCCTCATCGTCCTTGGCATAGGTCACAATTCGTCGTGCCATGGCACCTGCAATCTGCCTCACCAGCACCTCCTGACCGTCAGGGGTGTCGATCATAATGTCCGAATGCTCGTTCTCCTCACTGGCCTTGGGCAGCCAAGCCTTGTGGTAGTTGCCATCAAAGTGCTTGACGAACTTCACCTTCCCGTCCACAGGGAACCAGTTGGCATGCACATTGAGCGGGCTCATGAAGATGCTGATCAGCAGCCGACGCTCATGGAAGTAGTCATTCTCTTCAGTCTCCTCGATCACCACCACCTTGCCATCGGCAGGTGCCACAACCACCTTGTCAGTGTTGCCATTGAAATAGCGTATCGGACAGCGATAGAAGTTCAGCATCAGTGACCAAAGGACACCAAACACGCCCACGAACACAATAAAAGGTATAGGCGTATCAAAGCAACGCCACAAAATGACCGCGATGGCAATGATGGCAAACATGCTGTAGAGCAGCTCATCGGTGCCTTCGCGGTGTATTCTGATTTTCTTCAGTTTCTTTATTCTTTCTCCCATTATGGATGCTTAGGTTCAAAATCGGGTGCAAAGTTACCCTTTTTTTTTCAATTGACAAACTTTTTCCCCAATTCTTTTCCGCAGAACCCCCATTGTAACCTCACTTCTGTTCGTTTTTTCTGTTGAATAACGATAATTGAAGTAAAAATAGTAGGTAGTTTCATCCTGAACTGTTCTTTTATAATTGAGGATTCTATTGTTGAGTTTCGACAAATCTTGCTTTTGTGCTATCATTGAAAAAGAATTCAAAACGATAAGAAAGTGCAACAAAACAAATTCTGAATCACGATAAAACTATAAAAGTTTGTTAAAGTTGTTAAATTAAGGCTATGTTCGACAAAATTGTAGTACTTTTGCACCCAAATAGTGCACTTCTTACCAAGATTGTTGTGCTATATAGCTAGTTCAGTTACTGAAATGTTCTATTGGAATGGCTGTAGAAGAAAGTTCGGAAAGTGCTGTCGAGGTTTATACAAATATGCATAAATCTTGTGGCGGAGCCGTGGAAGAACCATTGTGGTATGTAGCAATTGTTCGCCCACGATATGAACGGATTTGTAGGGACAAAATTGCCTCTATGGGGTTTGAAACTTATATTGCCAGTCAGAAAACGATTCATGTCTATGCAAGTCGTAACAAACATGTAGTTGAGAAAATCGTTATTCCAAAGACGGTTTTTGTTAAGCTTAATAATGAAAAGGATCGTCTTGAGGTTTTGAAAGGTTGTCTATATGTTGATAGATTCTTGATTAATACATCCTCGAAAGACCATTCTTTTGCAGTAATTCCTAATGTTCAATTGGAAAAATTGAAGTTTATGCTCTATGAGTCCGATTCTCCAGTCGCATTTACTTCTTCCCCTTTAAATTTGGGCGATATGGTTAGAGTACTAAGGGGACCATTGACTGGATTAGAAGGGCGTATCTGTAGGATGGGTAGCAATTCGTATATCGTAATTGAAATCAGCAAACTGGGATCTGCAATGACATATATTTCTTCTACCGATATTGAAAAAGTTGATAAAAAAAAGATATAAACTAAAAAATTAATTATGATGAAACGATTTATTTTGTTTTTCGTGGTAGCTGTTTTGGGCACATGTAGTATTCATGCTCAAAGTGGTGAACCGCAGTTCAGTTTTAAGTATTTTCTTAGGCTGATGAATTTTGGAGCAAAAGGTCAATCATTGGATGCATATAAAAAATATGCAAATGGTCAAGGTCTGTCCCTTATTCATCATGCAGAAGAGTCGTCTGAAATCTATATGGTATGGGCCGACCAGTTGACCTACAAGACGGGACACATGAGTGAGACATATACCAAAACGGGCAATCGTCCCAGGTGTATCAATGTTGATTTGACCGTAAACGGTAAGGACAAGTATACACCTATCACTGTGACTCTAGTTTTCCCTGATAAGGATGCTCAACAGAGATTTCGTAAAGAAGGTATGAATCTTGGGTGTGTTGTTAATGACAAAATTGAAGATTCTGACATTGACGTGACATGGAAAAATGTTTCTGGTATTAAGTATATTATAGATGCTAAGCGCCTTACTAGTTGGCGGTTTATTTATTTTTATGAGAAGGATGGCATGTATATGTCAACATTCCTTTTTTAATTAAAAAACTTAGGAGTCATGAAAAAAGCAGCAACTATATTATTTCTTCTGCTGTTCAGCGCAGCCCCTCTCTTGGCAGAAGAATTGAAATCTTCTGTTGAGACTGTTGCAGAAGAAGAGACTTTAAAATTTGAAGACAATTATCTACTTGAGAAGTACGGGTTCAAAGACAATTGGTTCTTTTCATTCCATTTGGGCTCGTTCGTCAATTGGGGATCTAACCTTAAGGACTTTGATCTTAACCGGTTCCGCCCTTCGGTTGGCGTTTCGTTAGGTAAGTGGTTCTTTCCACAGGTTGGTATGCGTACCCAGTTTCTCTATGGTGGCAATAGGGGTGAAACAACTTTAGGCCACCGCCCTTACCATTTCCATACCTTAGAATTAGCTTGTGATGGTCTTGTGAATTTTTCCAATATTGTATCCCGTTATCGTGAGGATCGAAAATTTAATTTTCTCCTCTTATTGGGTATTGGAGGCGATCAGACATTTGGTTTCAGCAAACGCGATTGGAATGTCAATGAATCCCATTTTGATCGTGGGGCTTGTACCCTTCTTACGTTTCGGGCAGGCTTGATGTGCTTCTACGAGATTAGTCAGAAATGGGATCTGAGTTTCGAACTCGTAAACAACTGGCTTGATGATTCCTACGATGGCATTATCACAAACAACCGTTGGGATGGCCATGTTAATGCAAATATCGGTCTGATTCGTCGTTTCAGGAATCATGATGAAGGCTATAAGTTTAAGTATATCGGATTGGAACCAGCAATGTTCGAAGATGCTAACAATGAGATTAACCGTTTGCGCATGGAGGCTGATCGTCTAAAGAACTTACCACCTGAAGAGATTAATGGCGGTCGCCAGACTAATACTTTGGTTTCGTTTGTTGATACGGTGGCAGTCATTGATGAAATGCAGGAGGTGAATGTCTTTACAGCAGTTCAAGCAATGCGCCAGTACGAGAACAAGGTCAACCTTTTTATTACTACTCTGAGCCAAATGAGTGATGATATGTTCCTGAAACGTGCTGATACTATCAAGGACGTATTGGTTAACCAATATGGCTTGCCGGCTAATCAGATTATAATCGAAAAAGATCCTGCAGAGGTCGAGAAGAGGGATAAGGTTGAAGGTAGTGTGATTATCTATATGAATGAAAGTAAATCAAAATAAGTAGTGACGTATGAAAAAGAGTATATTATTAATTATCGGTTTATTGGCAGGCATGCAGTCGTATGCCCAGGATAATGGGGGCTATGTGACGCCAGATACCATTGAGTCCTTGCGTCACTATAAGTTCGCTGACAACTGGTTTGTTGGCGCTCATGTAGGAGCTAATGGCTCAATGTCTGAAAACATCCGTCCGCGTGATTATTTTTTCAAGGCTCAGCGTCCCACTTTTGCTTTGTCTTTAGGTAAGTTCTTCTCGCCTTCGTTTGGCTTGCGTTTTATGGGCGGCTATAGCTGGCAGGTAAGTAAGGCAGACAAAGAGGTCATAGCTGCTTATCCTAATGTCTATGGCGATGGCTTTTATGGCTACAAGATGCTCAATGGCTATCTCGATGCCATGGCAAATCTGACTAATACTTTTTATCGCTATAAAGAAAGCCGTCGTTTTAATGTTCTCGGATTTGTCGGTATAGGCTTTAACTCCACTTTTGGTTTTGATAAGGAAAAATTGAATCTGTGGACGCACCTCCCTGCTGGTGCTTATGCCAGTGGTAAGGTCTATACGGGTAATTATACTTATTTGGCAGTGAGAACAGGTTTGATATTTAGTTACAAGTTAAATGAGGTTTGGGATCTTGACCTTGACTTACAAATGTGTGCAACGGATGATGGATATAATGGAGTCCGCTATGATGACAAGTATGACGGATATACTCAGGCCCTGCTTGGCTTGAAATACCACTTCGTCGATCAATATGGCGATCATCGGTTCAAATACACGTACCTTACTAACATTGATGACGTAAATGATATTAATGATCGCATCAATCAAGCACGTAAGGATTTGAAGGATGCTGAGAACGATCGTCAGCCGAATGTAACTCAGGAACGCGTGTTGGAGATGACGGTCTCGTTCATTATTGATAAGTTTAACATTACGGATGTTCAGCGTCCGAATGTTGAGGCTGTCGCAGCTTATATTAAAGCACATCCAGAACTCGACGTCGTCATTTGTGGCTTCGCTGATGTTAAGACAGCTTATCCTGCTTACAATATGCGTCTCTCAAAGCGTCGTGTGACAGCAGTATACAACATGCTGACCAAGGAGTATGGGGTCGATCCTAAGCGCTTGAGTATTGACTATAAGGGCGACGTCGTCCAACCTTATGAAATAAAGAATGAATGGAACCGTGTCGTTGTGTTTAAGCTCAATCCTCACAACGAATATAAGTTCCTTGACGAATAATGTACTTTGATTAGTCGGGGCATGCCATACCAGTGTGTTGGCATGCCCTGCTGTTTATTCTGTATATTTAATGAAAAAATACATCTATTTTGGATTAATCCTGTTGACATTGTCGTCTTGCGTGTCTCGAAAGGAGATGATTTATCTTCAAGACATGGACGAGACAGTGGATTACCCTGTCATTCAGCAGTATGATGCACGCATACAATGCGATGACAAACTCAATATTGTCGTTTCCAGCAAAAATCCTGAGTTGGCCATGGCTTTCAATCTACCTGGTTTTAGTGGTTATAGCGTGAACGAGCGTGGCGATGTGACACAGACGAAGAATCCCACGACAAATGAAAAAGATATGGGTTATTTAGTTGATTCTGATGGTAATATCGAATTCCCCGTCTTAGGTATTTTGCATGTGGAAGGACTGACCCGTAATCAGTTAAAGCAGATGATTAAGAACAAGCTCTTGGAACAGCAACTTCTTAACGATCCTGTCGTCTTTGTTGACTTCATGAATTTCAAGTTTACGGTCTTAGGGGAAGTAGGTAGTGTGGGCACATATAATCTCTCTGGTGGTGATAAGATTACTATCCTTGAGGCTATTGCTCAGGCTGGCGACTTGAAAAACACGTCACGCATCGACCGTGTGGCCGTCATACGCGACTATGGCAATAAACGCCGCATCATGCACCTTGATTTGCGCTCGAAGGACATCTTTCTGTCGCCTGCCTACTACTTACAGCAGAACGATATCGTGTACGTAGAGCCTAATGGGCTAAGGGCTGATCAGGACTCGCAACGTCGCTTTAGTTATTGGACTACAGGCCTGTCTGTTTTGACTACACTGACCACACTTGTTCTATATTTCCTGAAATAACATACATCCATGGTGAAAATGACACAGCAACCAGACCTGTCGCCCGACAAGTCTTTAGCCAGCAAAGGGTTCTCAATTAATCCTCTTGATATTGTAAGATATCTTCTCTCTAACTGGTTTTGGTTTGTTCTAGCTATAGCAGTTTTCGGCGGCTTTCAGTGGTATCAGTGTGCTAAGACGCAGTACATGTATCAGACAAGTGCCACAGTGATGTTCAAGGACGCACGTGCAAATGCCCAAATGGCTGGTCTTGATCGTTTGGCTTCCGCCACGCCGGCTGTAAATGTCTCTAATGAGATTTTACAGTTTCAGTCTCCTCAGCTTATGCATGATGCAATCTGGCGTCTGCATGCAGAGGTAAGCTACACAATATCTGATTATCTTCGTGTACGCGAACTTTATTCAAAGACACCTGTTAAGGTTCTCTTTGCTGATGCAACTCCTGAGCAGGAGTTCTCTTTGTTGGTAACGCCTAAAGATTCTGGTTCTGTAATTCTTTCCAATTTCTCTATTGGCGCTCCTCAAAAGTTAATAGCCTCATACGATAAGCTTGTTGTTACGCCTATTGGTAAGATCAAAGTAACCAAGACTCTCTCATTCTCAGAAAACTGGTATAAGACGCCTATCACGGTCGCAAAGTTGAATGTCGATGCCGTTGCTACTACGTTCTGTAGTCGTTTGCGTATCACTCAGGCAGAAACTTCGAGTAGTAGTGGCAATCATTTTGCAGGCTCCTCTTCCATCTTAAACATGAGGTTCCAGGATGTTTCACCAGAACGGGCTGCTGATGTCCTCAATATGTTAATTACTATTTACAATGAAGAGAATATTCAGGACAAAAATCAGGTGGCCATCAATACGTCTAATTTCATCAACGAGCGGTTGGTCATTATCGAGGAAGAACTTGGCGGCGTTGAGCAACAGATTCAGGACTACAAACAGGCAAATGCTTTGGTCGATATTAACTCTGCGGCCAGTACTTCGCTTTCTCAGCGTGAACACTATAGCACGGAAGTGAAGGATTTGCTTATGCAAGCTCAGATGGGACGCTACATTAAGCAATACCTGAATGATCCTACTAAGGAGACTGATCTCATCCCAACAAATACTGGTATTGCTGATGGTACAATTGAGCAACAGATCAATAATTACAACTCTATGAAGCTTAAACGCGATAAGCTTTTAGAGGGCAGTAGTGATAGGAATCCAGTTGTTGAAGATATGAATAAGGCTTTGACATCCATGCGTCAAAGTATTATTAGTTCAGTTGACAACCTCAATCTTAGTTTAGATATCAAACTGAAAGATATCAGCAATCGTGCCGATCAAGCTAGCGCACGTGTAGCGGCCATTCCAAAGCAACAACGACAGATGCTCACCATTGAGCGTCAGCAGCGTATTAAGCAGGAGCTGTTCCTCTACTTGCTCAACAAACGTGAAGAGAATGCACTTAGTCTAGCCACCACAGAGTCTAATGCAAGAGTGTTGCAGCCAGCTCATGCCAACATTAACCCCGTGTCACCAGTTGAACGACAAATGATTATGAAAGGGGTTTTGGCAGGAGTCGCCCTTCCTGCAGCTATTCTGCTCTTCCTCCTTTTCTTTGATACGAGGATTAAGGACCGTAAAGATATTGAGGATGCTACCAATGTACCCTTCCTAGGTGAAATTCCTCAACAGCATTTCAAAAAGAGCGACCAGAACCGCATCGTCGTGCTCTCCAATAGCCGCGACGTTGTTTCCGAGGCCTTCCGTATCGTGCGTACAAACATGGACTTCATGAAGGTGAAGAGCGAGGAACTGAAGGTGGTCACTTTCAGCTCACTCGGCTCATCTGCAGGTAAGACATTCGTATCGAGTAATTTGGCAGCCTCTTTTGCTCAAGCTAATAAGAAGGTGCTACTTATCGACCTTGACATCCGTAAGGGTACGCTCACCGCCCATACTAAGCACCATAAAGATCAAGGTATGACATCCTATCTCTCTGGTCAAGTTGAACTTGATGAGATTATCAAGCAAAATGCCATTTGCGAGAATCTCGATATCATCCCTGCTGGTCCTGTGGCGCCTAATCCTGCTGAGTTGTTGCTTAGCAATAAGCTTGATGCCATGATCGATGAGCTACGTGATAAGTACGACTATATCTTCGTGGACAACGTGCCTTATGGAGCAGTAGCCGATGCCACCATTACCAATCGTATTGCTGATCTTACTATTTTTGTCATACGCGTCGGAAAACTTGACCGTCGCATGCTGCCCGAGTTAGAGAAAGTCTACAATAGCGGTAAGCTTAACAATATGTCGCTGGTTCTTAATGGTGCGATCCTTCGCCATCGAGGTTATGGATACGGTTATGGCTACGGTTATGGTTACGGCTACGGTTATGGCTACGGTTACGGCTACGGTTATGGTTATGGCTACACTGATGAAAAGAAACCTTGGTGGAAGAAACTATTTACTAAGAAACATAAGCACCGTCATCATAAGCATTCCCATTCACACACAAGCACAAAGTCAGAAAACGTAGATTCAGATGTTCGGGATCCGGCTACGACATAGTTTGATGAAGTCAGGCATCCTGACTGATAAAACTGACATCCACTGCCATGTCTTACCTGGTGTTGATGACGGATCGCCAGATTTAGAGCACAGTCGGGAACTGCTTCTGTTTATGGAGCAGACAATGGGCTTTCGGCGCGTGTGGCTCACACCTCACGTCATGCAGGATTTAGGCAACACCGCCGATCGCCTGGTTCGTTCTTTTGCGGCATTCAAAGAGCACTACCGTGGTCGAGTCCAGCTAAAGTTGGCTTCTGAGTATATGCTCGATGCTGGTTTCGCTGAGCGTCTTAACACCGATCCACTGCCATTGGGTGATAAGCGTCTACTGGTGGAAACGTCCTACATGAGTGCTCCACCTGACCTCTATGACATTCTGCTTGCCGTGTGGCACAAGGGTTATAAGCCTCTTATTGCCCATCCTGAGCGCTATATGTACATGGAGCTTGATGACTATGAGCTTCTCAAGAGCAAAGGCTATGAATTTCAGCTCAATCTCATGTCACTCAGCGGCTATTATGGTCCACGGCCGAAGCTTGTGGCTGAAGACCTGCTGGAACGTGGCATGTACGACATGGTGGGCAGCGACCTCCACCACCTACGCCGCTATGCTGACATGTTCCGGCATCTTAGGCTTACCCGACGGCAGCTCGATGGTGTGGAAGAACTCTATGCCAACAACGAGCTGGTCTGAAGATGCTGCCATTCTGGAAACATGTCGTTCGTGCCATTGCAACAACATACCGCTTGTTTCTGCTTTTGGCTGCAGTCGTTGTGGCATTCTTGCCGCTTATGCCCTCGGCATTAGCGGCTTATTTCGCTATAGCAGCCTATACGGCATGGCCGGTTTTCGTACTTTGTCTATCAGAAGCTATCCTTCTGCGTAAGAAATCTCTTTGGTGCATGACTTTTCTGCTAGGTGCCATTGTCAGTTTTACATGGGTACGCTACTTCTTACCTGTATGGCAAACGGGAGGCAAATTAGCAGAATCTACCACTCTTTGTTTGGTGTCTGGTAATGTCGACAACTTCGGCCTTTGTTATCAGGATTATAGCAATTTGCGCCACCAAGCAGAACTTATAAATAGATATAACCCCGACATAATCTGTCTTCAAGAACGTCCACATACGAATGTTATCAGTTTCGACAGTATACGTATGGTGTTTAAGGCGTATCCTTACTTTGTTGTGAATACCCGTGAAGACGAAGTCCTCAACCTAGTCATTTTCAGCCGTTACCCGCTACACAATCCTGTTGAATATTATTTCCCCGATAGCTACAATAAAATTATTAGTGCCAGCATAGCTATGGGGAAGGATAGCCTGAGGTTATACAATGTCCATCTGCAGACTACAAGGATTAATGGCTCATCATCTTCTGGCAATTGCCCCTTGGTGACAATGATTCAAAATGAAAAACTGCGGAACCTCCAGGCAGACCAGCTATGCCGAAACATTGACCATACTCTTCAGCCAGTCATTGTTACAGGTGACTTTAATGCTTCTCGTACCTCCTATGCTTATCGCAATTTAGCATCTGTGCTGTCCGACTGTTGTCAGCCATCGTTTGGACTTCATGGCACTTGGCAGCCTTTAGGGCCATTGTTGAAAATCGACCATACACTTTGCTCAGAAAATATTTATCCCCATAGTTACGCATTGGCCGACAATCCATGGAGCGACCATCGGTTGCAAGTAGTATCTATACAATTACAAGAAACATGCAAACCTGGACTCAGGAAATAAAACCCCACAAAAAACTTTTCGACATCGACCTTAAAGGCCTCTGGCGCTATCGCGACCTTTATTACATGTATGTGCGTCGCGACATCGTTACCGTCTATAAGCAGACCATCCTCGGTCCGTTGTGGTATCTTATTCAGCCCATTTTCACCGTTGTCATCTATCTGTTTGTCTTCAGCGGCTTGGCCGGTATCTCTACAGATGGAGCCCCGCAACCATTGTTCTATATGGCGGGCATCACACTGTGGAACTATTTCAACTCGGTCTTCATGGTGTCTTCCAATGTCTTCACCGCTAATGCGAGTGTCTTTGGCAAGGTCTATTTTCCCCGGCTTGTTGTGCCTTTGTCAGGTGTTACCTCCAACCTCATCAAGATGCTCATCCAACTTCTGCTTTTTGTCATCATGTATGTAGGCTATCTCATTGCCGGCACTCCACTCCACATCAACGCAGCCATCCTGCTGTTTCCCTTATTGATACTCCTGCTGGCCTTCCATGCCATGTCGTGGGGGCTCATAATCTCTTCGCTCACCACAAAATATCACGACCTTACCCAGCTTGTAAGTTTTGGCATGCAGCTTTTCATGTATGCCACCCCAATCATCTATCCCCTTAGCATTTCCACAGGCAAGTTGCGTACAATACTTGAAATCAACCCGCTGACCCCCATATTCGAAGCCTTCAAGTATAGCACGCTCAGCTGCGGATCCCTCAGTTGGGGAGGCCTCCTCTATAGCACCCTTTTCATGCTTGTCACCCTGTTCCTCTCGGTCATTATTTTCAGCCGTGTCGAGCGTAATTTCATGGATACCGTATGAGTAATATCGCAATACAGTTCGACAATGTTGGCAAGCTCTATCGCTTAGGTGTGGTAGGCACGGGCACCCTCTCTCACGACCTCAACCGCTGGTGGCAGACACGTGTACTCCACCACGAAGACCCCTATCTGAAGATTGGCGAGACAAACGACCGATCCAAACGTGGCAGTTCGCAGTATGTCTGGGCCTTGAAAGATATCTCTTTTGATGTAGAGCAAGGCGATGTCGTTGGCATCATCGGCAAGAACGGTGCTGGTAAGTCCACCTTGCTAAAGCTCCTCTCACAAATTACCTCGCCCACTACCGGCGTTATCCGCACCCGTGGCCGCATAGGGTCCCTGCTCGAAGTTGGTACAGGTTTCCATCCCGAGCTCACCGGACGTGAGAATATCTACATGAACGGCAGTATCATGGGCATGACGCGCCATGAAATCACCCGAAAGCTCGATGCAATCGTCGATTTTGCAGGCGTTGAGCGCTACCTCGACACCCCCGTCAAGCGTTACAGTAGTGGTATGACCGTCCGCTTAGGCTTCGCTGTCGCTGCTTTTATGGAGCCAGAGATTCTTGTGGTCGATGAAGTTCTGGCAGTAGGAGATGCCGAGTTCCAAAAGAAAGCTATTGGAAAGATGCAGGACGTTTCCAGAGGCGAAGGGCGCACGGTGTTGTTCGTTAGTCATAATATGGATTCCATGTTGAACCTTTGTCGTCAAGGGATCCTGTTAGAAAATGGGACTGTCAAATATATGAACGACATAAAATCTACAGTGGCAGAATATATTGGCGGAGGGAATACTGACTATCTTTTTACTCAGGCAGAAGACGAGGCCAAGAAAAATCTCTATATTGCATCAGTCAAGTTCATTGGTTCACCAGATCAACAGAAAGGAATGTTTTCTTTTAATGATAATATAAAGTTTGAACTTGTTGTTAAGAAGAAGGTAAACACTCAAGTTGATAAGAAAGCCGTGGTTAGTGTTATTATTATGACACTAAATAGGACTAAGATTTGTAATGCAGAGATTCCTATTAAGGACATATCAGAAAGAAAAACATATTTGTTAGAATATTGCTCTAATACATTGCTGCCCAATAAATATCTGATACATGTTGCAATTCATGTCCCCAATATTAGTTATTACGATCAACAAGATGTGTGCTGTTTTACGATTTTTGACAACGGTACCGAGTTCCTAAAGTATAATGGTGCTGACAATGGGTTGATAATGATGAACCCAACAGTAACAGAAATGTAGATTCTCTATTTTGTCTTAATGAAGGAAGATGAAAGTAGTTCATATTTGTACATCATTAGAAGGCGGAGCTGGTATTTGTGCTAAGCGAATCGTTAATGCAACTAGATCTTTAGGTGTTGATGCCCGTGTCCTTGTTGCAAAGGGTAATAAGCTGGATTATGTAGATGTGATAAAACCAGTATATCCATGGTCAAAGATTTGGCCTGTTCAAAAGATTCAAGTGTTTATGAATATGTTTGGGAGGTGGCCTAAGACTACAGTGCTAAATAACAGAATCGCAAAAGAACTTCGGGACAATCAAGGTACTTTTACATCCCCTGTTACAGATTATCCAAATATAGCATCTCATCCATGGATTCAAAAGGCTGATATTATTCATCTACATTGGATTGGCAATTTTGTGGATTATGAATCCTTCTTTAAAAGTGTAAAGAAACCAATAATATGGACAATACATGATGAGAATCCTGGGCTAGGTGGATTCCATTATACATTATGGAAAGATAAGGCGACAGGTAGTTTAAGGCAATTGGATGATGAGTTCTGTGGATTAAAAAAACGAGCATATAGTTGTTCTAATTCTTTGACCCTTGTAGCAATCTCTACAATGATGAAAGAATTCTTTTCAAAGAACGAACTGCTTTCTCAATTTCCATGCGCTATAATTCACAATGGATTATTTGCAGATCATTTTTCGCCAATTCCGGTAGATTGTGCTCGTCAAACACTTGCAATAAAGAATGAGAGCAAAGTTTTTTTGTTTGTCTCACAAGATATACATGAAGATAGGAAAGGACTAAAAGCTTTAATAGAAGCGCTTGAGATATTAAATGTCCCCAATACAGTTCTTGTGTGTTTAGGCAGATTCAGATCAATTCCTGATGCCTCATTTGAAATAAGATGTGAGGGCTTCGTTGGCAACAACAGATTGCAGTCACTTTATTATTCATCTGCAGATTATTATGTTATGCCATCGTATCAAGAAGCATTTGCTCAAACTCCCATGGAATCTATGGCATGTGGCACTCCTGTGGTGGCATTCCCATGTAGTGGTGCCTCCGATTTGATTAATCAAGAGAATGGAGTTGTTTGTGATGATTTTACTGTAGAGGCATTGGTAAGTGGAATAAAGTTAGCTATGAGCAGAAGTTATAGTCGAGACACAATCCGAAAGAATCTAATCAACAGGTTTTCATATGATAAGATAGCTAAAGAATATATTGAATTATATAAGAAGGTTACTGAATGAAACTCTCTATAATTACAGTAAATCTGAATAATAAAGATGGTCTTCAAAAGACCATTGATAGTGTTATTTCTCAAACCTTTAAGGATTTTGAGTGGATTGTGATTGATGGCGGATCCACCGATGGTAGCAAAGAATTGATAGAGAAGTATTCCGATTATATTTCCTATTGGGTTAGCGAACCTGACAAAGGAATATATAATGCGATGAATAAAGGCATCAAAGTGGCAAAAGGAGACTACTTGGAGTTCCTAAATTCAGGAGACATTTTTTTTGATGATAATACTCTCCACCGCTTCTTTTCTCGATTTAAAGAGTATGACATACTTTTTGGTAATACTATGGCGATGAAAGATGGAAAACTAAAGAGAATTAATTATCAGAATGATTATTTGACATGCTATCGTCTAATAAAGAGTACAATAAATCATCAAGCGGCCTTTATTAAAAGGCAATTATTTGATGATTATGGTTTATACGATGAGTCTCTAAAAATTGTATCAGATTGGAAGTTCTTTTTTGAGGCTATTATTATTAGAAAGTGCAGTGTACGCCATATTAATTTAGACTGCATTATTTATGATTTAGAGGGTATATCCTCCTCAGATCCTGATATTTTGAGGAAAGAGAAAAATTACATTCTTCATAAATATCTTCCAGAATACGTTATAGATGATTATTATTCTCAATTTGAATTTAATGAACTTTTAAATCATAGATTTTCGAGAATAATTGTTGCATGTCTATATAGATTGATTGTATTCTTAGAAAAAAACGGTATAATGGCTAATAACAGGTATTAAGGATGACATATTGTGAAAACCATTGAAACATTTTTCAAATAAGAAGAAATTATAACGAGTTTAAGTGATTGTTCCGGGATTCCCTAATGGATATATTAATTGATGTAGATGATGAGCCTTTGGTTGAGTAGGATTCTGCTTATCGTAAGAATGCAAGAAAAGAGATGATCCGGATATCGGGTAAGCATCAGAATTAAAATGAAAATAGCCGAGTTGATAGAATAGAACAATGCTTGAAAATATAACTGCGGGAGACAAACTATAATCAGCGTAGACAATCAAAATGTGTAAAAAGTCAAGTCGATTATATTTTGAGAAAGAAGTACAACAAAGGATGAATAGCCATTTGATCTCAGTCATTATACCAGTATACAATACCGAACGCTATCTAAATAGATGTATAGATTCTGTGTTATGTCAGGATTATGTCAATATAGAAATCGTTTTGGTTGATGATGGGAGTACAGACAAAAGTGGAGATATTTGTGATAGTTATGCATCGAAAGATTCTAGAATAATTGTAATCCATATCCCAAACGGAGGGGCCTCTTTGGCCAGGAAAACGGGTATTGATTCGTGCAAAGGTCAATATGTTACATTTGTTGATAGTGACGATTGGGTTTCTCCATATTATATTTCTACTCTTTTGCAATTAATAGACGAATATGGAGTAAATGTGAGTTGTTGCAAAGTCTGTAAGGTTAAGGAAGGAGATGCCAATGGAGTAGAAGATAGAAAGACCTTTAACTCACAATTGTTGTCTTTCGATAAGCTAATGCCACGTTTTTTTAAATATGAATTTTGGGGGTTTGGGGGAAAAATATATCTAAGAAGCAGTTTTGATAATCTGGATTTCCCTGTCGCCACATTAAGTGAGGATTATTATGTGATGCTCCAACTATTTAATAAGGAACGGCAGATGGCAATCACAGGCGCCCCATTATATTATTACGAGTATCATCCCACGTCACTTTCGCATACAAAACTGTCAGCCCGTGCCTTCGAGGAGTTCGAAAATGTAAAGGCGGTTTACGACTATGTTCGGCAGCATTGCCCAGAATATGCCGACTACGCATTCTCCAATATGGTTGAAACTGCAGTTAAGTTGAATTTCCTTAAGAAGCAAGATAAAGAGAATAGCTATAAAGAGCAATTTTCGGTTATCAATAATTTCTTAAAAGTAACACGTAAACAGATTTTTACTAATAATATGGTTCCAAAGGGCGTGAAGCTTTTAGCATTAGGTATGAGTTTCAACCCCAATATGTCTATTTCTTTATATCATTTTTTAGGTGGTAAAGCATAAAATACTCTTTGTAAATGGACATCTGAATGTTGGTGGCGTAGAGAAGTCTCTCGTAGATTTGTTACGTTGGCTTGACTATTCTCAATATGATGTAGATCTTTTGCTTTTAGAAGAGAAAGGAGACTATTTGGAGCAAATCCCCCAGAATGTAAATATTATCTATAAAGATATAAGAAGCGCATACGGTCCTTTCTTCAATACTTTTTTTGAGAATCTTATACGTGGGCGGTTCAATATCATCTATTATCGCTTTATTCTACTCATTTCATCTCTTCTGGGTAAAGAGTTCTTGCGCTATTGGGATTTCTTTTTTAAGCTATCTCACAATTATGACAGTGCCATAGCGTATCGGCCAGGTATATGCGCAGATGTGGTTGCTTATGCTGTCAGTAGCAAAAAGAAAATTTGTTGGTGGCATCATGGTGAGTGCTTGTTTTCGAAAGCTCAAATTAGGGCTACAAATAGAGTATGGAAGTCTTTTGACAATATAGTAACAGTGTCGCGTGGGTGTAAGAATATGATAGAATCTATTTTTGATTATCCATCGGCTCAAATTGTTGTTATACCCAACCTTATAGATATTGAAAGAATATCTTTATTGGCAGGTGAAGAATCTCCTTATGACTTAAGCTCAAAAGCTACACGGATAGTTACAGTTGGAAGGCTAAGTCCCGAGAAGCATATTGAAGACATTCCTCTGATTGCATCTGAACTCATAAAACGAGGTATAAATCAGTTTAAATGGTATATCGTGGGTGAGGGCGATATGAGGGGGCTGATTGAGAAAGAGATAAGGGATAAAAATGTAGTTGACTATGTCTGTTTGTTAGGTTCCAAATCCAATCCTTATCCATATATTAAATTTGCAGATATGATGGTTCATACCTCTCATGTAGAATCTCAGGGATTGGCTATTTTGGAAGCGATGGCTCTGAAAACTCCATGTGTGGCTGTTGCTTCTATGGGGCCTAAAGAGTACTTAAATTCCGACTTGGGCATTCTGGTAGGTCGAGATGTCAACTCTGTTCGAGATGGGGTAATTAGATTATTATTGCAACAATATGATGCGACAATTGTATCAAAAGCATACGAAGTAGTAAAAAAGTATTATTCCCCAGATGTTATAGTTAGATTACTTGATGGACTTGTAATAGATAAGTAAAATGCTGAGAACAATTCTGAAAAGAATCTTAATTAAAATTGGTGTAATTCATGAGGATTACACTAGCATAGAAAGTCTTAGAGCGCGTGGAGTTCGTATTGGAGAGAATGTAGATATTATTAATACAAATATTGATGGTGGCTTTGGTTTTTTGTGTTCAATAGGTAATAATGTAACATTAACGGGGGTTACGGTATTAACCCATGATGCAAGTACAAAGAAGTTCATTGGGTATAGTAAAATTGGCCCTGTAACTATTGGAAATGATGTATTTATCGGGCAAGGCTCGATCATACTGCCTAATGTCAGAATAGGAAATAAAGTTATAGTAGGAGCAGGAACCATCGTTGCTAAGGATGTCCCAGATAATGTTGTAATTGTTGGTAATCCTTGGCGAGTTATTATGTCTTTTGACGAATATATAGATAAGAACAAAGAATCTTTGAGCAATAGTATTGTTAATGTGAAATATTGGCAAGAAATGACAGAAGAAGAAAAGACTTCTTTATCTTTATCTCTAAATAAGACTAACAAATATGGCTATAATGTGTGATTTTTCGCTTTTGCACAAGTTGCTGTATAGGTATTTGTCATTTAAAATCAATCATTTTCCTTATACAGTCCAAGGAAATTATCTTAAAAGCTTGAAAGGTATACATCAAGGTAAAAGATGTTTTATCATTGGGAATGGCCCAAGTCTGACTTCTGATGATTTAGACACCTTAAAAGCCCATAATGAGATAACATTCGCTTTTAATAGAATCTTTCATATATTTGATTCCACATCTTGGCGTCCCACATATTATATTTCTCAAGACGAGAAAATGTTAGCAGGATGCCAGGAAGAGGTTGGAAATTTGGAAGCAGAAATAAAGCTCATTCCTGCAGAATTACAATGGTATAACGGCATAAAGATAAAAGGAAGTTCTCTTTTCCATATTGAAAATTGTGATTTCAGTAAGAAACCACTTTTCAGTGAGGATATTGCTAAACGTATATATAATTCAAGGACTGTAGTTTATACAGCTATCCAGATAGCAGTATATATGGGCTTTAAAGAAATATACTTGATAGGTGTTGACCATCACTTCCACACCAGCATAAATAGTAAAGGGGAGATAGTGATAGATAAGACTGCAAAAGACTATTTTTCTGACAAATATAATGAGGATAGAGAGAACCTCTATATTCCAAATACCGATTTAAGTACTTTGGCATTCATTGCAGCTAAGGAGTATGCAGATGCGCATGGTATAAAGATTTATAACGCAACTCGCGGAGGAAAGCTGGAATTATTCAAAAGAGTTGATCTAAACAAAGTAATATGATTTTCTTTTTAAAGCTATGAATGAGAAAATTATTGTAACTATGACCACTTGGGAAAAACGGATTCACAATATTCCCACAGTTTTAGACACAATATATGCTCAGACATTATTACCTGATAAGGTTATAATTAATTTGGCTTTTGATGAGGTAATTCCTAAAGACATCAAAGACTATATTGACAAACACGATATTGAGATTTTCCGAGTTCCAGATACTAAAGTATTCAAGAAATTAATACCGACTTTAAGAAGATATCCCAATGATTGTATTATCGCTATCGATGACGATTGGCTTTATCCAAATGGAATGATAGAAGATTTTATGAATGTCCATAAACATTATCCGGATAATCCCATCAGTGGAAACCATGCGGTTAATTTTGGATTACAATGTCATTGTGGTTGCGCTTCTTTAGTAAAAGCAAGATTCTTTGGTCCATATTTAGATTGCATAGATGATGAATTAATTACCAATTGTCCTAGTGATGATATTGTCTACACATATTTTGCGAATAAGGCAGGGTTCCCTTACATTAGAACTAAAGGGTATTATTCAATTAATATGCTACCTTATGGTAATGAAAATAGTTATTCTTCTTTAGTTGTTAATGATAATGGTATAGGCGATTCTTTTAATTATATGATTAAGAGATATGGCAAATTATCAAATTCTTTTTTATCTTATGTAAATGATCATCACATTGCAGAACTTTTATACGATATTCAAATAAAAAGTATGGACAGGAGTTATGAAGAAGGTAAGAAGAAAGGGAGCCAACTAATTCATAGTACGCTTGCTTATAAAATAGGATATTTCATGGTTTTACCTTTTTCGTCTATAAAAAGAATAATTGAGATAATTTATAAGAAACAGAATAAATTATCACAAATTGCTTAATAAAGCCTATATTTTACAACATTTTAATATTAATAATTAATCATGAATTGTAAAGTAGTTATATTAATGACAGCTTGTGTTGATCCCCAAGGTATGTCCAATACTATTTTGCAAGATAAAGAAATACGTAAACGACAATATATTGAGGCAATTGATTTCTATTTAAGTAATACAAGTTTACCAATTGTTTTCGTTGAAAACACTAATACTAACTTTAGTGATCTTTTTAGCGAATATATAGATCAAGGCAGACTAGAATATTTAACGTTTGATGGCAATTCCAGTTTTGATAAAACAAAAGGTAAAGGATATGGTGAGGCTTTAATAATGCTGTATGCCATTAATCATTCTCAATTGCTCCAGAATAGTAAATATCTTATTAAAGTGTCAGGGCGTATAAAAGTAGAAAATATTGAAAGAATGGCAAAATCCACATGGCTAAGATTTAAGCATGTTTGGAGAAGTAATATAGAAAGCATAAAATGCATTCAAACAATTGTATTCATAACAGAACCAACAATCTTAAATAAAATATTAGCCAATCATATTGAGGAGATATCAGAAATCGAAAGGGGAAAAAACTGGATTGAAAATATTGTAGCTAATGCAATTTGTTATGACAAATCTTTGAACTATGTCAGAATAGTTCCTTTTACATATTCTCCTCGTTATGATGCTTTCTCAGGTTCAAGCAATAAGAAATATATAATAAAAGATGATTTTGTCAATACTGCCGACAACATTTATGAATGTGCTAAAATTGAAGCAATACGAAATAATATAATTAAAAGATATTGCTTTCAACTCTACTATTATGTCTTAATGATTTACAAAAGATTCTTGGCATAATGTTTTCATAAGATATAAGAATATAATGATTAGCATTATTATCCCTGTATATAATTCAGAGCAGGTTCTTAAAGACTGCATTTTATCAATTCTTAAACAAGAATATAATGATATAGAGGTGATACTCGTTGATGATGGCAGTAAAGATAATTCAGGAACAATATGTGATACCTTGTCTAGAACAGATAATAGAATAAGAGTAATACATAAAGAAAATGGGGGGATTTCGTCTGCCCGCAATAGTGGAATAGAAATTGCGACAGGAGAATGGGTAATTTTTTGCGACAATGATGATTTTGTTAGTAAATATTGGCTTAAAAGGCTTCTTGAGATAGTAGAGAATGGAAAATATGTTTTGCCACTTAGTGCTTTTACGAGAAAAAAGGAAGAATTTGGCAAAGAAAAAAGAATTGTAAGGATAGAACCTAAATTATCATATTCGATTTCTGAGTTCTTGCTTTTTTATGAAAATCAATTAGCAGGATTTGTATGGAATTCTTTATATAGAAGAGATATAATAGAGAAATGGCATATTCGTTTTCCTGAAAGGCATGAGATAGGAGACATTAATGAAGATTTGATTTTTCAATTAAAATATTTACCCCATGTCCAAGGAATTGTTTATACTGGATTTAATGATTATCTTTGGACTCAGAACGAAACAAATCATTCCAATAAAACCACTGAAAAATGGTATTTCGAAAAGTATGAGGAGAAATATAGATTGCTCCGTTCTTGGATAACTTCGCTTCCACCTGAGGTAAATAACCAAATGAAGAGAATGGCAACAATGATGTTGTATCACTTTATATACGCAATATGTAATGAAAGAGACTTCAACAGATTTAGGATGTATATCAAGAACCCATCGTTTCAGGAATGTATCCACTTGGCCGATTGCAGTAATGAAAGTTCTAAAGTGATCTATTTGCTAAGAAAAAAGTATACAATACTGCTATGGCTGCTATTAAGAATTGCCAGATGAATTCACGTAATGATACCATTGACCTTGCAAAGTTCATTGCTGCTTTGTTAGTAGTGGCGATACACACATCATTGTTCCGTGATGTTAATCAGACGCTTTACTTCGTATTCAATGAATTGGTTTGCAGGCTGGGGGTTCCATTCTTTGCTATATGCAGTGGATATTTTCTATGCCAAAAAGTGAATGACAGGCAACGTCACATAGTTAGGAGACAAGAATGGAAGTTAATAAGGATATATGCTTTATGGGCATTTTTATATTTCTTATTTTTGATACCTAATTGGATAGAGACAGACTATTTGTCAATTCCTAATTGTATTGGCTATTTGAAGTCCGCGATCCTAACTGGGGCATATTACCATTTATGGTATATACTCTATGTAATATATGCGTTTCCTGTATTTTATTTTTTAATAAGGTTTCTCCGTCCTTCACAATGGCTTTGTATAGCAATTGTTTTATGGGGGATTAATGCTTTTTATTATGGCTATTCTTCATTTTTGCCAGAAGGGAATATATGGTTGCAAATCCTTTCACACATCGATAAGGGTTATGCGATTGTAAAATCTCAATTTGTCATATTGCCGATGCTGCTTTGTGGTGCATACTTAACAGAACATCCAGGAAGCTATAAAAGAAATGTTTTTCTAATTGTATTTGCTTTTGTGCTTCTTATAGTTGAAGCATCTATCCTAAGAAGATATGCACAATTAGAGAAGGTAAGTTATATTGCCATGATTCTGCCAACAGCATTTTTCTTATTCGCGACCTTATTAGAGGTAAAAATAAATGAATCATTTTTTAAACATTTAGGTACTATGAGCCTGATTGTTTATTGCGTTCATCCTATGTTTTGCAAATATACTAATAGTGTGACACCCAATACTATAGTCTCATATATAATTGTCAGCCTTTTGAGTATAATGGTAGGTGTATTATGGATAAGGATTAAAAGTATAAAAAATAAATATAATATGTTATGAAAATAGTTGGAATGATTCCTGCACGTCAGGAATCGACAAGGTTCAGAAATAAGCCATTGGCTTTGATTTGTGGTAAACCTATGCTTTACTGGGTTTGGAAACATAGCAAAGAAGTGGAATGCTTCGATGAGGTATATGTCGGAACAGATAGTGAGGAAATAAAGAATGTTGCTGAGGGCTTTGGTGCAAAAGTCATTATGACATCCTCCGATTGCGAAACTGCTACAGAACGACTGTATGAGGTTTCTAAAGTAGTCAGGGCAGATCTTTATGTGATGGTAAATGGTGATGAACCACTGATTGAAGCAAAAGATATCGTGAAATGTATCCCGGAATCAATCCCAGAAGATGGTTTCTATGTTTCTAACCTTATGACGGATTTTACCAATCCTGTTGAGGCCATAGACCCCACGAATCTTAAGATTGTGACGAACAAAGAAGGAGTTTGTCTTTTTATTTCACGGGCACCGATTCCTTTCCCCAAGGGGGACATGAATTATACATATAAGAAATTCGTGGGTGTAGGTGCTTTCACCCCCAAGGCATTGGAATACTATCACAATACCCCCCGTGGCCCTATTGAGAAGATTGAGGAAAATGATAGCTTCCGCTTTATTGAGAACCGAAAGGATTGCTATTACATTAACGCTCACTGTAAGTCCCTTTCGGTGGATACGCCGAAGGACAGAGTACAAGTAGAGCGCTATATGCAAGAGATGGGATTGAATAAATGAAAATTGATAATGGATATTATTCAAGCATCTAAGAATATTTTCGATATAGAAATCGGAGCCTTGGAGAAGACTAGAGATGCTATTGGTGAAGATTTTACTAAGATTGTTGAACTGATTCTTCACTGTCAGGGCAAGGTAATACTCACAGGTATAGGTAAGCCTGGCCATATAGCTACTAAGATAGCCGCTACATTTGCAAGTCTGGGAACTCCATCTTTCTTCATGCATCCAAGTGAGGCAATGCATGGAGATTTGGGAATGGTAGATTCAAAGGATGTGGTAATTCTGGTTAGTTATAGTGGCGAAAGCGGGGAAGTTACTACCCTTCTTCCTGTATTAAATGATATTGGCTGTACAACCATCGCCATCACAGGAAATGCAAAATCAACCTTGGCAAAAGGATGTCAGTTCCATTTCTTCTTTCCTCCTTTTGAGGAAGCCTGTTATTTACATTTAGCACCGACTTCCAGCACTACCGCCTTGCTAGTGATTGGTGATGCTTTAGCTGTTGTCGTTTCTAAACTCCGCAACTATACTAAAGAAGACTTTGGCTTGCATCATCCAGCAGGTAGTTTGGGCAAACGTCTTCTGGTGAAGGTGTCTGATTTGATGCATGAAGGAGCCAAGAATGCAGTAGCCCATACTGGTTGCACTTTGCAAGAAGCTATTGTGGAAATGAGTTCTAAGGGACTCAGTATGGTTATTGTGGTGGATGACAATCAGAAGTTAATAGGTATTATTACGGATGGCGATCTTCGTCGAATGTTACAACGAGGTGTAGATGTGTATCACGAAGTGATAAATCGCGTTATGACCAAAAATCCTAAATGGGTCGATTTTCGTGAGATGGCTGTTAATGCACTTCAGAAGATGAATGATTTGCGTATTACTGGAATGCCAGTATTGAATGAAAATTTAGAGGTGGTCGGCTCCATCTTGATGCAAGATATTTTGAAGGCAGGGATTGTGAGATGAAACGTATCTTCATTGCATACATTATCCGGAAATCGGTGGGGCAGAACGCTCGCTAATTGGTTAGCTCAATGCTTTGGACTATCCTAAGTATAAGGTTGATTTATTCGTTCATGCCCATCGGAGGAAGTTTATGAGATTGATTCCGAAACTAGCGAATTCGTTATCTGAGATAGGCAGCTATGCTGCTATAAAGAAACGATGGCTGAGGCGTTGAAAGAAGGTCATTGGAGGTAGTGGAGGCACGTCTTTTAGCTAAACTACATTATAAAGCATCGTCAAAAGGATTAAAAGAAACCGTTTGTTATTCACTATCTTGAGATTGGTGAGGTTGAGACGAGTCTCACCTGTTCAATCCAAAGGAGTCTCAGCTGTTGTCGGAGGAGACATCGCACGAATTGCCCATCATAAGCAGCTAACCTTTACGATGCTTTTATGGCTTCCATTATTATTGCATTGACTTCATAAATCAATTGTCTGCTCTATCGAGCACTCTATATGATTGGGCATAAAGGCAGGATCGACGCACCCCCCTCATGTGTTCCATGTTCAAAAAAGATATATAAAGGACTGGACATGGGAAAGTTCCTGTGTGCTTTGCTGATTGTTTTTCTTCATTCATATTACAATGATGGGGGGGGTAGCAATGGAGTGGTTTCATGATGTGATTACTCAGGTAGCAGTTCCTTTTTTCTTTATTGTTTCAGGCTTCTTCTTCGGTAATGGTTTACAAAAGGGTGATTCGAAGACCTATACAAAAAGCAATTTTTTGAGAATTCTGAGAATGTATGTGTTTTGGAGCATCATAACACTTCCTGTGGCACAAATTTGCATTTTAAATCGATATCCAGACCCGTCTCTTCTTTTTCAATTTGCATATAATGTTAGATTATTCCTTTTGACAGGCAGTATCGGAATTTATTGGTATCTATTATCCTTACTTCTTTGCTCATGGATTATCTATTTTGCTGATAAATGGAAAATTACTAGCTTCTGTTTTTGCTTGTCAGTTTTTTCCTTTGCCGTCGGCGTCATCTATGATACTCCAATGTCAAAAGGAACTTCTTGGGGAGAGTTTATACATGTTATTTGGGGGTCAGAACGTAATTTCTTGAATGTTGGCTTAGTGTATATGCTGATTGGGTATTTTTACTCTACGCGTTCAGAAAAAGGGAATTTGGGTATATGGGTGGCAGGACTTCTTGCTTCAATAATACTGAAAACCATAGAATGGAAATACTTCTTTTTTCATGTGTTTCAACTACCAATGGCAATATTCCTTTTCTTTATTTGTAAGAATTCGAAAATGGATTGGATGGTCATTTCTTCATTAAAATTGCGTAAATATAGTACGGCTCTATACCTCGGCCATTTTCCTTTGTTACTTATATTCGATTTCCATTTGTTAAAAGGAACACTCATTGTTTTTTTTGTAATTTCAATGCTGAGTTTAATCCTTTACTTCATAGTTTGTCATTTCCCCAAACAATGGCAACAAGTAATATATGGATAAGAAAAAGATCTTCTTTGCCATTCACTATTTGGAAATTGGTGGGGCTGAGACAAGTCTCATCGGTCTGCTCAATGCGTTGGACTACACGAAATACGATGTAGACCTGTTTCTCTATTGTCATCGGGGCGAACTGATGCGGTTTATCCCAAAAGAGGTCCGGTTGCTGCCGGAGATTGCCGAATATGCGCAAATTGAGCGACCCATGAAGCAGGCGCTACGTGATGGCTATTGGCGTATTGTCTTTGCCCGACTGAAAGCCAAGTGGAAATATGGTCGTTATGTTCGTAGGACACATCCCACAGAGGGCTCGGCTCTCTTCCAGTATGTCGACAATGAGGCGGTGAAGGTGTTGCCTCCGCTGGAACATCTTGGCACTTACGACTTGGCCGTCAGTTTTCTGACACCGCATGCCATCGTGCTCAACAAGGTGGAGGCCAAAAGAAAAGCAGCATGGATTCATACAGACTACTCAACTATTGACGTTGATGTAGAACAGGAACTGCCAGTATGGGCTGGCTATGACCATATTGTGAGCATCTCGAAAGATGTAACACAGGCTTTTGTTGGCCGCTTCCCAGAATTGAGCCATAAGGTGGTGGAGATACACAATATCCTGTCGCCAGGCCTTGTCAGGGAGCGTGCAGAACTGATGACTGCCGAAGAGGTGCAGCTGGAGATGCCACATCGGGAAGGAGTGCTCAACCTGCTGTCAGTAGGGCGCTTCTGTCAGGCAAAGAATTATGACAATGTGCCAGAAATATGCCGACTCGTCAATGAGCGGGTCAGCGTTTGTTGGTACTTGATTGGCTACGGATCTGATGAGGCTCTCATACGTCGGCGCATAGAGGAGGCAGGCATGGCAAACAAAGTTGTCATCCTTGGTAAACGGAGTAATCCTTATCCTTACATGAAAGCCTGTGATGTGTATGTGCAACCGTCGCGATTTGAGGGGCATTCGGTTACAGTTCGCGAGGCGCAGATATTAGGCAAGCCTGTCGTTGTAACCGATTACCCAACGGCTAAGAGTCAAATAAACGATGGCGTCGACGGCGTCATTGTGCCGATGGACAATGAAGGATGTGCTGAAGGACTTGTCAATTTCATGCAGTCTAAGAAATGCAAAACAATGATTGACAGATTGCCTGCATGTCACTTTGGTAATGAAAAAGAATCTATAAAGTTGGAATACCTTCTTGATTAAAGTTCATAATGATTCCTAAGAATATTCATATTTGTTGGCTGTCCGGTGACGAATATCCTAAGAGTATAAAAAGGTGTCTTGACTCATGGAAAAAGTATTTGCCGGACTATAACATCATACTTTGGGATACGAAGCGCTTCGACGTCAGCCAACTAAAGTGGACCAGAGAGGCTTTCCAAACAAAGAAATATGCGTTTGCCGCTGACTACATCCGGATGTATGCGCTTTATAACTACGGAGGAATCTATTTAGATTCAGACGTTGAAGTGTACAAGAGTTTTGATGACCTGCTTGACTTACCCTATTTTTGGGGAGAAGACAATGTGCACTGTTTTGAGCCCGCAATCATTGGAGCCGAGAAGGGCTGTGGTTTCATTTATGATATTATGCGAAGGTATGAGGACAGAGCTTTTATAAGGGATGGGCGATACGACATGCGGGGACTTCCTTTGGTGTGCCATGATATGCTGACCCCAAAATATAAGTTTAGACTTATGAAAGACAAAGATGACTTCAAGAACGACAATGGCGTCATCAACATTTTCCCTTATGACTATTTCAACTCACGTGATTTTTGCGGAGCCTACCGCTATCCAAATAGTTACTGTTCCCACAACTATGCATCTTCATGGATGAAGGGACAGCGGGATTGGAAAAAAGAACTGAAAAGGAAAATGCCGAGAGCCATCTTGAATAGTTATTATGGGTGCCGCTATTTACTCGTCGACAAGAAAAGACTGGCCGCCGTCCAAATACCATATTCAGAAAGCGAGAAATGAACAAGATTCTATCCCAAGATCTCTATCGATATGAAGGGCCAAGGAGCAGTCGTTTGCTGATGAGACTGCGCTACATCTTCTTTGTGCCCGGCTTTACCTATATCTATTTCTTCCGCAAAGTGCAGACATGCCGATGGGCTCTCCTTCGTATGATTTATGCTGCGTTTCTGAAAATCACGTCATATATCACGCACATACAGATACCCGCAGCCACAAAAATTGGCCCTGGCTTCAGGATTGTGCATTTCGGTACAATCGTAGTGAATCCTTTGGCGGTTATAGGCCGTAATTTCAATATCTCTCAAGGAGTGCTTATAGGTAATGCACAGGGAAAGAAAGCCGGCACGCCCGTTATAGGAGACAATGTGTGCGTGAATGCTAATGCCATGATTATTGGCAATTGCCAAATCGGAAACAATGTGCTCATTGCCCCCGGAGCTTTTGTGAATTTCGATGTTCCTGATAATGCCATCGTGATTGGTAATCCGGGGAGAATCATCCAGAAAGACGCATCGCCCACAAAGAAATATATCGTCTATCATGTCTGATATGAAGACACTAACGGTTTTCACACCTGCCTATAACCGGGCCCACACTATTAGAAGGACTTACGAAAGTCTCTGCCGACAGACGTGTAAGGATTTCGTGTGGCTGGTAGTCGACGACGGTTCTACCGACAACACCCGCGAACTGGTGAAGGGATGGATGAAAGAGGCTCCGATTGAGATACGCTATATCTATCAAGAAAACCAAGGAATGCATGGGGCGCACAATACGGCTTATGAGCATATAGACACCGAACTGAACACTTGCATTGATTCCGATGATTTCATGCCCGACGATGCTGTGGAGAAAATCATAGCGAAATGGAAGCAGTGTAAGAATGACAAATATGCTGGCATCATCGGTCTTGACGCCACAACCGACGGGAAAGTGATTGGAACATGCTTCCCGGAAGATTTAAAGGAGACGACATTGCGGGCCTATTACGAGGAAATGGGCGGCACTGGTGACAAGAAATTGGTGTACAGGACAGACGTGGTGAAGCGATATCCTAAATATCCAGTTATTAAAGGGGAAAAGTATTTCGCCTTGGCCTATCTCTACAACCTCATAGATGAAGACTACAAACTGATTGTTGCCAATAATGTTTTAGTGAACGTAGAGTACCAGGACGACGGCTCAAGCCGAGGCATGTGGCGACAGTATTGGCGTAACCCGAAGGGCTTTGCCATATACCGACGATTCGATATGGTGCAGACTAAAAGCAGAAAAAGGGCATGGGTCGATAATATCCATTATGTGAACCACTCGCTGAGAAGTCGCAACTGGCGATTCGTGATGGAGTCGCCTATGAAACTGAAAACACTGCTTTGTCTCGTCCCCGGTTTCCTGCTGTTCCTCATCAACTATAGAAAGGTGGCTACAGGCAAACTCTTGAAAGTGTGAGAATATTGCAGGTAATTACATCGCTGCGAACAGGAGGCGCTGAAAAGCTTGTTGTTGATTTGACCATCCGTTTGCGCCAAAAGGGCCATCATGTTGATGTCGCTTTGTTTGATGGTCTCGAGACACCTTTTAAGCAGAGGCTTGCTGAAAGTGGCTGCCAAATCTTCTGTTTAGGGCACTCTATGACCAGCCCGCTGTGCTTGCTGCCATTGGTGCGGCTGATGGGGAAATATGATGTGGTCCATACGCATAATACTTATCCCCAGCTGTATGCCGCAGTGGGTCGGCTGTTTGTTAACAGTGCTTTGGTCACAACCGAGCACAGCACCTTCAACCGTAGACGCGGCCATTGGTTGCTAAGGATGGTTGACAAATGGATGTATTCAAAGTATGACGCAGTGGCTTGTATCTCGGATAAGGCTCGAGAGTATCTAACGCAAGAGATAGGCAACCATAAAAACATGATGACCGTCTGTAACGGCGTTGACGTTGCGTCATTTTTTTATGCGAAACCGCTGAATAACCTCAATAGTGGCCTGCAACGCTTCGCCATCGTCATGGTGGCCAGATTTGAGCCACCGAAAGATCAGGATACGCTCATCAGAGCCATGGCATTGCTGCCACCTGATGACTATGAATTATGGCTGGTAGGTGATAGCTTCCGCAAAGGAGAATTGCAACGACTGGCCAAGGAATTGAAAGTAGATGATCGCACACGCTTCTTAGGTGTCAGGACCGATGTCGCCAACATTCTGCACACTGCTGATGTTGTGGTCATGTCATCGCGTTACGAGGGGTTGTCGCTATCAAGCATCGAGGGTATGTCAGTGGGCAAACCGTTTGTCGCAAGCGATGTTGACGGACTGCATGAGATAACTGCAGGGGCAGGCGTCTTGTTTAAAGAAGGTGATGAGAAGGAGTTGGCCAATATATTGTTGAAACTAAAAGGAGATCAGGGCTACTATCAATCTGTGGCACAGGCATGTCTTGAACGTGCACGTCAATATGATATTGCCAAGACTGTAGAGGCCTATGATGCTATATATCATTCAATTGTAGAGAAATAGAGTATGTTTGATTTCGTTCCTATAGCGAGTTATACCCCCATATTTAATTATGCGGTATTACTGTTGATGTTCATCGTGCTGTTCCAGTGCCATATTGGAAGTGTGCTGCAACGAAATACGGCGTCCATGAATGCAGGGTGGGGTGTGCTGATTATGATAGTTTTGGTGCTTTATATGGGACTTCGCCCCATCTCGTCGGCTTTTGGAGACACCATGAACTATGCCCGAGAATTTGTTGTGCAACAAAGTTCCGACGAGCCTTTTACATGGCATTTTCAATCGGAATGGTTGTTCAGTAATCTGTTGCAATTGTTTGCAAAGTATGGTAGTCTACATGGTTTTTTCCTGTTATGTTCCATCTGCTATGTCCTTCCTTTGTGGCATGCGATGCAAAGAATTTTCAGTACTTACTATTTCGTACCTTTCTTGGTGATTCTGAGCACGTTCTTTTTTTGGCAGTATGGTGTGAACGGCATTCGTAATGGCATCGGAGCATCTTTCTTTATCCTTGCATTGACCTATGTGGAAAATCTTCCTGTAGCACTTGCTCTGTGTTTCATTGGCGTGGGTTTTCACCAGTCGGTGTTGTTGATGGTGACAGCAGCTGTATTGGCATGGTTCTTTAATAAATCTAATTATTACCTGGCTGCATGGGCTGTTTGCGTCATACTGTCGTTCTTTTGGGGAGATTATATCCAAGCCCAGCTATCGGGCCTGACGTTATTTAGTGGTGACGACCGCTTCTCAAGCTATCTGACGGGCGAAGCTACCAAGGGAGAGGGTGTGGATGTGACGATGAGCTTCCGTTGGGACTTCCTCATTTTTAGTGCCGTAGGAGTTGCCGTTGGCTACTACTTCATCTTCCGTCGCCAGTTTATAGACGAGTATTACCATTGGATTTACAACACATTCTTGGTGACAAATGCCTTCTGGGTGCTCATTATTCGTGCCGTCTATTCCAACCGCTTTGCCCAGATTTCTTGGTTCATCATGCCGTTGGTGCTCATCTATCCGTTTATGAAGAAGCGCTTTTGGCAGGATCACGAGAAGATGCTGGGCTATGGTCTGATGGCTTTCTATTTGTTTACCTTTTATTTCAATATCATCAGAGGAGGATAAATGGAGGAAGAACTGAACAGCCGGCAGCGTAGCACATCGTTTGAGTCGATTGACACGCTCATCCACAAGTGGAAGACGGGTGAGTTGAAAGAGGTACTCGACGACTGGCGGTGGATTTTCACCTACACGTTGCGCTACAAGTGGATTGTGGCCTACTGTCTGGTGCTTGGTGTCGTCAGTACTACGTTGGGGCTGGTGGGCAGCATCGCCAGCAAGTACCTCATCGACATCGTGACGGGCTACCAGACCGATAAGCTCTGGATCCTCATTGCAGTGTTTGTGGGCAGTTCGCTTTTTGGTCTCACGGTGGGCAGCGTGCTCAGTCGTGTGAATGCGAAGTTGGGCATCTATATTAATAACGACATCCAGGCCGACATCTTCGACAAGATTATCGATGCTGACTGGCTGGCCCTCAATAAATACAGCCATGGCGACGTCCTCAACCGCTTCAACGGTGACATCTCAGCTGTGAGTAGCAATGCCATTGGTTGGATTCCTTCCATCATCATCGCCATGTATCAGTTCGTGGCCACATTCTGTGTTATCTGGTACTACGACCATGTCATGGCACTGTTGGCTTTTGTCAGTGCCCCCTTCTTGTTGCTGGCCTCGCGTACTGTTATCAAGAAACAGCGCGAGTATGGAAAGAAGGTGCGCCAGATGAGCAGTGAGATGATGACTTTTGAGGTAGAGACCTTCTATAACTTCGACACCATCAAGTCGTTCGGCGTGGCGTCTCTCTATGGGCGAAAGTTGCGCGATTGGCAGCAGAAGTTCAAAAAGGTGAGCCTCGACTACAACTGGTTTACCATCAAAACCAATATCTACCTTTCGGTGGTAGGCATGCTCGTGGGATTCCTGGTGTTTGGCTACTGTCTGTTCCGTTTGTGGACGCATGCCATCACTTTCGGCACCATGACGCTTTTTATGCGGCAACGTGAAGCACTCTCTGGAGCTTTTAACCGTCTTATTGGTATCGTACCCTCGTTTCTTAACAGCTCAATATCGGCCCACCGCATCCGTGAGCTGGTGGAACTGCCACGTGAAGTCCACGTTGAGCGGAGCCACAAGCTCGATGGCTATGCCCGTGAAGGACTGACCATCGAAATGGAAGGTGTTGACTTTGCCTACAGGGAGGGACACGATGTCATTCGTCAGTCGCAGATGGTGGCACGGGCTGGCGAGATAGTGGCCTTGGTGGGTGCGTCAGGCGAGGGCAAGACCACACTCATTCGCCTCATTTTGGGATTGGTCTATCCGCAGTCTGGCTCGGTGAAACTGTGTAGCCTTGATGGCACTGAGGTGGAGATGAATGCTGAGACACGCCATCTGATGTCGTATGTGCCACAGGGTAACACCATCCTGCAGGGTACGGTGGCTGAGAACCTGCGTATGGGAAAGGAGGACGCTACCGATGCTGAACTGGAAGAAGCCCTGCGTACTGCCTGCGCCTGGGACTTCGTACAGCGTATGCCTGAGGGCCTCAACAGTACTGTGGGTGAGCGTGGAAGAGGCTTGTCGGAAGGGCAGGTGCAGCGGCTGGCCATTGCTCGTGCGCTGCTTAGGGATGCCCCTGTGATGCTGCTCGATGAGGCCACCTCAGCGCTCGATGTGACAACTGAGCGGCAAGTGCTGGGCAACATCGTGAAGCGGCAGCCTCACAAGACGTGCATCGTGACCACCCACAGGCCAACGGTGCTCTCTATGTGTCAGCGTGTCTATCGTGTTGTTGACACGCACGTCACGCAACTGTCGGCCGAGGAGTCTGCACGCATGGCTATGGATTTCTAACTGAATATTATATTTCACACATTTAGTCATATATGTATCTATATGGAGCTGGCGGTCACGCCAAAGTAATCAGAGACATTTTGGAGTGTAGCGGAGTGAAGATAGCGGGTGTCATTGACGACAACCCCGATATTGACACTTTTATGGGAATGCCTATAACGCGTTCGTTGGAAAATGTCGATGAGGTCATTGTTTGCATAGGCAATTGTAAGAGCCGGCAACAAACGGTAGAAAAATTGAAAGAGAGAAACATCAAGTTCGGACGGGCCATACACCCATCAGCCATTATCTCGCCCTTTGCAGAGATAGGCGAAGGCTCAGTGGTAATGTCTGGCGCAGTCATCAATAGCGGCTCGAAAGTGGGCTGTCATTGCATTGTCAACTCAGGTGCCGTTGTAGAGCACGACTGTATATTGGGCGACTTTGTGCATGTGTCGCCTAATGCCACGCTTTGTGGTGGACTCAGTGTGGGCGGTAGCACTTGGATTGGTGCTGGAGCTGTGGTGGTTCACGGCATGCACATTGGTGCCGGCTGCATGATTGGCGCAGGGTCGGTGGTGCTGCACCATATCCCCGACGGTGTGGTGGCTTATGGCAACCCGTGTAAAATTATCAGAAACCAGGAGTAGGGCAATGGGCACAGAAAAGAAAAAACTTATCAGGGTAACCACGTCAGACATCAGTCTTGACTTGCTGTTAAAGGGCCAGTTGCGCTTTCTCGATCAGTATTACGATGTTGTGGGTGTGGCGGCCAATACTGGCCTGCTCAAGGATGTGGCCAAGCGTGAGGGCATCCGTGTGGTCGAGTTGTCAATGCGTCGTGAGATATCACTGCGTCGTGATGTGGCCTGCCTGCTCTATCTCATCAACCTCTTCCGCAAGGAGCATCCCTACATTGTGCATGCTAATACCCCGAAAGGTAGTCTGCTGGCTATGATGGCGGCATGGGTGATAAGAGTGCCCAATCGCATCTACCTTGTCACCGGTCTGCGCTACCAGGGAGCAAAAGGTAAAGCTCGCACACTGCTCATGATGATGGAGCGGCTGGCGTGTGCGCTGGCTACGAAGGTGATTCCTGAGGGTGAGGGTGTCAAGGCTACGCTCATTGCCGACGGTATCACGAAGAAGCCCTTGCAGGTGGTTCATCACGGTAACATCAATGGTATCGACACCAGTCACTTCTCGCCTGAGGCCTGTAAATATAGCCGTGAGGAGATGCGCCATAAACTCGATATCGAGCCCGACGTGTTTACGTTCATCTTTATTGGACGCATTGTGAAGGACAAGGGTATGAACGAACTGGCACGTGCCATGATGCGGCTGAAGAGTGAGAAAAGAGACTGCCGCCTTATCCTCGTAGGATGGTTTGAGAAAGAACAAGACCGCATGGACGAGGACAACGAGTATTTCTTCATGTACGACGACTCGGTGCGATACGTGGGCTATCAGAAAGACGTGAGGTCTTATCTGCTGGCATCCGACGCACTGGTGTTCCCCAGTTACCGCGAGGGCTTCCCCCATGTGGTGATGGAGGCTGGTGCCATGGGCCTGCCATCCATCGTGACCGACATCAATGGCTGCAACGAAATCATCGTGGATGGGGAGAATGGACACATCATTCCGCCCCGTGATGGCGAAGCCCTATTGAAGATGATGCGCCACTTCCTCGACTGTCCTGACGAAGTGAAACGCATGGCTGGGAATGCCCGGCAGATGATTTCGAGCCGGTATGAGCACGACGACGTGATGCAGGCCCTGTTGCAGATGTATGACGCGCTCTAAACGAAGACAGATGTACAGATTCTTCTTTAAACGACTGATTGATGTCCTCGTCTCTGCCGTCCTGCTGATTGTGGCATCACCGCTGCTTTTGGCTGTGTGTCTATTGTTGGCCGTTGCTAATCACGGACATGTCTTTTTCTTTCAGAAGCGGCCTGGCCTGCATGGCCGGCTGTTCCGAATAGCAAAGATGAAGACGATGACCGATGAGTGCGATGCAGATGGTAACCTGCTCAGTGATGAGGAGCGGTTGACACGTGTCGGGCGTTTTGTCAGGTCTACATCGGTCGACGAGCTACCACAGCTGTGGAATGTGCTGCGTGGAGACATGTCGCTCATAGGGCCACGCCCTCTGCTGCCCGAATATCTCCCACTCTATAACGAGCAGCAGATGCGGCGTCATGAGGTGCGACCAGGCATCACTGGCTGGGCACAGGTGCATGGACGCAACAATGTTTCGTGGCAGCACAAGTTCGAGCTCGATGTGTGGTATGTGGATCATCTGTCATTCAGTGTCGACATGCTGATTCTGTGGAAGACTTTTGTCGACGTGCTACGTCGTTCAGACATCTCTGCTGATGGTGAGGCTACGGTGGAGCCATTTCACGGAAACGACTGACAATGGGAAAATATAAGTTAAAAACACATAAACGTTGAGTTTCTGGTGGTATTTTTAACAGGAAAAAGCATACCTTTGCAACTAAATAGGAGCAGCATGCTCATTTACAATACATGGAATGATAAAGTAACATAAATAAAAATTAGCATATTTCTATGCCGACGACAAGAAAAACTGATATAAAAAGCGTGTTTCTGCTGCTTCTGCAGTGTGTAGGCTATGTGTTGATTGGGGCACTTAAGCTACGCCATATAGCGCCGATGGCAGAAGTGCTGAACGTCTCGCCATGGTGGGATCTCTCAGCATGTGCCCTTTGGGCACTGCTTGTGGCTCTACCAGCTGTCGTGGCCTACGTGAAGCATTGGCGCCTGCGCTGGCTTATGGTGGCTGTGGCGGCGCTGCCGATGGTGGCAGTATTGATGGTGGCGGCAGTGGGCATCGTGATGCATGGCTATAAAGCCTACCAGCTGAAGGCTGACCGTATGGGTCGCTTCGATGAGCCTGCCGAGGTGGAACAAGTGGTGGGAGTTAATTTCCCCGACTATCGTGTAACGAACTATAGTGAAACGTTCTATCCCAGCAAGCTGCTCAGCCGTTATTCGTGCCGCAATGAGGCTGAGTTTGTGGAAGTGCCTTCTGAGGCTTTCTTTAGCCAACTCGACAGCTTGTGTGTGGCGGATACCATCCATTGGCATAAGAATGGTGGGGCTTATGCCTATAATAACGTTCATGGGCGTAAGCAACTGTCGAAGTTGGTGCTTTCGATAGTAATGTCAAAGGACGAAAAGATTTTTGAGATAAGATATGATGATTTTAATTGATATAAATAATAATCAAAAGTAAGATAATTTGTGGCAAGACAAGGAATGTCAGTCGGAGAAGGTGACTTGTATAACTGCATCTCACCAGAATGCTATCAAGCAATCATGGGCATATTGACTGATGATTCTAATGAGTGGTATGGATATCTTGATGATACATTTGGTATAGATGAAGTAAGAACGGCAATGTCAGTTTTGGTTTATTCATCTGAATATGATGTATACTATGACCCAGACAATGTCTCTAGCAAATGGGACCTAATGGGTGAGTATTCAGGAATTGTTGAGGAAATTGAAATGATAGGATTTGATATGGGTGTTGATTGTGGATTAGATGCTAGGACAATTATTAACTCTCATCAGGGAGTTGGAGGAATGTAAGTCGGATTTTTCTATACTGATGTGATTCGCCATTATTATTCTTAGAAGCTGAAACGGTTGTTGAAATAAGGTGCTTGAGGCGTACCTTACTCTTTGCTGAGAGGTGCCCCTTATCATTCTTTTGTAAGGAATGGCTTCTTAAATCATGCTTAAGGTTCTTGCTGAGATGGCAGGCATCAGTTTTTACTATGCCTTAGAGTTTGAGGACACCATCAAGGGACTCAAAGGCTATGTTAACCTTGGTGCTAAGATTCCCGATGATGCTGCTTGTGTCAGGGTGGGGGAGTCAGAATATGACGACTGGCACAAGTTAGGTAATCCCACCCGTGACGGTTTCGCGGAGTATAGCCTGTTGGGTTGTCGCACCTCGGAATACTTGATGGACTTCCGTCGCTTTGTGTTCCATGCCGTAGCCATCCGCTGGCACGACCGAGCCTGGCTCATCACTGCACCGCCAGGCATAGGGAAGTCGACACAGTATCGCAATCTGCAGATGATGCATCCCGATGAGGTCAGCATCATCAATGGCGACAAACCTATTGTGGAGATACGTGACGATGGTGCCTTCGTGCATCCCTCACCCTGGACGGGCAAAGAGCATTGGGATGGCGCCGAGGGTGCTCCTTTGGGTGGTATCTTCTTCTTGAAGCATGGTGAGAATACTATTCCATAGCACCAAAGGATGTGGCTGGCCGCACCTTCTTCTCCATCTTCCAATCATTCGATACGGGCGACATCATACAGAAGACCGCCAAGTTGGCACAGCAGTTGCTGAAGAGCGCACCCCTGTGGCAGCTTACCAGCCGGGGTGACTTGGCATCGTCGGCCCTCATCTATGACACAATGAAACAAACTGTAGAAGCCAATGGTTTATAAGACACGACCGGGCATTGAACTCATTCATGTCTGTGGTACTCATCTGCTCATCGCAACCCGAGCGACATGGGATGTGTGCCCGCACGTGATGCAGCTCACTAAAGGGGCTGCTCTCACATGGTCGCTCCTCCAGAAGGGGAAGACACTCGACGTCATCACACAGATGTTGGCTGTGTTCTCACGACGTCCCATCACGGAAGTGCGAGAACAGCTTGACGCCCTGATAGATAAATTTGTCGCCAATGGCTACCTGCTTACTGACGACAGCGATGTAGAGTATGTCCACTACTGATGAGCTCTTTCTCGAGGTGATGGCCTTGGCCATTCGTGGCCATGCTTGGCGCAGTGAGGTTGAACTGCCGCAGGGCGCACTGGTGGCCTTGCTGCGCTTAGCTGAGGAGCAGAAGGTGCTGCCGCTGGTGTTCAATGCTGTGTGTGCATCGAAGACGTTCCGACAGGCTGACTTGCGGCAGATGGTAGCCATTCAGAAACAGGCTGTGCGGTGGGTCACTCGCCAGGTGGAGCAGACCAACGAGTTTCTTGTCATGCTCCATAGCCTGCAGGCACAGGGGCTCGACCCCGTGGTGATGAAAGGGCTTGTCTGTCGCGAGCTCTATCCCCAACCTATGCTGCGCCATTCTGTCGACGAGGACTTGCTGGTCAGCGACACTGACTTTGCTGCCTTCCACAATGCCATCAAGCGCCATGGTTTGCCGCCCGACAATGGTGAGCCTGAACTCGACAAGACGTGGGAGATCTCTTACCACGATAAGCATTCGCCACTTTATATCGAGCTGCATCGCCGCATGTTCATGCCTAACCAGGAGGTTTACGGGCTACTGTCGGCACCCTTTGCTGACGTGTTCAGCCGTACCACCACCATTCAGGTGCAGGACATGCAGGTGCGCACACTCCATCCCACCGACCACCTGCTATTCCTTCTCTTCCATGCCTACAAGCACTTTCTCTTTAGTGGAGTGGGCATCCGTCAGGTGTGCGACATTGGCCTTTTTGCTGAGCACTATGCCGACCAGATAGACTGGGTGCACATCGTCGGAGCTTGTGCCGATGCTCACATGGGCGATTTCCCCATAGCCCTTTTCCGCATCGCAGACAAGTATCTCGACATCCATGCCGAGGTGCCACAGGAGTGGAGGGCTGAAGTTGACGAGCAGCCGCTGTTGCTCGATATGCTGTCGGGAGGACTAATGGGCAACAACGACGTGAACCGCATGCACAGCAGTAATATTACCCTTGGGGCAGTAGGTTCCCGCGATGGTCGCCACCATAGGCTGTCAGGACTGCTGACTGCCCTTTTTCCCTCAGCCGACTATATCCGTGGTGCGTATCCCTATACCGCCCGTTGCCCGCTTCTGCTGCCAGTGGGCTGGCTCCACCGCATCATTTCCTACCTATGGTCACATAAGGGCACCGATGCCAAGACGACCATCAAGATTGGTCAGGAGCGCATAGGGCTTCTCCGCCACTATGGCATTATTGATTAACGTGATATGACGCTCCCATTGCTAAGAGGGGGGGGCGCTTTTAATGTTATATTTAGTTAATTAATTGTTAATTATATTGTGGACGGCAGTTTATTCGCAAAAAATATATATCTTTGCACCCGTAAAATGCTCTTTAGGCTCAAATTAAAGCAAAACGAAGACGAATTATGAAGAAAAATAAATATTTTAGCCCACTGATACTGGCTGCTCAGTTGATAGTAGATGATGATCCTACCATCATTATAGGTGGCTCAATGGATACAGGCGGCATCGGCGAATGCTTCGAAGAGACTGCTATGTTCTCGGGACTGTATGGCGCAGAGGTGTATTTCCTTCATGACGATGGGTCAAAAACCTTAGTAGGATATCACCAAGTCATAAATGAGGCTGATGACTTTGATTCATACTACGATTTAGAAGGCAATGAGATTGATATGGCTGAATATATGTTTGACTTCGAAATGTATGTAGGCGAAACATACAACTTGTGGTGTGATTCTGGTTCGGGTGGTCTGTGAGTAATGTCTGCCTTTGTCTGGCAGGTGTGCCTTTAAGATGTTGTTTGCGAAAGGCTGACACCATCACTTTTTTAAAAGACTATCTCTGTCAAACGTCAAACTCCCAGGCTGTAGTTTCCGTCACCGACGAGTTAATAACAGCTTTTCTTAAAAACGTTTCATCGACTACATTGACTGCGGCCGATGAATATCATTTATTACACCTGCCTGTTTCTAATGCCTTGTTGCCTTTCGATCGCTGTGTCTTTCATGGCACAGCAATCTTATGGCGCGACAAGGCATGGCTTTTCTCTGCACCCAGTGGTACAGGGAAGACCACGCAATACAGACAATGGCGGAGACTGTATCGCAGTGAGATCAGAATTATCAACGGAGACAAGCCGATATTGCAGCTCTGCGACGACGGCACCATCATGGTGCACCCCTCCCCGTGGAAAGGTAAAGAGCGCATGGGCTGTATGCTGAAAGCGCCGTTGGGGGGCATCATCTATCTGGAGCAGGGAAAGGAGAACACCATCGAGCTGATGGACACACAGGACGCTGCTGTGCCGATCTATCGGCAGTTCTTGTTTCTGCCTGAAACAGAGGAGGCGATACGTCAGGTGTGCCGGCTGGAGGACAGGATACTTAGGGGCGTTCCCGTATGGAAATTGATAAACAAAGGCGATGCACAGTCGGCTGAGCTCACTCACGACACACTCGTAAAATGGCTGGAAACACATGATGTATAAAATAAGAAAAGGCGTTCTGCTGGAGCAGGTGGCTGATGCCTATCTGCTCATTACTTCCGATGAGGCGCGCCCTCCCTGCCCATATATCAGGCAGGTGAACGCGACCTTTGCCTTCTATTGGCGCCTGCTGGAAAAAGCCTTTACCTATGAGCAGATGCTTCAGGAAGCCGAGAAAGCGTTCGATGCGCCACCAGATAAACTGGAAAACGACCTGCAGCAGTTATTGCAGACGCTCGTAACTTTGGGCTATTTGATAAGAACGCAAGAATAGGACTGGAATCAGAAGACGACACATCAACTTCTGGTTCCAGTTCGTCTTTAGTTCAGCCGTTTGTACCCTCGCAGCCTCCGTGCTCTCCGTGTCTCTGTGTGGAAAAAAATATTCTCACACGGAGTCACAGAGAACACAGAGTTATTCCCCTCCCTAGGTATGCGCAGCCTCTGTGCCCTCCGTGTCTCTGTGTGGAAAAAATATTCTCACACGGAGACACAGAGGACACAGAGTTGTTCACCCCCTGGTATGCGCAGCCTCAGTGCCCTCCGTGTCTCTGTGTGAGAAAAGAATCCCTCAGTCCCCCCTGAAAAAGGCAGAACTATCCTCGTACCCCCGTACCCCCGAACTTACTCCCCTTCGCTCGAGCTCTGCTCGCTTGCTACCAAAGGGACGCAAGAACTCCCCTCCAAAACTATCGACTTCTAACTCCTTCTAACTACTTCTAACTCCTTCTAACTCCTTCCGTATAAACTCCTCCAGAATATGGAACCCCGGCTCCACCATCTCCACGTGCCCATGCCCATCCAGCTCATAGAGGTAAGTGTGCTGATGGCCCACCAGCTTCATCATTCTGGCCAGATACTGGTTCTCATCGTAGCGGCCATAGAGCTCCAGCTCACGGTCCCCACAGATCAGCACCAGCGGTGGACAGTCAGGGCGCACCCAGTAGAGTGGGGCATACTCGTCGATGGTAGGCTGTAGCGGCTTGATGCCCTGCATCTTTCGGACGTTATAGTGCGTGATAGCCTGCCCACTGAATGGCACATAGAGCCACACCGAGTCAGCATCCACGCCGTAAGCCCCCAGCCATGCCTTGTTCAGGCAGAGCATCATGGTGAGGTAGCCACCAGCCGAGTGCCCAGTGACCACCACCTTCCTCGGGTTGCCACCAAACCTACCACAGTTCCTGAACACCCATGCCACTGCCTCTGCAGCGTCATCAATCGTCTCCTTCACCGTCACCCTTGGCAGCAGCCGGTAGTTGGCACCCACCACCACCCAGCCTTTCTCCTTCAGCCTCGCGGGAATCTCCTTGTTGCCTGCTTCCAGCCCACCACCGTGGAACCACACCACCACAGGCACATCGTCCCCCTCTCCAGCCTGCTGGTTTTCAGGGTAGTACACGTCGAGCTTCAGCCGCTCCTGAGCATAGGCATCCGTCTTGCTTGTGTACCTGATGTCGTTCACTTGCTTGTAGCCTTGCGCCCACAGTCCCATGGTGACCATGAGAGTCAGCGCCATAACCATTAGTCTCTTCATACGCTATAGCTTTGTTCTAGTTGTTTTTCACCCTACTCACACCCTCCGCGTGATCCTCGCCAGATAGTCGTAGTGCTCACCCTCAGCCACCACCTCCACAGCATAGCCATACCTGGCAGCCCACTTCCAGAGCGTGTCAGCATCGATGTAGAGCCAGTCGAAAGGCTCGCCAATGGTGTCCTTGTACTGCATCTGGAAGCAGTGCTCACCATAGTAGTCCATGTCCTCGGGCAGCTCTACCAGCCCATCCTCCGTCTCAAACACATAGCTGATGTCCGACGAGTCACACAGCAGCTGACCACCAGGCGCCAGAATCCTGTCCAGCAGCCTGAAGAACGCAGGCAGCCGTGCCAGCCTTCCCACGATGCCAATGCCATTCATCAGCATCAGGATGGTGTCGAACTGTCCCTCCAGCGTGAACACATCCTGCTCCACCACCTTCCTCACACCACGCTGCAGCATCGTCTCAACCGACAGGGGTGAGATTTCGACAGCCGTTACGTCCACCCCACGCTCCTGAAGCACCAGTGAGTGGCACCCTGAGCCAGCACCCACGTCAAGTGTCCTGCCCCTGGCCATGTCAAGGGCCTTCCGCTCAATGGCGGGCATCTCCTCATACTGGCGGAAAAGCAGTGGCAGGGGTATCTCGTCGTCCTCAAACATCGGTGAGAACACCCTGAGCCTCTCAGCCACACCCCTCCGGTAGTAGTCGGCAATAGCCCTACCCATCGGGTCCATCTTACTATTCATCTTTCTCATTCTTCATTTTTTATATGGTCATAGCCCCTCCCAACTCCTAACTCCTAACTCCTACCTCCTAACTCCTCGTCTATCGTCCCTTAACTCCCCCTAACTCCCCTTAACTCCCCCTAACTCCTCTCAGCTTACAAATTTACTCCTTTTTTTTCAATTTCCCGCCTAAACGCCTCATTTTTCATCGCTGAAAGCAAAAAAAACATATTTATTCACCCCAAACGCGCATTATTTCCCACTTTTTCGTAACTTTGCATCGAAAAAGCAAAACAGCAACAACCAAAACAACAAACCGATGATGAAGAAGCAAATACTGTTAATCGCACAGCTCATGAGCATGGTTGGAACCGAAGCGTATGCAAAAGACATTGAAGTTAAGAACGATGATGGTGTGACAATTTACTACAATTACATCAACAATGGAACGGAGCTGGAGGTGACAAACTTTGGGTCCCAAAGCTATAGGGGAGACGTCGTTATTCCCGAGGAAGTGACTTATATGAATAGGAAACGAAAAGTCACTGCTATCGGATACCGTGCTTTCGAAGGTTGCAGCAGCCTTACCTCCGTCACCATCCCCAACTCCGTGACGAGCATCGGAGAGCAGGCTTTCTGGTGTTGCAGCGGCCTTACCTCTGTGACCATTCCCAACTCTGTGACGAGCATTGGAAGTAGTGCTTTCATGAATTGCAGCAGCCTTACCTCTGTGACCATCGGCAACTCTGTGACGAGCATCGGAGACGGTGCTTTCTATAATTGCAGCAGCCTTACCTCCGTCACCATCCCCAACTCTGTGACGAGCTTCGGAATCAAGGCTTTCATGAATTGCAGCAGCCTTACCTCCGTCACCATCGGCAACTCTGTGACGAGCATCGGAGAGCAGGCTTTCTGGTGTTGCAGCAGCCTTACCTCTGTGACCATCCCCAACTCTGTGACGAGCATCGGAGTGCAGGCTTTCTATGAATGCAGCGGCCTTACCTCCATCACCATCCCCAACTCTGTGACGAGCATCGGAATCGGTGCTTTCTATGAGTGTACCAGCCTTACTTCTATCACTATTCCCAACTCCGTGACGAGCATCGAAAGCAGTGCTTTCTCTGGTTGCAGCGGCCTCATCTCTGTCAGTATCCCCAACTCCGTGACGAACATCGGACCTAGTGCTTTCAGTGGTTGCAGCGGCCTTACCTCCATCACCATCCCCAACTCTGTGACAAGCATCGGAGGCAGGGCTTTCTATTGTAGCAATCTCACGGAGGTGATTTCATTGATCAAGGAGCCGTTTGCTATTAAAGGAAAGTATTATGATCACAGAACCTTTACACTGGATGTATTCAATAACGCCACATTATACGTACCTGTGGGCACCAAAGAAAAGTACAAGGCGACGGAGGGCTGGAAGGACTTCCTGTTTATTGAGGAAGGTACTGGCAGTGGAGGTGAGACGCCCGACACCCACAAGTGTGCCACCCCCACCATCAGCTATTTCGGCAAGAGGCTGACGTTCAGCTGTGAGACTGAGGACGTGCAATATGTCTATAACATCAAGGATGCTGACATCAAGCAGGGCTACGACAGCGAGGTGCAGCTCACTGCCACCTACGAAATCAGTGTCTATGCCACCAAGGCTGGCTACGAGAACTCAGACTTGGCCACGGCCCTGCTGGTGTGGAACACGGCCACCTTCACTGAGACCACCCAAGAGCAGTCTGCACTGCCCTCAGTCACCATCGACAACCCTGCCCTGATAACTGCCCGTGGAGGCATCATCACCGTCAGCACTGAGGCTAATGGTCTGCCCATCTCTGTCTACACCACTGATGGCAAGCAGTCAGGCTCAGCCACCGTCAGCAATGGTCAGGCCACCATCCCCACCAACCTCCCATCAGGCTCCATTGCCATCATCAAGCTCGGTCAGCAGGCCGTAAAGGTGGTGATGAGATAAGATGCCGCCTCGTTCAGTCGGATTTGCAATCCGACTGCAGTGAGTATCAGGATTTAAATCCGAGAGAAGCGTCTTGCATTACAAGTGCTAATACTCACTTCGCCTGAACTACAAATTCAGTCGGACGGAAAGTCTGGAAGTCGAACGGAGGATTCTGAAGGAATGAATTTTGCATATATATTAAATTATAGTAATATGGAGACTCAAATTGTAAGATTAGATGCGCCCTACAATCTGCTTTGTAATAAGTCAGGAAGCTTTGCGCTGCACATAGCAACACTAATCGTTATCATGGAAACTGAAACTCGGGACGTGATGGGTGTCTCTTCTAAGCGTGCAGAAGTTAACAGCTTTCCTGTTGTACAAGAAAAATACAAGCCAGGAGGCAAGACTTGGGAAAAGTACGATTTAAATGACTGCTTAGTCGTGTGCAGCGAGGGTGAGACTGTTTCGCTCCAACACATTAAAAGGGTTTTTGACTTTTGTCACAACCGTGGTTTATACGAAATAAACAAATTACCACGAGCATTATATATTGCTTTGAAGAATGCTGGCTGCACGATAACGCTTCCCACGGACAAAGACGGCAATGTTATTTCAGATTATGTTGTCAATCTCAGGTTTTCTTATGATGATGAAGGCTATTGCATCATCATGAACGATGCAGACAGTAAATTCTTTTTCTACGGCAGCTATTCTATAGAGCCTGGATTTGACGATGACGGCAACGAATTCGATTATGAGGACTTTGCCATAGAAAAATTGGCAGAGTTGCGACACCTGTATCTTCTTATGCTGGGTGCGAAAGGACTCAAAAGCATTGTCTTCACGACTAAAGATGATAAGCACCTGCAATTTGTTGAAAAGTTGAACAGTACCAAGTAATATGGCAGTAGATTGTGAACATAAGGCGATGCCCCATGATGAATTGGAGTGGTGGGTCAATTATGCAAAGACGCTACCTTCCTATCACGATGCCCAGTGTATAGAGCTCGCCTTATATAAAAGGTTGTTCGGGCTTGCCACTCCTACTGAAAAAGAATTGATTGACAGTATCAGCTCATTCTACACTAAATCATTTTATGAAAAGGTCTTTTCGGATGTAAAGGCTGATTTGGAAAAAAGTCTCGAAAACGCCTTGGGCCTTCCTGCAATTAACGTAATTGATGACCAAGTAGCCGAAGCCGTAATGAGGATTCAAGACGACTTAAATTCTAAACGCGACTACTTTAGTATCTATCGGATATTGGTTGACTGTTGCGGCTGGCCAAGTAGATTAACAGATTTCTGTCTGAAGTTTTCAAGATTGGATTTTCCGGGCACACTTACATACCAAGTAGAGTACAATCAAGAGGAACCTTCTAACAGCCCTTTGTATCAAGCAATTAATGCGGACCAAAAAGAACATAAGGATTGGCCTGTTACGTTTTACAAATGGAAAACCTATAAAACTAATGACAAGACCTTTGTGCAGCGTAGGGAATTAGCAACAAAGTTCCTGAAGATTCTGAAAGATATAGAAAAAAATAGTACTATAGATATACTATCTTAGTAGGTCGAAAAAATAGTTTCGGCTGAAACATACAATAATGAGTACTACACGAGACCACCTGAGTTTCGTGTAGTTATTTTTTCTTACCTTTGCATCGCCAAAGGCAATAAAATGGGAATTGCCGAGGTGATGCAAAGTAGTTTTATGCTGCAGAATAAGCTATGGCATCTGAAGTTCCCATAAACAAAATAAAATAATATGAGTACAAACAAAGAAATAAGAAGTTATTTTTCTGTGTTAAGCGAACGTCCAAATTTCAAGTATGAGATCCTTGGACAAGTGGGAGAGATTACAATTGACGAATGGAAGGAGGATGGCAGCATCCGGACCTATCCCAAATGTGATTATCTCATCAAATCTCTCGGTGGATCTGAGTCTTTCAGTGACACATTCATCTGCACCCTTTATGGTGAGGATGCCCTGAAGCATCTGAGAGAAGGTGAAATCATCTCAGCCAAGCTGAAATTCTCGGCGAAGAAGAACATCAATGGCTCTTACGAGCAGCATGTTGTGGCAGAAGATGTCATTACTCTCAATGACTTTTACCAGAACCGTGAGATCATTGCAGCTCACGAAGGTGAAATGAAAGGGAAGGCTGAGGCCGCCGCGTAAATGAATTGCCTGGGGTGCGTGGGTCACGTGCCATGCGCACCCTGGGCTTTTTTAAAAGCAGTTACAAACCATTTAATCAGGATAACTATGAACTACAAAGTTTTGAAAGTGAGCGATGTGCTAAGAGATGAGCATGGTGACCCCATGCGCAACATCACGCTGGGTGACGTCAACGACAAGTCAGACAATCGCTATTATGTAAGCATCGGCGGCCTTAACGCAAATTTAATCGACTGGACGAGGGTCACACAAGTCAAGGTTGAATGCTTCTGCAAAGCCTACCTGAACCCAACTTTGCCCCTACCTCTCAGTTCTTCTTGCTTTCACCGTCGCTTCGGCTGAGCTGTTTCCCTCATTGGGTACTACAAACTTTTACTTTTCTCCAGAAGGGCATCTTCTTATATCCAAGCATCTCGTAGATTTCC